>Ga0307376_10002524_pt1 | contig 17894 bp, 21 predicted proteins | sample TR2MG_FD_202536 | JGI IMG/M metagenome (GOLD analysis project Ga0307376, IMG submission 202536) | Soil microbial communities from Risofladan, Vaasa, Finland - TR-2 | ecosystem: Environmental > Terrestrial > Soil > Coastal area > Acid sulfate soil | place: Finland: Risofladan, Vaasa | collected...
CGCAGCAAATGGTTTTATGTTTTCCTTCTCTCTTATGAAAACAAGTTTTCAACGGGTTCAGGAAAACAAAAACCCGATGATTGCTCATCGGGTTTTTGTGGTTCTTGCGGTGCGGACGGGACTCGAAATGGGGTAAAAGTGAGTAAATCTATGTAAAGTATAAACTCGTATAAATTCAACTGAAACCTTGAATAACTCACAATATAAGGCATTTAAAAATAGTTTTGTTTACAAGAGTAAATATTATTAAATAAAGATATGGTTGTAGATTGGTTGTAGATTTGTTATCTTTGGTGCTTTAAGGACTCACATAAATTAGAGCATAAACTATGGCAACAATTAATTATTTTTTGTATTCAAAAACTGAAGGCAAACAAGCTGATATTTTTGTGAGATTGTCAGTGGCAAAAAAAAATGATTTTATAGTAAAAACAGGAGAAACCATTGATCCTAAAAACTGGAAGGAATTTAATAAAAAAGTTCCTTCGGATATTGAATCAGAAAGAAGGATGCAATATCTTGATGACCTCAAAAGCTTTATAGGGAAGGAAATTAAAAACTATTTCAGGGATTTTTCAAAAGAATGGCTAACAGAAGTTGTTTATAGGTTTAAACATAAAAAATCGTCTGATGCTGAAACATTCATGGAATATATTGTGCGTTACATTGCTGAAGCTGAATCAGGCTCTCGAAAGAATGAAGATGGAATGAACTTATCAAAGGGTACAATAACCAACCTAAAGGCCTTCAAAGATCGGTTAATAGATTACCAGGATAATAGAACTGAAAAGTTGAAACGATCTATAACGATAGATTTCGAGAATGTCATTATTGATTTTTATAATGATTTTGTTTCATATCTATCAGATGAAGGGTATGCGCAGAACACAATCGGGAAGCATATAAAAACACTAAAAATGTTTATGAGTAAATCTTTGGAAGAGAAGAAACATACAAATCGAGATTTTCAATTCAGGTCATTTAAGGGTATTTCTAGGAAGTCATTCAATGTATATCTGACTGAAAAAGAACTTGAAGCTTTATATAATAAGGATTTGACTGATAATCCTGACTATGATAAGGCCAGGGATGCGTTTCTTGTTTTATGCGAGACCGGTCTTAGGATCAGTGATTATTCAAAGGTTGATGTTAGTATTAAGGCGGATGAAAAGGGGCGTAAATTTATTCACCTGGCCCAGTCAAAAACCGATGGCGAAGTAGTTATTCCTGTTTCTGCAAGACTTGGCAAAATTCTAATTAAATATAATGGTACGCTTCCAAAGGTCCGTGATCAATATATAAATCGCGATATAAAGAAAGTATCAGAATTGTGTGAATTTAATGAGGTATTAAGGTGGAATGAGAGAAAGTTAGGTAAAAGCTATGAAAAGACCTGTAAAAAATGGGAGAAGATAAGCTGTCACACAGGGCGCAGAACATTCTGTACAAACGCATATCTTGCAGGAATAGAGCCATTAAAAATAATGATGATATCTGGTCATAGCACAGAATCTAACTTTCTCAAGTATATTAAGATAAGTAAAGAGCAGAATGCCACAATGCTTGCCGATCATCCTCATTTTACAAAGCTTGTTAATGCTGGTTAGGCCAATAACATGTTGTAAATTATGCGCTTAATTTGTTATTCGGTCCGATTTTGTCCAGCAAAAAGATTAAATTTGATATTCTTATTTAAGAGAAAACATTTTTGGCTTTGATTTTGTTGATATATTTGAAACTTCATAATATTTTTGATCTGGTGCTTTGAAAATATATTACATATGTCAGTTAATAAAACTTTATCGGGTAAGTGGGTTTATGGTAAAAATAAAATTGAATGCAATTTGCCATTGATTATTTTTGAAGAGGACAATAACGTAATTACTTTTTGTCCAGCACTTGATTTAAGTGGGTACGGCGCAACTGAGGCCGAAGCAAAACACTCATTTGAAGAAACACTTTCCGAGTACTTTAGGTATACTGTAAATAAAAAAACTCTTGCTGAAGATTTAGAAAAACTTGGATGGAAAATAAGAAAGAAACTTCGCAAAGAAGCTGTTCCGCCCTCAATGGATGATCTTCTTAAAAATAATGAAGATTTTAAAAGAATTTTCAACACTCATGATTTTCGCAAAAGGAATACCACCATTAATATTCCAGAGTTTGCATAATGTCACAATCCTTAAAGAATATAGGATTAAAAGATTTCCAGCGATTTTTATTACATCAGGGGCTTACTCGAATAAGGACAAAAGGCAGTCATGAAATTTGGTCAAGGAAAGATTTGACCAGACCCGTTATAATTCAAGCATCAAAAGATCCGATCCCAGGATTTATTGTTAAAAATAATCTCAGAACTATGGGACTGAAAGATGAAGACCTAATCAGGTTTTTAAGGAATAAGAATTGATAATATTCACTCTGATTTCACAATACAAGTCCAACCCATACTCAAATGCAAAAGGCTATTAGCCATACAATCAGGACCTTAGTCTTTTTGAGGATGCTGAAATCAACAACATTCCTACAAACAAAATGAAAATAGATTTCTGTTAATTAACAAAAGTGATTGTTTTAATAACATAAATTATCTCTAACACTCTTTATTAAACCATTTTGTCTATATTTGCATTATCAGCACCCAGAAAAGCAACCATTTTTTTGGGAGATTGGTGAATGATCATTTGATCAAACCTCTTCAGTCGTTAAGAAGACCTGAACTAATATGAAAGTCAGGTCGTAGGAACGAATGAGATCAACTGAAAAGAAATTTTTAGTTTGGACTTAATTCGTTTTTTTATGGCAACACACGACGAACAATCAAAAAATAAACCTCTTTTTCTTGAAATCCCAATGGAATTTTATGAGGATATGGACAGACGCATCAAAAAAGCCGTTGCGGAAGCTATTGGGGATACTGATAACCTACCCTATAAAGCAAAATATCTGACAAGAAAAGAGGTCTGTCAGCTTCTTAATATCACCTTACCGACACTACATTCATATTGTAAAAAAGGGATAATAAAAGGGCAAAAGGTCGGTAATCGAATTCTATTTACTGAGCAGCAAATCCAGGATTCGTTGCACGATCTATCGATGAGATTTAGCAAAAGATAGAATGGAAAAATTGTATAATTCATTATATGAAAAATGAAACTTTAAAATATATATAATTATGGAGGAAAATTACAAGTATCATACTGTAACCCATAGGTTATGCAAAAGATGCAATGAGCCTTTGGAAGAAGGTGCACATGGAAACAGGAAGTCGCATCCTGATTGTGCAAGTAAATTAAAAAAACAGCACCAAAAGGAAAAATATAAAATAGGGAATTCTGCGAAACTGATGATACAGAAAAACGAAGCCATTGCTGCGGATTTATATAAAATGGATCATCAAAAACATGGTATCCCTCTTCTGCAAGCCTCGGAATTTGGTCTTAAATTTAGCTGCCATACAATAACAATTAAACACCTGAAAAAGGACATTCATATGTTCTTCCAGTATGGCTATAGTATTGAAACTTTTAATGGAGAAAATTTAATATTTATTCATCATGAATCCGACTTTCAATAATATTGTTAATCCGGTACAGGAGCACATAACCAGCCAAGAGATAAATAGAAAACATAACAACAAAATAGGATTTTTTCTTATATTTGGTTTAGGTATATTAGTTGGCTGTCTGATAATGAAATATCAGACTTCTTTTCAAACGATGGAGGAGGAAACCTAAAATCCATTAAATCTTTGGTCTATTTCGGAAAAGTCCGAAGAATGGCACAATGATCAGGAATATTCCGGAATATTCCCGATTTAATCATAAGTTTTATTTATAAAACGAGACTAAAATCGGAGAAATTGAATTAAGTAACACACACCTACAAAGAAATTTCTGCAAGATTCTATTTCCGTGCTTTATAATATTACTTATGTGCTTGAATTTCAATGGGCATCAATTATATGACCGTGTTAATTTAAGAATCTGGAGATACCGGTGATCTTGATCAACTATGGCCAGTGGTAAGCGTTTGTTATCAAGTTAAGCATATCAATTACAAATATACCTACCAAATGTGATAAGTTCCTCTAGCTTTTACAATTGAGATTTCCATGAATATTCTGATGCTTAAAACAATTCAACAATATTAATAATATTATATCAATATATGATTTAGTATAATATTATCTGAGATACAATAAATCAATGATAAACAAATAATCAGTATTTTAAGAGATTGGCAATATAATTGTCATTAAGAATTTTAAATCTGAATTCAAACGTTTACAAGGATGATATTTCAAAATGAAGTTTATAGTTATTTTTAAATGATGAAATCAAGATTAGTCATTGTTTTAGTTCTGGTGCTTTCCATTCCTGAGATATCCTGCCACTCGGTCAGGTACAAGGGCAGCATGACTAGTTTTATGGATGTCATCAGAGTAGTCGACGGTGATACTTTTTATGCAGATGATGGCAGTGAAAAAGGGCTTAATATTCGTCTTATCGGTGTGGATGCCCCAGAATCGAGAAATACTGGCAGGAAGACTATCGGATATTATGGTCAGCAGTCGAAAGAGTATTTAACGAAACTGCTTGAAAATAAGAAGGTTCGTCTTGAATACGATGTTGGAAGGAAGGATCAGTACAACCGGACACTCGCATATGTCTATTTACAGGACGGAACCTTTGTAAACGCTGAACTGGTCAGGAAGGGGTATGCAATGGTTATGACAATTCCTCCGAATGTTAAGTATGCTGAGAAATTTGTTAAATTACAGCGAAGAGCAAGAAGAAATAACAGAGGCCTCTGGAATGAAAAACAAGCTGAAAACTGAGAAGGACTGGATCCCTTTTAACCAGGCGTGGGGCATGCAGTATAAAAATGCCAAACATATATTAAGCTATCTGAATACATATCCAGGTGTCTTAAACACTCTGAAATTAGGGGAGATTCATAATCCAGATAATCTTGATGATGCTCAGAATGAATGGATCTGGTTATGTTCAAAATTTGAAAATCCGATTGAGATAGAGTTTTTTAGACCTTACTGGATTTCATTAGAGGTGGACTCTTATGATTATTTTATGGATATTTCTGATGAGAATTATCCGATTTTTGAAATTCATTTCTTCTTTTATGAGCCGTACCGGTGGTATAAGAAATTCATCAGCAAAGATATAAGGGAATTATTACTTGCCCCGGATACAGGTCTTAATCTTAGAACAATCCTCGATAAAAATAATAGAATAAGATGGGAACAGGTAGATGAATTCTTTAGAGAACGCAGGCGACTGGGTTATGAAGGAAAAATATTAGTTGAACCGGTTTCTAAGAGTGAGTTATTGGTTGATGATACAGAGACTGCAAGAGGTAAACTTGAGAAAAGAGGTTCAATAATAAAAATGTGTGAAGTAACGTCCATGATCGCAGGATTGCTTCCATACGAACTCCGCATTGAGTTAAAGAATATTGAATACAAATATGGCAGACCGGAGGAGTCAACAGAGAAAGTTAAGATCATAAGAGACCTGGTATTTCTTCTAAGGGAATCAGGGTTAAGAAGAGTAAAGAGGTACAGGATTGAATTTCTTGATTCAAAAAGAGGCTTTTTAGAGTATGAAGATGAAAGTAGTGTGTTACACCATTCAGATAAAAAAATACTCAATGCATTCAAAGAGGGTTTTTGAACCTCTTTCTAATATTCTGATAATGAGTTATTTGCAAGGTCCTGATTTAACCGGTACACCGTTTGGTTCACCGGGCCCGTTAGATCATTCAAAGAACATACAATTACAAAGGTATGAAAAAAGTTCTGGCATTAATTGAAGTTTTTCCAGGAAATCCATAATAAGATACTCTTTTGGTATGACAATTTTAAAGCTTCTAAGGGGAATTTAATCTGTTCATGATCCCGGGTAGCACTAATGGTATCCATAGTGCATTTATTGCAGAATAGATAAGGCATTCAGCGAAAGTAATATCCAGGAATAGCATGCATAACGAGCATACTGCCAGGTCGACGACAAAAATGAAGATCAGCCCTGCAACATAATCAAAGACTTTGTCATTTATTCTCATAGTAATCTTTCCAGTTTAAAGCCTTTTGGAGCCTTTCCCGAGTTCTTTTTGTTCTCTGTTGATGGGATTGCTGACGGTTTTTTCAACGTGCTCGCTGTCAGTACATTGCAAGTCGGTAAAGGTAGCTAAGTAGTCTATTTGAAGACTTACACTGATTTCGGGGAATATTTCATAAACCAATAATCTTCACAAAATCAGGAACAGATTTATTTAACTGGTGATTTCATAAGCGCAACAGTGATAGCATAACGGAATCTATAAAGTGAATAAGTGGCACCAGATACTGCACTAACTTTCATTGTATTTTGTTTTTCCAGCATTTCAGCCTCCATTAGTGGGTATGCAATGTCAGGGCTTGTTCCTGTTACGCTCATTTCCTTACAATAAGATTCATCTTCCTCTTTACCGATACCATTTTTATGTATTTCATTATAATCTAGAGAAACGATCTTCTCATCCTTAATCTCCATTTCAACGATATGTTTGTAGTCAAATGCATCATATGGAGATTCTCCCTTGTAAGTTCCATCCTTTGCACCCTTAGCGTCTACAGGCAGATCATATTGATTGATCATTTGATAAAATATAGAATCTACTCTATCGATTGATGAAGTTTCTATGATAAAATGCAGACTCACCATGGAGGATTTAAAATATTTATCATCTGGATGAAACAACTTTATTTCATCAAGACTATCAGGCTGTTCTCTGCAAGAAGTAATCAGGAATATAAAGATTACGGTTAGAAAAGATAATAGTACTTTCATGATTCAGAAAAGTTTTGTTCTTACTCAGAAACGTAAAAGTAATAAATATTGGAAGATAATGAATAGGATTCTGTCGCATCTGATCAGCCATTTATTAAAAACATTCAATTAAACTCCATTCTAAGAAGCTAAAGAATAGAACGATGAAGAACATCATTAAACTGGAACATTATTATAGCCCTGACGAACTGAAGGATCAGATTGCTGAATTTGTAGAATATTATAATAACCACCGGTATCATGAGTCCTTGAATAACGTAACTCCCGCAGATGTCTATTTTGGAAGAGACCAGGAGATCTTTGCCAGGAGAGAAGATATTAAGCAACGTACTTTACTGAAAAGGAAATTGGATTATGAAGTGCAAAAAACAACTTTGATTTAATGAAAGTATCTCTTAATATTATTTTGATTGGATTCCAGATTTTGCTGACGATAAACAAATAGAGATTTTTAGGATAGGACAAACGTTTACAATTAGAAATTTGTTAGGTTTTTAAAGTTAATCCTTATCTTCCGGGTCTATAGATAACTTTGTGTAAACGCCTAAATTCATATTCTGCATCTATCTTCAAATTTAATCAAAAATTAATGAAGGATCATACCCAAATCTGGAAATGAATAGTCCATTTATTTTAAACATTTCCGATTGCCAGATACACCGCCTTCATAGTTGCCTACTCATATTTCAACGATTGGGCGGGATTTATTCTTGCTGTCTTTAGAATACGATAGCTTGTTGTAAGAATAGCAATACCAAGAACAATAACTAAACCTGCACCAAAGCTAATTACTCCAGGGGTTATTCTGTAATAGAATGTTTCCAGCCATTTACCTGCAATGTAATAAATCAAAGGCCAGGCAATAAGGGCTGAGATTGAAACAAGTATTATGATCTCCTTTGATATTGTAAAATATATACCAGTGATTGTAGATCCCATTGCCTTCCTGATACCAATCTCTTTTGTACGTTGTTCAATGGTGAATGATGTAAGTCCGAAAAGTCCGATTGCCGCAATAAATATTGCCAGGATCGAAAATATCACTGCCATCTGGGCATTCTGTTTCTCCTGGATATACATTTCTTCAAAATTCTCATCAACAAAGTAATACTGTAACGGGCTATTGGATGTAAACTCTTTCCATATGCTCTCAATTTCACTGATAGTACTTGCCAAATTAAGAGCTGTTAACTTTACTGATAAATATCCAAACAAACTGCCTTCACTTTGAAATTTGAAAATATATGGACCTATCGGATTATGAAGTGATTCGAAATTGAAGTTTTTTACAATACCAATTACAGGAACATAATTCATTTTACCAGAATCTCTTGGTTCCATAAATCTCGCCCGTCCCGGATCAGTGATGCCAAAATCCTTAACGGCATTTTCATTAATCAAACATGCCTCCATGTCTGTAGTAAATGATTGGTCAAATGATCTGCCCGATATAAGTGTTAATCCATAGGTTTCCATAAAGTCGTAATCGATCCAGTTGGTCTGCATCATGATTGTCTCGTCTTTCCTGCCTTCAAGCATATAACTGTTATTATTATTGTTTTGGCCAGGGACATCGGAAGAGCTGGAGCAATTGATTACTCCCGGAATACCTTTTAAGGCATCCTTTAATGACTTAAGTTTTGCTCCAAAACCTTCCCTTCCAAGTAATCCTATCCGGCTTATAACTATTAACTGCTCTTTGTTGAATCCCATATCTTTATTGAGCATGAATTTTATCTGTCTATACATTAATAATGAACCAACGATCAACAGAATTGAAACAGTGAACTGAAAAACAACAAGTACCCTCCTGAGACCTCTGTTTTTCATACTGTTTTTCACACTCCTCTTCAATGCTTCATACGGATTGAAAGATGACAAAAAGAAGGCCGGATAACTTCCTGCCAGAAAACCCACAATCAAAGAAAAGAGAACAAGTAAAGGAATTGTGTGCCAGTTGGTAAAAAGATTTAGCAACAGGTTTGTACCCAGCAAATTATTAAGAAACGGAAGGGATACTTTAATAAGAATTAATGCTGAGAGCAGGGAGATAAATGAGAGGATGAACGATTCTAAAAGAAATTGTACAATAAGCATACTCCTTGACGAACCTCCTATCTTTTTTATTCCAACTTCCTTTGCCCTTACCGAAGCCTGGGCAGTTGAAAGGTTCATGAAATTGATTGCTGCTATTAATATAATAAGTATTGCTATAGTACTGAATATCTTCAGGTACTTTGGATCACTTGCTTCTTTAAATTGCTGTTCAACTGACGGATCAAGGTGGATATCAGTCAGATTCTGACAATAGAATCCATATTTGTTTCCCTGTTTTTCGAAATCACTTAGCGAAATGCCAAGGGCCTGCTGAATCTGCGGTCCTACATACTTAATTAATAATTCAGGGATTTTAGCATCAACTGTAACATAGCTTGAATTGGGTTTTAACAGAATGTAAGTGCTGATACCATTATTTAACCAAGCTGAACTATTTGCGCCGGGATTGGTCATAAATGAAACAAGAATGGTGGCCTCAAAATGCGAATTTTCTGGTATATCAGCCATCACTCCTGAGATTGTATAACGAACAGAATCTGATCCAATTTTAATTGTTTTGTCGATAGGATTCTCATCACCGAATATTTTTCTTGCAGTTGATTCTGATAACACAATTTTCAGGGGAGCATTCAGCAGATTTTTCGGATCGCCTTTTAAAACCGGTATTGAAAAGAAATTAAAAAACGAGGAATCCACTTCAATCATATTCTCCTCTGAAAAAGTACGGTTTTTATATTCAACCATAGTAGGTCTTCTTCTGTTCATTCTAAGGAAATCTTCAATTTCCGGAAATTCATTCGCCATAGCAGGGCCCATAGGTATTGAGGTGTAGGCCGAGTTGATTTCCTGATCTCCGAACCTACCGTCCATGACGAGCCTGCAAATCCTTTCTTTCTTGGAATTATGCTTTTCATAACTCACCTCCTTTATTACAAAAAGTGCTATGATAAGACTGGAGGCAATACCGATGGAAAGCCCCATAACATTAATAATAATGTATGCTCGCTGCCTTTTTAAAGACCTTATACTATGCTTAATGAGATTATTTAACATCGCTCTGGTTTATAAAGCATTATTTGACTTATATATAAAAACCTTTTATTTTAAAGAATTCAACTAATCTCTTTCAACGGACAAAAAAAATAGTGTTGCAAGTGCAAATACCGGACAATCTGATCACTGTAAGTCTTCAAACTAAAGCGAAATAATTTATCATAAAGTTAAGTCATACTTTTGAACTATTCAAAAGGTGTAATTTTCTTCTTTTAAGCATTGTTTTTTCCTTCGTTAGATTTCTTTTCTTGAGTATCTGTTCATCCCTGCCAAAATACACATCTGCAGGTGTTACGTTTTGTATAGATTCATGATATCGTTTATTGTTGTAATAATCCACAAATTCATTTAACCGATATTTTAATTCTTCCGGACTGTCTCTTCCTGAAATAGCATGTCACTGGAAACGACAGTGCCCTTGACCATAATCGGTCGGAGTAAATTGACCATCCTAGGCCGGAAATAAGTGCTTGTCATTAAACTATTCATGTTAATCACATTTTATCCGGCCAAATGTGGTCAAGCCGTCCGGCTTTTGCAATAGGGTACATTATATTATAAAGTTGCCGAACATCAACCTTATGGGGATTTTCTTTTATTTCTTCTTTTTTGTAATTTCTTGCAATCATGTTATCGATTATTAAATTGTTTCAAAACCTATTTCCAAGTCTATATATAGATCCAACAATGAAAGGATTTAAACATTTCATTCTTATACTCATATTTTAAATCGTGTTCCTAATTAAAATCTGAACACAAAAATTAAAGTATAGCCATTAAAAATAACTACTTTGAAGGTACCAGATCATTTGTTTTGGTTTTTGAAGGTGTAAAAATTCCGATTACACCCTTCAATCCTACACTCATCACAATGTTATAGAAGAATGCAATGAATCCTATTAACAATAGAGTTCCACAGATTGCAGCCAGGATCATCATAAGATTGAATTCCCCGTTTATGTAAAGAGAACGTCTTAACATTCCTTTCAATCCTGCCATTCCCATAAATGCACCCATTCCTATACCGCCAATTAGATGGCACCAGAAATGAACATTTACAAGTTTCTGACTGTATACTTTTGCTCCATTTGTCAGTATTGGGAATAATAAATAAATAGCTGAGTAGAGAGTCATTGTCAATCCAACCAGTATTGCCACATGAACGTGCGGGCCGACTACCCACTGGGTATTATGAAGTATCCTGTTCAAACCAACGTCAGCCTGCATGATACCTGCAGGTACTGCGAGCGCAAATCCAAGTAACCCTCCCAGCAGGAACTTCAATGGATTTGTCATCTTCAACGGCCTTGCACTCCAGAGTGTCGCCAACGCAATAAAGAATGCAAGTCCCTGGGTGATTAGCTCAAAGGCTGTTACCATCTCTCCGGATACAACTTTTAGGATAGCAGGCTGTGCCTGATCTGAGAGAAGATGATGCGACCAGACTGTCCATGAAACTACGAGTTCGACTAGCAAAGCTGCCCGTGCAATGTTTTGCATGAAAAGTGGTTTACCGCTTATCATCATGGCCAGCAGGTACCATGTGCCTGCCACAAAAATCAGTACCAGCCCGTCGGCAATAAGATCGAGGCCCCACCAGAACCAGTTTTTATAAAGTAGTGCATCGATTGCGGTGCTTTTAAGGTCAATTCCCATGATGGCAGCAATCATAAACACAAGGATCAATACTCCTGTAAAAAGAATTATAGCAGTGTTAAGAGCCACATCTACACTTCCTCTTGCTACAGCAGCAACGGGAAGTGGAACAAGATGTTCTTTCTTGTTTTTTGTAAACAGGTTTCTGAATCCTGTTATGCCAAGAGCAGATGCAAGCAGTTCTTTTGAAGGCTGCTTTTCCCATCCATCTGGTGTGTATGATATTGTTTTAAAAATGTTTATTACAAAAAATGCACTACCTACCATTACCAGCGCTATCCCGACAATAAAGAATGTTCCGCCCCAGACACTGAACTGGGTGAAGTCAGCAGGCAGTGGCCAGTAAAGTGTGTACAGCGGAGCATAATGACTTACAAAACCGGCGAACCAGAAAATAAAGGTTCCAACTGCAACCAGAATGAAAGTCCAGTTTCCAAGTTTAATACTCCACAATGGCTTTTTCATTAAAAACGGAACAAGGAAAAGAAATGCTCCGAATACAATAGAGTATGTTGAGCCGAAAATTCCCACAAGTGGATGTGCTGTAAGAATTGCAAAAAACTGTGGTTCAGTAATAAAAGGAAGAGGTTTAACTTCATATAGCCTCATTAACATTCCTTCTATAACAACGAAACCAAAATAAATAAGACCAACAACAACAAACCGGAGCGTCAGTTTTTGCATAGGAGTAAGAGTTTCAGACTTGAAAAGTCCTTCCTCTCCATTCATAAAAGTCTTGATAAAACTCATATATTTTAATTTAAAGATTTGTAAATAATCAATATTAGTTTGATGCATTTGCGGGGATTACCTGAACGGCATCTTTCAGAATCATAAAGACCCCTTTTGGTCCCGAATACTCTGTTGAGCGTATGGTATAAACCCCTTCTCGGTCGAATTGCCACAAGAGATCATTTCTGTGACCAGGTACTACCTGCATTTGGAACATCATACTATTATCGTTCCTAAAAAGGCCAAAGCCATAAGTGAGGTCTTCCGACTGCACATCGAAAAGAACTTTGTCATTCACATTAATTACCAGCTTTTCAGATGGCATAATGAACTGATGATCCTTAACCTTAATTACAAATGTTTTGTCGGGTTTGTAGTCAGACCTGTTAAGATCCATCTCTGCCCATGGGATTGTGTTGAAGGTAATGAGATGAAGTGATACGCCAAGAACTGTGAGAAACCCGACAAAAGTGTAAAATATTGCCGGTTTAACCGCAAGTCCTTTCCCTTTGCCTGTAACTTTAATTGCGAACCAGGCAACCAACAGAATAATGACTATACAATAGAATGTATACGCAAGGGTCTGTCCTGTTAAAACAACTTTTGAGTCAACCATATAACCTCCTTTTTAGTTAAAAAAATAATTTACAGATAATTAGTTAAAGGATATTTTTAAAATGCACTGTAATACTTCAACTTTTGGTAGACTCTTTTAAATAGATTTTAATATGCTATTTAGTTTTTCATATGGTGTTTTTCCTTCGAAAGCTCCATGTGGGCGATTAAAGTTATAAAATTCTTCCCAATTCTTTAGTTTCTTGTTTAAATCGACGTCATCAGTATAAGTCAAAAGCTGATAAAACTCCTCTTGATCAGTGCGATGAGATCTTTCAACTTTTCCATTAAGCTGAGGAGATCTTGGCTTGATATAAACATGCCTCATCCCTTTGTCTTCAACATGCCAATGAAATTGTGCCTGGAACTCATGACCTCTGTCTGTCCTAATAGTGTGAATACGAAAAGGAAATTTATCAATAATATGATCAATAAAGTCAATTGCATTCTTCTGGTTATGTTGTTTATATATTTTTAAAGTGCGAATACGAGTGGCATCATCTATTGCTGTATATTGAAAACGACGTATAGGGTTGCCAATGGAATCATTAATAGAGACAAATTTAACATCAATCTGGACTTGATGGCCTGGAGTCTCCTTAGCATATCTTTTTGTGTGAACAGTTCTTCTGGAAGCTTTTTTAGATAATCTACTGATCCCATTTCGTACCAATGTGCGGGATACACTGGATTCTGATACATTGATCCCATGATATCGCTCTAAATACCATTTAATTCTTTCAGGACCAAGATGATAATCTTTTCTTAGTTCAAGGATTCTTTCAATAACCTCTTTAGATATCTTTTTAGGATGATTGTAAGCTATCGGTTTCTTCCTTTTTAATCCTTCTTTGCCGCCAAGATCATAAGCTTTCTTCCATTTATAAAAAGATGATTTGGTTACATCAAAATCTCGGCACGTTTTAGCAATATTGCCATGTCTTCTTGCTTATTCAAGAATAAGCATTTTATATATTATCCTAAGAATATCTTTTACTTCTTTACTCATGATTACACTTTTTGTTTTTACACATAACAATTTAGCAAAAAGTGTCTACGAAGGTCTGACGTATCTACACTCAAATAATGGGACGTTTTTAGTCTATGTATGTATTATAATACAAGAGGGATTAAATTATCAGATTCTTATTAATTTACAGTAAAAAGTTTGCGTAAAGCGGAAGAATGGCTATAATGCGTAAAACCCCAGGCGTTTTTAAGGTATGGACTGACTTACTTATAAGATTCTTATTAATTTACAGTAAAAAGTTTGTGCACAGCTGAAGAATGGCTATAATGTTTAAAAAACCGGACATTTTTAGTTAATAGACAAAAATACATTAGTAGTTTGCTGCATGACAGTTTGCAGACTGATTCTCATTTATTTTAAGCGTATTTATTTTCTAAATGCTAATTCTTTCATGTAAGAAAGCATTGCATGACGGTATTCTGAATAATCATCAGAATGTTTCCAGTTATTGCTTTCCAAATACCTCAGAATCATTTTGGGATGAGTGATTTCATCTGGATTACCTTCAAAAATATTGCTTAAAAAGGTTCCGGTTGTGCCTTTAGGTTCGATTACTATGCCAGGATCAGTATAGCCCTGCAATGGGCTGAGATTCAAAAAATGATTAATCATCAGTGCCAGATCAGGTGTCTCAGCATAGGGAATGATTCCTCCCTTTTTAATTCCCGGTCCATAAAAATTCATGTAAGGTGACCATGATGAAATAACTGAAGGCGGATGTTCACTCTCCTTTGTTATGCCCATTCCGTGATCGCCGGCTACAATAATATAAGTCTCTTCCCATACACCCGCGCTTTTAAACATTTGTATAAGCTTGCCTAATAACACATCGGCTCTAAGTATTGCCTTTTGGTACCCTGAACCCGCTTTGAGTTTATCCTCGGGACCGGACCAGCTGTCCCTGATTTGCTGAAGGTGAAGCCGGATTAATCTTGTACCGTCATTTTTAAAATGATACATACCATATTGCACCACATCTGAATCGGTTAGAGATCCTGCATAACAAAAATCGGGCGTGGTAAATTCTTTATAATTATCCGCGCCACCTGCAAAAAGTGATTTAATGTGTGCCCTTCTGGCTGATAGAAATGTATCATCAATCAGCCGGGATTCAAATACATGCGTCCCTGTATGAATGGCAACATTAGGTGAGGACGAAGTTCCCCAGGGCAGGGATCCATCCGGTAAAAACATTCGGGGCGCAGGGCTTGTGCAATATGCTTCACGCACACATACACCGTTTTCCATCAGGAATTTTAAATTTCCAGCGCCATTTGCAGCTGCGACTTTCGCTGCGTCACTCTGAAGGCCATCGATAATAAATACCAGTACGGTTGGATCGGTGGCAGCGGCCATGTTTGATTTGAATATTATGAGCAGAGCAGATAGAATTATTATTTTATGAAACCGTGATTTTGCCAGTTCTTTAACCAATTTGCTAATAAGCTGACATCTCATAACTTAACTCTTTAACTTTATCCTTATACTCATATTGATTTAAAATTTTAAAATTTATAACAAGTATGATTGAGAATAAAATGGTTATGAAATTTAACACTTAAATTTAAATTTCACAAACTTTAATTAATATAATCTCCCTACTTGGAAAAGCCATTAGCCTTGACCACCTTCGGCCGGAATAAAACGACCACTGATTGCCAGAGTTAAATAATTACTGTATAGCGATTTATGTTAAAACCTATTTGACCGGTCAAATGTGATCAGAATTATCGGTTTTTGCATCCAATGAGCTCAATACAAATCAAGGCTGTGCTCGTTATTTGATCTACGATTCTAACATAGTAAGCCCTGGGTGTCCCAATAAGAAAACTGGCTATTCTGTTCGTTGTGTTCGGGATTAGCCTTTTTGATTAATTTACATCAACACCAGTTACAGTTTTAGAATAGCTTTTATCAGGTATTGAATAAGCAGTGAATAAACCCCGGCTGTTTATTTCCGGGGTGTTTTTATGAAAAGCAAGTACAAAGCCACGGATACAGAAAGCTGGGTAAGCAATTTGGTTTGTTATTTGGAATTGATAAAGTTTGTGAGGAAATTTACAGTAAGCATTTCAAAAAGCAGTACGACGGAAAACCAACAAAGCGTTATTTAAAGCTTTTGAAAAAGGCTGAAGTGTATGAAAAAAATTCCGATAATTATTTACGCCTTTATAGAACTTTAAAAGTATAATTTCCGCAATGTTTTGTACCCTGATTTTGTAACCGGGTATTATCTAAAGTAGATTAAAATAGAAACAGAACAAAACCGAAGTAAAATGGATAAAAATCTAAAATTAAAGTTTAATATCAAAATGCTTAATATTTATAAATTAGTTAAAAAGGAATGTAATTATAATGCTACAAGATATTTACAAATGGTCTCTGAGCATGGGGGTTTAGAGACTGCAAGAATTTTGTTGCATTCAAACAAAGTCTCTGATGGTTATACTGCTTTGTGGGAGTGCGATAGATTAGACCTAACTGTTGAAGCATTGGTAATAAAAATGGAATGGAGGGAATTATTTACACATGAAGAGATAAATATTGCTATTAACCGGCTAAAGAATTATGGATTTAATATTAAGATATAATACTAATTTTTCGGCTTATTTCAGACAAAAAAAAATTGTTTTTGTAACAGTAAAAAAGGCAGCTTGTTATTTACGTCGTTTTCGTAGCTATTTGAAAGCAAAAAATAAATACAAAATTGGAGGAATTGGAGTCTATAAAAAAGGCTTTGAATATTTGCTTCTTTTGACTATTCCGGACAAAAAAGGAATTATAGGAATTGAACACTATAAAAAGATATTAATTATGAAAACAGGAAGCATTACCATCAGAGTCTCTGGAGAGGACAAAAAACTTATCCAGAAAGCAGCAGTGAAGTTTCATAAGGAAACAGGTGCAAAGGTAAGCATTTCAGCTACAATAATACACTTGGTTAAACAGTACTACCTCAGCAGTTGAGTAGCTTAAAACAGGCTTAAAACAGTTTTTATCAGGTATTGATTAAAATGACTTTTAGTGACTAAACTATGTACTTAATTATTTCAAACGTCGCAAACGCTGTCGGGGTGATCCGACTCGAACAGACGACCCCTTGCACCCCATGCAAGTCCTGGCAGTTCCCGAACCTTGCTTGTAGTTATTTAATATTGAGAATAATATGATGGCTACTGAGTTTATTACACCTTTTAGTTCACCATAGGTTTAATTGGCCGGCAAAATGCACGCATCCTAGCGAAAAATCGCTATAATGCGACACTTTTAAGTCTGTCTACCAGATTATGTAGACATTCTTTCATATAAGAGTCACTTGTTGTACCCCCTTGTTTATATAAAATGGAATATTTGTTCAGAAATACGCATCCTAGTGCAAAATGGCTATAATGCGATACTCTTTTAACCTGAAAATTGGTTGAATTTCCTTTGTATCTTATCCTTTACGTATATAATACATATGTTTTCTTGCTTAACAATACTCATCCTAGTGTAAAAGCGCTATAATGCAATACTCTTTTGACCTGTAAACTGGTTGAATTTTAAATGTATCTTATCCTTTATATATTATATATATAGTACATATCTAATAGTATTATTTTTATTTAAAGATGATTTATTTAAGATGCTGGAGAATGATTTTGTCCTTCAGACAACAAGACACAAATTGGATATTGAAAGATCGGGAAAGATTCTATGGGTGTAAATTTTCATATGGTTGCAGAAAGAGAAAAATCTTTTGCAGGAAGAAATTTTACAAAATTCCCTTTGGTACATTGATGGCATTTAATATCATTGCAATTCAGGGTGTAGCTGATTTGTCACAAATGTGATATTATCAAGTTCATAAGGAATTGGAACGTATTATTCCAATAAGTATTGTTATTCCAGTTCTTCTT
>Ga0307376_10002525_pt1 | contig 17891 bp, 22 predicted proteins | sample TR2MG_FD_202536 | JGI IMG/M metagenome (GOLD analysis project Ga0307376, IMG submission 202536) | Soil microbial communities from Risofladan, Vaasa, Finland - TR-2 | ecosystem: Environmental > Terrestrial > Soil > Coastal area > Acid sulfate soil | place: Finland: Risofladan, Vaasa | collected...
AAAGTGTCTCCTGGCAGATTCCCTGAAACGTTTAAGCTCTTCGGGTCCTTCAGCTTTCTCCCAGTTTCTTTCTGAATAATGAGCAGCTCCTTTAGCCATATGAACAGCCCAGCGATACTCCAGTCCTTCTTTGTAAGGAACACAATCAGGCCATATCAGATCGAAACGTGGTTTATCCTTAGTTGCATCCCGGACCATACCTGAGTCAAACTTAACTCTTTCTTCTTCGAGCTCCTTCATTTCTTTAAATACGTGCTCTAAAGGTCCACCAGTAGTGCGTGAGAAAGGAAGTTCTGTAATCCCATTCCAATCTGGAGATAATCTACCCCCCTGGCAAAATACTTCATTTGAATATGCTTTTGCTGAATGACCAGTACACTCATCTAAGCATGTTCCAGGCATAGGCTTATCCCCGGTTATTTTGGTAGATTCATCACTAACCTTAGTTATGGCTTGTACTTGATCTTTAAGATATTTGTTGTTAGTTAGTGCAAGGCGTAGTGATGATTGTATACGATCTTTTTCTTTACTCAGGATATGATTACTCTTAACTAATAAGTCTAATGTTTCTTGTAACCCTATAATTTTCTTCTCTAGTTCTTGCTGTTTCATATGCTCTGGTGATTTATTGCGTAAAGTAAGTCTGGAATACTAAAAAATATAGGCTTACCTATACTCCTGGCAAGATCAATTTCTTTTGCTGTCCCGCTGGAAGACTCCCATCCCGGGCAGACATACACTAAATCTGCGGCTTCCAGCCAGGGCTGAGAGTTTTCAAAATAATCTTCATAAGTAAAATTTCCGTTTACCAGGCCCTCTAAAAAATCATTAGCAGGGACGTATACAGATACTCCTATCTCCCTGAGAAGTTTAGCTACTTTAATCATTTTATGCATGTTCTGGATATACCCAACTGCATCGGAGTTGAGCTTACCGGCTACATACGCTTTAAGTTTTTTCTCTTTCATCTTTTTGGTTTTTATGTTTAATTCTCCTTTGTGCTCTAGCTAGTTTGACATAGAGAAAACAGAGCATACCCTTTTTCTCTATAGGCAAATCACGATATCCTTTTAGAATACCAAACCCATGATCGGGTCTATCATCGCCCATCATAAAATCAGTGAAGTGATTTAATACGTGGACTAAATACTTTAATTCTTCTTCTGTTAATCTTGGTCTTATCATCTTGAGCCCTTTGAGGAAGTCGAATCCCCGACATGCTGATTACAGGTCAGCTGCTCTGGCCACTGAGCTAAAAGGGCAGGTTCCGGGATGTAGTTCCCGGAGGACTGTTTAAGCAACCATTCTCAATGGCTGGTTATACATTTCAATTGTTTTGCCGTTTAATTGGCGATTACCTTCAACGAATTACTCCTTTATTTGCTGTCAAAACCAAGTCATCCCCTGGTAGGGCGATTGCGGTATAACGTGTTTTAACACTCCCTCAACCATTTTTGTTAATCTCTCTGAAGCTACCCCAAATCTCTTCAGTTCATTTGGGAGCTACCCAACGGCATCTTTAACAAGGCGAATATGGCGGGAATAGATTTATCCTTGCTTATTTTAAATCCAAATCGTGCACTACAATTGGTATACACAAATAGCAATTTATTCCCATGTGTGGAGATGCCGGGAGTCGAACCCGGGTCCAAACAAACTATCTAATAATTCTCCAGTAATATATTGTTTCAAAGAACTTTCAAAATCCCCCGGGCCGAAAGAGACCTGAAACCCGGGGGCAAACCTAAACCTAACTATGAAAAACAAACTATTCTTATTGAAATACTCTACAAAATTAGGTATAATAATTGACACTACCAAATAAAAATGGAAAATAATTTAAAAATTTTTATTATTATTAAAAAAGAATATTTATATTTGCCTTGATTTTCCATGTTCTTCACCTTCTCTTTCATCTTTGCTTTTTTCACAGTGGGCCTAAGGGCCCACTTCTCGTTTATTCTATTATTTCAAAGTTTACCATATTAAGGCAATGAGGACACTCAATTTTATCCAGATCCGAAGGAAAGACTGCTATCCATTTATGAGTACAAACATCACACTGGATCCTGCTTCCGCTCCACTTAATATCATCCTTTTTTATTATTTCGTCTTTCATCTCTTTATCTTTATAATTCACTAATTTTGATCACCTCATCAATAAGGCGATCAAATTTTAGCATCCTTATACGCAAATTTCCAACTCTTACCTGCTATTAAACCATCAAGTAACTTATCTCTTTTTACAGGATAAAATATATCCCACATAACTAAAGTAAATAATTGTAGTATAGGAATTCCGTACAATTTATCAAGAGTCTCTTCTTCCTGTTTTGTCAGTTTTCTCATGCTATTCTTTTTCTTCCGGACCGGTTGGAACTTCTGGAAGGATCTCTTCAGGTAATTTAATAACCCTTGTTTCCGGAATAGCCTCAGTTAAGAGTCTTTCCTTTTCCTTCTGCAGCCACATAGAAGAGAGAATGAGAGAACTTGATATAGCAAGAACTATTGGCTGTGCTATAAAAGTATTTAAATCTTTTGGTGGTTCTGCATGATCTACATAAAAGTCATGAGACTGAGCTTCCATCTCTGAGTAGAGAGAATCAATCTGATTTTTATACTTTCCTTTCTCAAAAGTATTAGGTCGGAGAGAAGTTAGATGTGGGATAAGAATATCCCCAGGTTCTCCTTCGGTTTCCAGAAACCATTCAATTAACAGATAAGCCTGTTCAAGATCTTTAATAGCATTGGTAACAAATAGTGGCTGCTTGGATAGATCCAGGTACTCAATCTCTTTGCTTAATATCTGGTAAGTTTCATATAAAGCCTGAGCATTATCCAGGATACACTTCTGCTCTGCTGGAGAAATAGTCTTCATGTATTCCTTATCCTGATACTCTTTTTGATACTTATCCAGCTTTGTTCTAACTGTAGTTAACATGGAAGTATGGGTATCGATAGCTTCTTTGTTGATGTTAACAAGTCTGATCAGATTTATTATCTGTTCGATGTTCACCTTTAAAAATTTAATTTCTCTTGCTTTCATAATTCTTTACTTTTTTAAATTATAATATTTTAGGCAAATGTATGGGTAATTATTTACTTTACCAAATATTTGTTCAATTATTTTTATTGTTCAAGTTACGTGAACATTTTATTATTTTGAATTAATAATTTTTAAAATGTATATATTAAAATATATTTAAAGTATTTAAATATATACCTATTTATGCGCGCGCGTACTTATATATGCCGTAGGATCATATGACCATTAGGGAAAATAAATTGATATTATAAAATAATATTTCAGAATATATTAGAATATCCGAAGATTTATTGTACCTTTGCGGTATTATAATATAATATTATGGCAGATATATCATGTAATTTACCTTTACCACTCTTAAAAAGATTGGAAGAAGAAAAACGATTTGATCCGTATATTCCTAAGAGTACTACTACGATCATTCATGAAGCTTTAGTTATGTATTTTTTACGTAAAGATTTAGAGAGAGGTGGTTCCAGAATGGAACTATCTACTCTTCATTATCCGATGACATACAAAGAACATGAGAAGTTAGCGGATGAGCAAATAAAAAACGATATGCAGAATGGGTTTGGTCTTACTATTCCAGAGGTATTACCTAAGAAAGAATCTGATCCGGAGATTAAACCAGCATTCTCCATCAGCTCAATAGAGCCTGGACCGGGAATTGTTAAAAGGTTACAGGATATAGGAGTAAGTGCCGGAGCAGTAGTTAAAGCCAGGAGAGCTAAATACCGGGGGGAAAGCTATGACAAGGATCTGGAGAAATACTTTGATCTTGAAATATAATGGCCAGACATCTTTCTCCAGAGGATGATCTTCTTAAGGATCTCAATGAAATTTCTAATTATGTTATTGGGAACGAGCGGCCGGAAGACGTTTCCTTCAGTGAAAGAAATACTCTCCCGGAGGCTATAGCACATGTTATGACTTATCCGGAAAGAGCCACTGCAGTATCGGATGCTCTAAAGAAAATGGGGTTATTATCTGACATGGTTAAGAGTCTTACAAAAAAGATAAAATTTTTAGAATATAAAATAGAATTAAAAAAACCAAAGTTTACATAAATAAATAGTACCTTTGTTACATGGATAATAAAACATTACCTCTGGTGTCTCCATTTGTGATACCAGAATCTATCATTATATCGGATGAGGGAGAATTACCTCGCGGGTTATATTACTATGTTATAACCCCTGTGGGATATAAAGATAATACCTCTTCTCATATTCTCCAGGTGTATGCTCCTCATAAACATAATTCAATTTGTTTTGAATGGAAAACATCAGAGATGGGAATAGAGCATAGAGTTTACAGAGGTACTACTTTAGGAAAGTATGATGGGTTCTTTACAATATACTCTGTTCCAGAATGTTGCTACTTTTATGATAATGGGATGGGAGTTTTGAATGAATTAAAAACAAATATATGAGCATCGATCCAGAAGTATCTAAGAAAAGATATCATAAATATTTACTTCAGCAGTATGAAAAAGGTGTTCTTCAACCGGACAAAATTCAGAAGTTAATTGAGGCAGGAGTAATTAAAACAGGAGTCCCGGGTAGAGAGAGGGGTACTTCTTCTGTAGAACTTCAAAAGGAAAAGAACTGGGAAAAAATGATGGACCCATTTGCGGATAGTGGTGGGTACCATATGTACAAACAGAATATTACTAAGAAAGATTGGGCTCCGGAAAGTCTTTTAGACCATACTCCAGAGTTTGTACATTGGATAGACTCTATGCTTTATGGGTATTTTCCAAATAAAATAGAGTACAAAAAATTTACTTTATATAAAATTCAGGCTTATAGGTGGTTACAAGAAACAGATAATATTGCTTCACATCATACTGATGATGCCAAGAGAGAGTATAAACAGCGCGAGTATGATAGAAATAATGAAAATAGTCTTTACTATGTAAATCAATATGGAGAACTTAAGGAAGGAGATATTTCTTCCGGGTATGTAAAATACCAGGCCAGGGAGCATCATGCAGTTATTTGTTATTTATTTGATTGTGGATATAATGTAAATGGGGGTAAGGGTAGACAGATAGGTTGGACTTCAATTATGGGATTATTAGCAATTAACAGGTTAGTTTTTCAAGCTAATTATTATATTAAGTTTGTAACTGAGGATAAAGAAACAGGGGAAGAAATATTTAATGATAAAATAAAATATCCTTTTGGAGCTCTTCCAAGATGGATGATGCCAAAAGTTAAAAGTGATTCAGGGACCAGATTTTGGTTATCAGATAAAATAAAGAAAGGAGAGAAAGGATACCCAAACAGTAGGATAGATGTTGTTGCACCAAAGAAGACAGCCATAAATGGTGGATCTCCTCAGCTTGTCCTTATAGATGAGGCAGATAATATAAATATTCTTGGTGCTATGCTAAATGAGGGTAGACCTACCATGTTTTGGAATAATCCAGTAACCGGTAAGTTTGAATTAAAACGCCAGGTATGGCTATGGGGTAGTGGGGTTCCAAAGAAGATTGCAGGTAGTGGTGAATACGAAAGAGAGTGGTATAGATTATTAGGACTATGGGAAGCTAAGAAATTTGACAGTGGATTTGTTCCTGTATTTTTTAGTTGGCATTGTAGATGTGATAAGGCTGAATATGAAAAAGAAAAATCCTGGTATTATGGTGCCCGGGCAATGAAGGAAGATATTGATCTTGAAACATCTAAGACACAGTTTCATCAGCATTACCCTTCTTCATTTAAAGATATGTTTCTTACCACAGCTAGTACTCTGGTATCCAGAGATATAATAGAAGGTGGTATAGATAGGTGCAGAAAGTTAACTCCTAAGCAACAGCCGGTATATGGATTTTTTGAGCCTATATTTGATGAGTCAGAACCTATGCCTATGGAAAGTGATCTTCCATACAGACTGATAGGAGCAAAATTTATTCCAATAGATGATACAGATGACTTTAAAAAAGCTTCTGTATGTATTTTTAATAAACCTGAGGAAGGATGGATAAACAGATACTGGCAGGGTACTGACCCGATAGCTACTGAATCAGGGCATTCAAAATTTGCTAGTGCTATTTGGGATGAATACTTAAAAACTATTCCTGCACTTGTAAACTTCAGGAAACAGCATGATCATAAGTATTCGTTTCTTCAGAGTATTCTTTTAGGTTTATATTATGATACTACTCCTGATATAAAGACTGCTACTAAAGAATTAGTTGAAGCTAATATAGGAACCAATTACACGGACTATAAAGAAATGAAAGGCTTTTTTGAGTCTTTAGTATTTAATTCTCAGTTACCCTCTAAAGTAATTGGAGGAGTCCGGTTAATAGGAATAGATAATAAAGGTAACCGGGCCAACGCTATTGTGGATTATATGACCGAGTTATTCAGAACATACCATGATAGAATTTATATATCTACATTTTTTGAGCAGTTGACTACATTTGTTCAGGCTGTTTCGAAAAGCGGGAAAGAAGTATGGGGGCCAATGAATGTATCCATGCATTATGATGATGCTTTATATGCTGCAACTTACGCATATATTTGTAGGCTGAGTCATATGCATCTGTATCCTACCAGGAAGGTTATTGTTCCGGAAAGATTCCAGGTGAGACATAAGTTAGTCAGACAAAAAGACTATTCTGTTATAAGAGTACCAATTAAAGTACCTGTTTATGAAATACATACCGGAGAAGAAGTTCCTGCTTTATTACACTAAAATGCTTAATATTTTACCCATAAACGATGTAAAGACACATATTCCGGATGTTTCCTGTGAATGTAGACCTACAGTTATTGAAACTGATGGGGGTATAATTATTTTACATCAATCATTTTATGAACAAACACATAGCCCAGAATTATTAACAGTATATTTAAATTAATATGAAGATACGTATTTTTGACCCCCAAAATATTAAACCTGAGGACTATAGACATAGATACCCGGAACTAGAAAGATGCTCAGAATTTAATGATTTGAATGCAAGAGCATTAATTTTTGTGTGGTGGTATGCTAATCCAACGAGTGAATTGGTTCTTTATGAACATGATGATTACACACGCGTAGAGGAGGCTTTAAAAAGATCGGGGTATAATCCAGGTAAAACAGATAAAGAAAGAATTTTAAGTCTTCAGTTTGACTCTACTATGGCTATTGCTATTAAGAAAATGGGGTCCTTTGATCCTGGGGCGCGTTTTCTGGCATATATGATGATTAAAAATATTTATGATCATTACCAGAAAATTATAAATTTAGGGCCAGAGGCTTTCGAAGTTGTTACAAAGCAGGGTAAAGGAGATGAAGCTATTGAAACAAAAGAGATTGATTATAAGAGATACGTTGATGTTTCAGCAAAAATTTCAGATGAACTTCCCGGGCTATTAACAAAACTGGAAGAAGGATTCGCAATAGTAAATATTTCCGGAGAAGATGCATCTGCTGATGAATCATCGGTCATGAGAGACTGGCATATGAAAAAAGACAGTAATTAAAACTATATAACCATGCAATTTTTATTAAGTACACAACAAAATAGACCCAATAGGGTTACGACTTCCGAAGTAGAAAAAGGAGAAAATTATCATATTCAATACGCTCGATGGGCTGTTGGATCAGGATCCAATACAAAACAAGCTGAGTATATTAGTAAGTATAAGTTGAATAAAAACTTCTACATGAATAAACAGTGGTGTGTAGAGGAAGATAAAGAAGCGTTTTTTAAGGACGAAAGCAATAACGATAGTAACAGATTACAGGTAACCAGGAATTATGTTCAGCCTATGGTGGAGCAGTATCGGGGTAATGCAGATAGAATGGTTTTCGATATGAAAGTTCAAAACCTTTCTCCCATGGCGAAAAGCCGAAGAGAGCGATCCTTATCCAGGTTAATAATGTATAACTTTGTTGCTAAGAAAGTACCAGGGTTTTCTGATTATATGCAGGAGAATAATTTTCCTACCGGAGATAGCTCTACTGAAGTTGAAAGCAAGTTTAATAATGTGTATGCGGATATGTTTGTGATTAAGATGAATAGATTACTTAAATATTCAAAAGAGATTAATAAGCTTGAAGGATTAAAAATGTCTCTAGCCTTAGACGTAGCCTTGGGTGGAATAGCTATTATGGAGCCTTACCCATACGCGGGAGACTGGATGTTTAATCACATATCTCCAGATGAGTTTGGCTGGGATAGGAGTGCTAAGGAATATGATTTATCTGATGCCTCTTATTTCTTTAAGTATGCTGACTCTGAAGTAACTACTTTATTTGAAAGGTATCAGAATTTAAACCATGATCAAAGAAAAAGTATTGAAGACTTCGCCAGTAATTTAACTGGAATGAGTTATGTTACCGGAAGCAGAATAAGCGCATCCGGTAAAGTTCCTACTTATACTTCAGTATGGAAAGACATGACAGTAGATTTATTTGGTTATGTTATAGATGAATTTGGCCAGCGTATTTTGCATCGTATAAATTTTATAGAACCTAATGAAACAGAGCCTAGGTATACTGAGAAAGATTTAGTTAAGTATGAAAATTTAACGGAGTTTCAAAAGAAAGTTTTAAAGGGTAGTAATTCTACTTTGTTATATGTTGATTTTTGGAGGTACTGTACTTTTATCCCTGTAGAGATACTTGGCAATTCCCCTAATGGAACAGCTAAAGATATTGCATTAGAGTATGGTCCAGTACTTTATCAGGAGCCTGATCTTTATACTCCGACTAATATGAGTCCTCCATTTAAAGTTGGTACATGGTCTTATCTTGATGGTGTTACATTATCTCCAATAGATGTTGTTATAAATCCTCAGAGAATGATCAATAGGTTTCTTTCTGTTATGGAGAACCAGATTAATAATTCTGGGGGAGCCGGGGTTGCTTATGATGCTGATATGATAACTGCTCCTGAGGATGAAGTAAGAGGAGACATAAAGAAAGGTAATGCCTTAAAAGTACACGCTAAAGGTAGAGGAGTTCAGAACGTTGTAGGCAGATATGATTCTACACCAAAAGAATCGATCATAGCATTTTCATCTTTAATAGATAGTTTTAAACAAGGTATAGAACAAGTTACAGGAGTGAATGAGGGAGTGAAGGGGGATTCCGGTAACCCAGATCAGCTTGTAGGAGTAATGCAATTAATGATTCAGAGAGGATCCCTAATTCAGGAACCATTTTATAAAGCTATTTCAGATGTATACCATGGATGCTATCAGAGTATTGTTTCCTCGGGCCGAAGGTTTTATGCTGATCATGAAGTTGAGCTTATTGATGCTGTAGGGGAAGATGGAGCTCAGATATTAAAACTATCTAAAGATATCAGAACAGAGAGTATGCGGGTAACACTTGTCAGGTCCATGGACTCCATGAACGAGCGTATGACGGTGGATGCTACACTTATGTCCTGGAAACAATTCCAACTAATTGATGACGAAACAATTTCTAAATTATACGGCAGATGTACTATGGAAGAGGCTTTATTAGAGCTTCGCGAATACCACAAAAGATTAGCTAATCAAAAACGTATGGCTGCTATAGAGGCTCAGAAAGTTGCTGAACAACAGAAGAATGTTCAGGATCAGGCAGGTGAAGTTGTTTATAATGAAGGTGTTAGAGATAAAGCCAGAGAAGATATGAACAAGGCTTTGGACCGAGATACTAAATTACAGATAGCATCTAGTAAAAATAAGTAAAAAATTTTTTAAAATTTATTAATTTATTCACATATGTTACTTTATTAATACGTATCTTTGTGTTGATTTCTAATTAGTTGTTAAAATAAAATACTAAAAAATTAGACTAAAAGTAAAAATTATTTATTATGGGACAAGAAAACACTGTTGAGTCGATGTTAGCCGGAGCTGAGGGATTAACCGGGGAAGTAAAGCTGGGTACTCCAAAAGAGCCTGTCAAGCCTGTTGCTGATGGGAATAAACCTAGTACTAAACCTGTTGATAATGTAGCAGCTTCTGTTGTAGCACCTATTGTGAATGAAAATAAACCTGCAGCTAATCCGGCTGTAACCGTTAAAACTGCATTTGGTACCCAGACTTACGGAGGTACCCCATTAGCAGATATTAATCTTACTTCCTTTGCTGATGTCCAAGCTTTTGCAAAAGACTTCTTAGGGGAAGAGATTAAAGAGGTAAAAGATTTTGTGCCTTTATTTACAAAATTAAAACAGGCAACAGAAGCGGCTGCACAAACCGCAGAATTAAAACAATTAGTTGACGGATACACCGCCACTATAAATAATCTTCCAAAAGATGTCTCTTTGATTTTGAATGCTGCTATTCAGGGGAATGATTACAAGCCTATTATACAGAAATTACAGCAAAAAACTGTAATTGAGTACGAGAAGCCGTTTGAATCCCAGGACACGGTAAAAATGGTAAACTATTATACCGGTAGGCAGTACACCAAAGAAACTTTTGATGCACTTGATGAAGTATCTAGAGATGCTTTGTCTGATTCTGTTAAGCTTAAGTATGAGACTGACAGGAATGAAATTTTAAATTTTGAAGATAATACTAGAAAAGCCACGGAACAAAGTCAGAAGAAATTCAAAGACTCTGTGGAATCTTCTATCTCTGCAATGCTTTCTGGCAATCCCCAGATGGGGAAGGCTGAAGTAGATAGGGTTAGACAGATTATGTTGTATGGCATCGGTGATAGGTTATTTACAAAAGATAAAGTTTATGTTCCTGATGCAGCTGAGAAAATAGCTATGATGGAATTTGGCAAAGAAGCGATAGTTACTCAGGCTAGGACTATTGGCGATCTCGTCAGGAAAATAACCAATGAGAGTGAATCTAAAGTAACTGAGAAACTTCTTTTGAAGAGTGATAAACCCCCTATTGGTGGTGGACCTGTTAATCCAAATTTGATAGCATCCATTGTTCAAAGGGAAACAGAATTTTTACGAAAATAATTTTAATTTAATAACTAATTAGAAATGACTGATCAATTTGATACTTCGAGCGCGTATGTAGCGCAACCGTCCGCAGTGAATCCTAGCGTGGTTCAATCACCAGCATCCTGGGATTTGAACGCTATTGGATCTGAAGCTGTAGCTGAACTTTCTCATACTAATACTACGTCCCTCATAAAAAGGGATATTGCCAGGGTAATTTTTGATGCGGTTCCCGCAAAGTATAAAATTTTCCGGCTTTTATTTGACAAGCCGGTTGATTACCAGGCAGGGGATGTATTTACTTATATGGAGAAAACCTTTGGCCGTACCGCATTAAGGGCTACTGCTATTACTGCTACTGGAGCCACAGTTGATGTATCTGTAACTGCAGGTACTGAAGCTAATGTTACCATTAACAAGATTGTCGTTTATCCGGACAATACAAAAGCTATTGTTTATAATGTAACATCCGGTCACGTTCATCTTAAGCCTCTTACTTACACAGGTACTGCAAATCTTCCTGCTGTAGCTATAGGTGATTACTTCTCAATTCAGGGATCTCTTATTGCTGACGGTCAGAACTTTATGGTTCATTATGATCGTATGTCAAAAATTGAGCGTTACAATTACGTTCAGATGATGCAGCGCGACAAGAGATGGACCCGCAGGGAGTTGACCAAATTTGCAAACCTTGGTACAACTAACTATATGGACCTTGACAAGAAGGAACAACTTCAGCTTTTACTTCAGGATATGTTTTGTTCTTTCTGGAACGGGCAGCGTGGTGAAGCTACTGTTACTCCTTTGGTTGGTAGTGGTGGAGCATATAAGGCATTAACGATGGGTGGAATATATCCTCTTATGGTTGCAGCTTCTTGCGCAAACAGTTCCGGAGTTACTTCATCTACCTTGAAAGAGGTATTCGAAGCATTGTGTTTCCAGACTGATTACAAATCAGAGGGTGGAACAAGATTTATTTTTGCTCAGAATGCTCTTCTTTATGAACTGTCAAAAGTTTGGAAAGAGCAGGGTGTCCGTTATACTCCTAATGATAGGATAGCTGACTTGAATCTTTATCAGTATAAAATTGGAGACATGAATTTTGTCCCGGTTGCTACTGAACTGTTTAAGGAACTTTCTATGTTTCCTGCTACTTGGAAGCATCGTATATTTGTACTTGATCTGGATACTATTACTCCGGTTTGTATAACTGGGTATGCTCCGATTGAGACAGGACAGACTAATCCTAAAGGCGTTAATGGATCAATAAATGACTACACTGAGTGGTGGATCCAGGGAATGTTGAGTCTGAAATTCAATAACCCACTGAGTTCGTTCTATATCGATACCGTAGGTATTGTTGCATAAATAAGTTAGGGGTGGGGTAGCGGTATAGAACTACCCCCCTCTTTACTTTTACTAATAAATAATTTATATGTCAAAAAACGAAGAAAAAGCTTCGGATCTCAATAAAAATGAGGCTGGAGCAAAACCCGGTAACACGGGTAACGAAATTTCTGAGAGCGTAAATAAAAATAAAAAATCAGACGTTGCTACAGAAACTAAGTTTCAAAGAGAGGTGTACGAGAAAAACAAGGAAATTGAAGAATTAAAAAGAGAGTTAGAAGATGCTAAAAGTTTACATGCATCTAAAGAACAACCATCTACCGCACCTGACATGGCTCTTATTAATGAGCTACAGGGACAAATTAAGCAATTGTCACAGCAGGTTATGGGGGCTGCAGCCGGGAAGAAATTAATGTTTAGATCTCCTGTTGCATCGGATGTATTACCTCCGGAAGAAGCTATTACATTTACAGCGAGAAGCGTGGTTTATATTGTAGCTTCTTATCTGGATAAGAATGGAATTGAACAGCTTCCTCCACATAAGCTTATTGTTTTTGAGTATGCTGCCAGTGAGATCCGTAAGGATGGTCGGGAAGAAGAGATTAAAAACTTCAGTCAGTATACTACCAATCTCAAAACAGAAATTGAATTCCTCAGAGCCAGTCCTTATTATGGTATTACTTTTTCGGAGAATACTAATGAGATGGCTAATGAAGATCCTAAAGAAGCTGAGTTTAAAGTTCGTGCAGCTAATATGATTCAGACAGCAACTCCGGAAGCTATATTTCAAAGAGCTGATGAGTTTAAGATTCCAAACTGGAGAAGTAAATCAGCTGCAGAATTAAAGCCTCTTGTTGTAGCTGAGATGACTAAACAGTATAAGAAGGAAGCTCAGGAATTACAGGATGAAATTATCCGAAGACAATTTTTAAGAAGTGCCGCGTTACAAGAAAAAGAATAATCCATGATCTTAGCCTCCGATGTATTTACTGATGTTCGTTCCTTATTGGATGATGATAACTCCGGTAGATACACGGAGGCTAAAGATTTAGTTCCGGCTATTAACCAGGCTATTGATTATCTGGTTACTGTTTTTAACTCTGCCTTTGAGCAGAAGAAAATAAGTCCCGAGGTACTTCGTGATCTATCTACTACAAAAATATTAGATGCAGTTGGAGTATCTACTAAAAGAGTTGATCTGACTGATATAACAAATTTATGGTCTGTATTTGGCGTAGATCCAGCTCCAACTACCACAGGAGATCCAGAGGTATTAAGTGACTCTGCTAACCGGTGGGCCACAAGGTTAACGCTTGAGCAATGGAATGATGCCTTAGCTGATCCCTTTTCCCCTGGGAGTGGAATTTCTATTCTTTCTGATTTTGTCAGGCCGGGATATATTGGTCCAGGACAGTTTTTAGGGGATGGTAAATCTTATATTTTAATACGTCCTGTATCAGTTTTTACATCTGATACTGTGTGTATCTGGTACTTACGGAACCCAACAAAAGTAACCAGTGGGACATCAAATATTGAATTTCCCAGATCATTGCATGCTATTTTAGTAGATAAGACATTGAATATGTTAAGTTTACAACACGGTCCAGAAAGTACATACCCCAAAGCTACAGATAAAGAAGTAACCCAATTATTACAATTAATGATATGAGTGACGGTAGCACAACAATTCGTATGGTAGTTTTTGACCTACTTGGGGACCTTAAACAAGTCTACTCTGGGGCTGCGTTAACCCCTTTTAAAGTATATTATTGGGTCATGATTTTTGCAGATCGCTTGCGAAAATTACACATAGAGAAGATCGACAGCGGAGCTTATGTACATCGCTTTAATAATGTCCCAGTGTTAGTAGATCCAGTTTCAGGGAGAAATTACTTCGAATTACCGGCCGGTATTTATGACATGGACAAAGATGGTGCTATAGATTATATTACCTATCCTCCTGAATACGACTTATCCCTGCCGATGTTTGCCTCAGCAACCTTTACTCGTACCACTCCTGCAAAAGCTAAAAGACTGTATTACAGGGAGGATGAAAAACCTTCTCCTAGTAATGTTTATGTTTATAGACAGAATAAATATATCTATTTACTTGGGGTAGAAGAGATTAACCTTACTAAGATAGAGGTAGCCCTTAAGACATCCCTGGCTCCGGCTTCTTTGGATACTAATATTGATGAACCTTTTGAATTTCCTCAGGATCTTATACCTATTCTTAAACGTCAGATCCTGGATATTGGCCGTTTTGTAATGCAAATACCGGCAGACCTTGTCAACGATGGGGCGGCATGGGACTCAAAGAACTTTCCCACACAGAAAATTGCTAGTGTAAATGACCCGGATACTACTAACTCTCAACGATATCAACAACAATACGAACAGTAATGGACCAGAACTTAAATAATTATTTGGCTATAAGAGAGATCGTTTCTGATGTCATGGTAATACTTGACGATGAGGATAATAAACTCCTTACTCCAGGATTTTATCGGGGTAAAGTTAAGGATGCATTAGACGAGCTGGGTTTTGATATTGATTTCTTACCTCAGGTAAATGATTATTTACTTCCTGATGATCTTATGGTTGATATTCCTAAGGGTTGTTTTAATATGCAGGGTATTCAAATATATACAGGTACCCCAGAAGAAGTTGGATATGTGGAGAATGTGTATTGGCGTAAAGGTGTTCAAACCAGAGGTCAAGGTACAGGAGTATCTGCTTCAGTTAACTCATATAATGTAACTGATCCATTTTTTAGGGTCAGGGTTTGGGAGAATGAGCTTTATTACTTTTCAGTTCAAAATGGTATTATCAGACTTTCTGACGCGTGTGCAAACTTTGACTATGTCAGATTGACGTATTCAGGTATTCCTTCGATGAACCTAGATGAATTGAAAATGGTTCCCAGAGAGTGTAGAAGGGGTATAACTGATTGGGTTACGGATAAATGCGCAGGAGCATTAAAAATGAGGGATGCCCGATATAGGATTATTCAGTTGGATGCCAGTAGGTCCCTGGATGAGTTTGGTTTTTATGGAAGTTGGCATTTAGCTAAGCAGAGACTGTTAAAACTTGACAAGAAAAAAATTAAAGATGTTATTTTATATAACCAAAAATTAAATTATTAACTATTAATACACAACATAATGGACGATTTACAAAGAATAAGCGGATCAGGCGGTAGTGATCTTTATCCAGCAGGTACCTATAAAGCATACTCATCTGGGGTGGCTACTATTACTTTAACGGGTACAGAGGGTACTGCTACTATCAGTATAAATGGAAGATCTAAGGTAGCTACCTTTGCTACGGATTTGGCTACTACGGCTCAAAATTTTGTGGCGGCTAATTTTGGATATTATCAGGAGATTAATGTATTTCTAACTACGACTGGTGATACTATCATTTGCACTAAAACACCGGGCACAGATTTGGTTGTTACCATAGATGGTCTTGTTACTGATCTTGATGGATCTGTTGCTGTGACAAATTCTCATGGAAGTGATGTAGCTACTTTTACGCTTACTTCGGCAACCTCACACGCAGGAGCTACTGCTCTTATTACTGTTAATGGGATATCTAAGGTTGCTACTTTTGATACTAGCATAGAGATTACTTCTACTGCTTTTGTTACAGCTAACGCGGCTGCCTATCTTTCTGCAGGAATAGTCTTAACCGGTACGACTACTTTAATATTTACAGCAAGTGCTACATCTAAGATTATTAAGCCTTCTATACAGACTCTTCATAGTGATCTTACAGGTACTATAGCAAGAACTGGTACCAGGCTTCCTAAACCTATCTATGCTTTTGATGTTATAACAGCAGCGGTTATTTCTTCTTATAAAGAAAAGGAAAGTAATGGTTTTATTACTCCGGTGTATAGTAAATTTCTGGGTCAGTCTCTTGCGGCTAAAACGCTTGTTTTATTTGAGAATCCAATTACAGAAATAGTAATTGATTCTGGAACAGTTGTATTTTATTTTATATAAAATGTATATACTGATTGCACTATTTATCATTATTCTTAAAGCTATTGCGGATGGCCTGGCTCTCGCACATCATAAAGAGATTGCAGGGATAATTGAATTTGTGTGGCAGTCTGGAATGATATTAACTTTGTATGCTTTTTTTACTGGAGTTCTTGAAACACAAAGACGAGACTTAGGTAAATTTTTAAAAGTTATTGGAGGCTTTCTTTTACTTCGATTTGCTGTATTTTCAGTAATACTTAATATCTGTGCGGGACTTGAATGGAACTATATAGGTAACACAAAACTGTTTGATATAATAATTAATAAGTTTTTTACATGGTCGGGGTTTCCTCATAACTTTCTTTTATGGCCTTATTTGTTCGCTTTGATAGGGGGGATTACTTTACTACATAAAAAGAGGGAAAGATTGATTCTGGGAACTAGGAGAGCTAATATTTCTATTCCTATTTTAACTGTTGATAGTACAAGAGTAACAGTAGATAGCCAAAATGCAATAATTTATTCAAGATTTAAGTGGTACATTCCAGCTATATTCGGTTCATTAATAGTTGCCGGGATAGTGCTGAAACTTCTAGGAAAGAGTGCCTTAATACCCACCATAATTTTTGGGGGGCTTCTTTTAATTTGGTTTATAATTTCAATGATAATTAAAAAATGACAGACAGCTCTGATTATAGGTTAGTTTTAGACTCTGAATTTAAAAGGATTCATGAGACATTAGGATATATTAAGGAACAAACAACTAAAACTAATAGTAGAGTAACTCACCTTGAGGATGCTGTTATTGAACTCAGGTTAGCTGATTCTACCCATATTATTAATTGTCCATTAGGAATAGAAGTAAAAAATATAAAAGAAGGAGTTAAAGAAAATAAGGATGAAATTGATAAAGAGTTACTTGAATATAAGTTTTTTAAAAAATACCCTAAAATGATACTTATCATTATTGCATTAATATCATTACTTTCTGTGTATAGAACTTTTATTAAAGACCCATCAACAAAAAAAGACTTAACCAATGAAATAAGATTACAGGAATCAGTTCCAAAAACTATAAGAGGAGTAGATGGTAGTCTCTATATGATAATTAATAATAATGGAGTAACTGACACAGTAAAAGTAAGATAAGAATGAGCAGATATGTAAATATAAAGACTGGTAAGTATGTAGATAAAGAAATTAAGTATCTTAGAAAATACTTATTAGCCTTACTTAAGAAAACTGCCTCAGCACTTAAATTAGCAAGAAAAGAGTTAAAGATTAGGCTTGAAGGAATGAATGAGATACGGAGTCAGCTAAAAGATCAGGCAGAGACATTTGCAACAAAATCAGATTTGGAATCAATAGAGCAAAAGATTGAATCGATACAAAAGATAATTAATATGTGGGTAGGAGGGTTGATTGTTTTGCAGTTTATTCTGGCTATTCTAGTAACAGTTATATTTAAAATAAAATTATAAAATATGTGCATTAAAAAGATTCTCGCATGGTTTCATAAACCTCCAGAGCCTCTTCCGGAACCGGTAGAGCATTCAGATTTAATATTACTTACTTTTGGTAAAAATAATTACGGAGGGGG
>Ga0307376_10002526_pt1 | contig 17886 bp, 17 predicted proteins | sample TR2MG_FD_202536 | JGI IMG/M metagenome (GOLD analysis project Ga0307376, IMG submission 202536) | Soil microbial communities from Risofladan, Vaasa, Finland - TR-2 | ecosystem: Environmental > Terrestrial > Soil > Coastal area > Acid sulfate soil | place: Finland: Risofladan, Vaasa | collected...
CAAACTTACCCTTAAGAGAAACATAGAGAGCGCTTTCCGGGCTATTATCAGCTAAAATGGAAATCAGTTTTGGAGCAACTCCTTTCCGCTTTAACTCTTCAACCTCAAGCTTTAGTCTATTTTCTTTCTGCTTGGCAAATTCTTTACCATCAAAAATCATTGTCTTTATATTACTACAAATATTTGACAAATAGAAGAAATGAGCTAAAATCACAAAATATGGGAAGGCCTGAAGGAGATGTCTTTATGGAATGTCTGAGATGTAAAAAACCAATTTTGGATGCTGAGTATTGGGTTATCGGCAACAGACGAGCAGTTCTTGCTGCTACTACTCCTGAGTGCTGTACTTCATGTCTTAACGGAACTACTCACCTTCCACCTATTGAAAAACATTTGATACTTCCACGGAGACGCCGGGATGAACCAATCATAAATGTAAGATTAGAAGATACTAGAAGTTAATGGCAAAGTTTCGACATAATCTCAAGACATCTTCCTTAACCTTTTTTCCCTCAACCAAAACCTCCTTAATCATTTTGCCAATTTCTTTCATTTCTGGTTCTTTCATGCCTCTGGTCGTTACTGCCGGTGTTCCTAGTCTTAAACCAGTTGGTCTACTGGGAGGATTGGTATCATTAGGAATAGCATTTTTATTAGCCACAATGCCTTGTTTTTCAAGTTTTTCTGCGGCTGTCTTGCCGTCAATCCCTAAAGCGCTTAAATCAATTAACATCAAATGATTATCCGTGCCTCCAGTAACTAAATCAAAGCCTCCGCTAGCTAGTGTTTGGGCCAAAGCCTGGGCATTTTTAACTACTTGTTGGGCATACTTCTGAAAGGGCTTGCCCTGAGCTTGTCGAAGGGCAATGGCAATCCCAGCTATGGTATGAAGATGGGGTCCCCCTTGTAAGCCCGGGAAAACCGCTTTATCAATTTTCTTGCCTAAGTCAGAGTCTTTTCCTAAACCTTTTTCGGTCACTAAAATCGTTGCTCCTCTTGGGCCACGCAAGGTTTTATGGGTCGTGGTAGTAATAATATCAGCATAAGGAACTGGTGAAGGATGAACTCCTCCCACTACCAAACCGGCAATATGGGAAATATCAGCTAGAAGGTAAGCACCAACTTCATCAGCAATCTTACTAAATTCTTCCCAGGGTAAAATTCGCGGGAAAGCAGTCGTGCCCACAATAATTATTTTCGGTCGTTCCTCTTTAGCAATTTCTCTAATTTTTTCAAAATCAAACCAGCCAGGCTTTGAGGAATCCAGTTCATACTGAACACTCTTAAAATACTTACCTGAAAAAGAAACCTGATGACCGTGAGTTAAATGGCCCCCATGGGCCAGCTTTAACCCCATTAAAGTTTCACCCGGATTTAAAAGGGCAAAATAAACAGCTGCGTTGGCCGGAGAGCCGGAATAGGGCTGAACATTGGCATGGGGAACGCCAAAAAGCTTTTTGGCTCTTTCTTGAGTTAAAATCTCAATCTGGTCCACAAATTCCATTCCCTGGTAATAGCGCTTGCCCGGGTAGCCCTCGGCATACTTGTGCATCAAGACTGAGCCAACTACTTTTCGCACCTCCGGATAAGTGTAATTTTCCGAAGGAATCAGCATTAAGGTTTCCTGCTGCCTTTTTTCTTCTTGGGCAATGAGCTCAAAGATAGAATCTCGCATTTGCACTATTATACCAATTCCTTATCTTGCTCAAATTTAAAGCCCCTTTTTATGGCCAGTTCTGCCTTGGCCAGTTGTTCGCCGATATCTCTCGCATGACCAATCACTGAAAAACAACCGGCTTGTTCAAGAACGTAGCCGGCACTACTGGCCGCCTTTGGTTTAGTGCCATCGAATCTGAAAGAGCGCAAAGGAAGTCCTTCTGGACTAACCTGCTCAACTACAATTTCTTTGTTTTCAACCTTGATAAGCAAATTCCCTCTTGGATCCCAGTCGCAAAGCTCATCTTTATTGTTTTTAACAATCTCAGTTGCCTGAGCAAAATCATGGTCATATAAATGGGCCATGTTAGAAATCGTAATTAGTGACCCTAAACCCACTTTTATTTCCTCCGAAAGTTTCCCCTGTAAGTATCTTAAAGCAAAAGCATTAAGTGGCCAGGCCCCAAACATATCATTAGAACGAAAGTAGGCGGTTAAATAAAGCTTGTTTTTATAGACTTGACCTTGAATTTGAGTCAAACAAGGAGTCCGCCAAGGCTGGCGAATAGGGAAATTGTCTATTTTAGGATTCCACAAAACCGCCATCGCACCATGATCCTGGGAAAATTGAGAAAGCTTTTTGGCCATTTGAGCCAACTGATCAACTCCTTCGTAGTCAAAAAGCCGCTCTCCATAAGTGTAAGGCTCTTGTCCCCGGTCTTTCTGAAAAAATTTTTTAATATAGTCTTGTAGCTCATTTTTCTTAAAAGGGAAAAAATCATAAATCTTAAAATCTTTGGGGTCTTCCTTCTCAACAACGAGGGCTAAATTCAAAACTTCATAAAGCTGATTTTCTCCTTTGGTAAAATAATGGTAAATTGCCTCGCTTTCTAGACCAAAATTCAAAAGATGCTTAAGGGCGGCTAGCCAAGTCTGACCAATAGTTTTTCTCCTAATTTTGACCAAATCCAATTCAGCCGGAAAAAGACTGCCTACCCTCACCTCTGGTTCAGGAAAAATTCTTGCTTCTCTTGGAGGAAGTTCTGGCTCAGCTAAAAGCACTGCCTTTTGAATTGGCTTTTCTTCAGTCACCCCGATTAAATCTACTAATTCAATTGAATTAACAAGTTTTCTAACAGCCTCAGCCTCAATTTCCTTATCTAAAATACTGTCTTTTGCCTCTTTTTTTCGCCAAAGGTCAACTAAAGCCTTGCCTGAGCCAGTCTGGTCAAGACCACAAACAATCAATCTTTTAATTTTCGGATTAGCCAGCAGGTTCCTTACCAAGAAATTAATTCCCCTTTTAGAATAAAGCTGACCAATGACCGCAAAACTCTCTTTCGGCAAAAACTCGGCAATTTTTTCCTGGGGAGTCCAAAGTGTTACTATTGCTACAAAAGAGTCAAGCTTACCTAAGACTAAGCGATTTTTGAAATAAATCGGCCATTTTATTGCCCTAGTATCATCTTTACTTACTTTTGCCATGAAGTGTCCCTTAACCTGGCTTTGGGATTATCCCACTTGGGGACTAGCCGTTTACTTTTAATACCGGATAATTTTAAAATTTTTGCCCCCTCAGAATCGGCATGTTTATCAATATGGTAAATCTCTTTAATTCCAGTTTTAGCGATCAGCTTAGCGCAATTAAGACAGGGAAAATAAGTCGAGATTAAGCTCGCTCCTTTTAAACTAATTCCTTTTTGAGCGGCTTTGGCAACCGCCCGGGCTTCAGAGTGAATCGAGCGACAACGTTCAGCAGATTGTCCCATTCCTAATTTTAATTCATCCCGAAGACAACCATGCTCTAAACAATATTTATCATGAGGGAAAATTTCGTTGTAGGCAGAAACTAAAATTTTATTATCTTTCACTATCACACAGCCCACCTTTGCTCGTAAGCAACCCGAGCGTCTCGCCAGCAAGCAAGCTTTTTTTAAAAATTTTTCAACTTGATTTTTTTCCATCTTCTCCTCGAAGGATTTTAGCTAAACGGATGGGCTCAAAATTTATTTTCTGATAATGCCAACTATGAAGCTCACTTTTAAAAGGAATTAAGTTTAAATGAAGATGCCAAACAGTTTTTTGGGCTTTTTCTCCTTCACGCAAAATTTGCCAGAGATCAGAAATGGCCAGCTTTTCTTTTAAAAGATTGGCTCCTAAAACCGCCATTTCATGCATTTCCAAAACCTCCTTGCTCGTTAGCTCCGTAAAGCTTTCTACATGCCGATAAGGAATCACCATCAGCTGCCCATCAATATAAGGAAAAAGAGCAACTGTCAAAGCACAATATTTGCCTTTTTTAATAAGATATTTATCTTTCAAATCACAAAAAACACATTTTTTTAAACTCTGCAAAACTCGGCCATAAGCTCCGCTTAAACGGGCCTCTTTTTGGTTTTGAGGAGAATAAAGATCAAGCTTTTGGGGTTTTGGTCCTTTCTCGTCCAAAATCTTGGCCTCTTCTGTCAGTTTAATGCAAGATTCAAAAAGCTTTTTGACTTTTTCTCCTGCGACTCGGTCAATGATTTTTGAAGCGGAAATAAAAGGCGACTGTCTGGCTGAAGAGATAACTACACCACCATAAGAAGATACTAGTTTGGCCTCGGGACTGTTTTCAACATCATTCCATTCTTCAGCTACGGTAAAGAAAAAGTCGGGCCGTAATAAATCCAGAGTTTTGTAAATGGTTGTCTCCGAAAAAATAGTTACATAATCAACCGCAAAAAGATATGAAACTATACCTGCCCTGGCCTTTTCATCAATCATCGGTCTACCAACTCCTTTCAAAGCCCTAACCGCTCTGTTTGAGGGAGTAGCGACAATTAATATATCCGCCAAAGATTTGGCTTTGGTAATAAAACGGGCATGGCCGACATGAAGCAAATCCCAACTACCGGCTACTAGACAAATAGATTTGCCTTGCTTCTTTAAGTTTTTGATAATAGGGGTCAGTTTGTTTCTGGGTATAACTTCGGCTCTAAATTTCATCCTTTTTTATTTTTTTAGACAAAATCAGATTCCCCATCTTCTTTCCCAAGGTGACAAAAACAACTTGACGAATTTTTACAGAAGCAACCTGGTCAATCATTGCTAAAGAAGAAATATAAGGCTTAACTTTGGAGACTTTGATTATCTTGCCACCTTGGCTTTTAACGACATATTCCTCTTCAGGATTTCGTTCCCCTTCTTCCCAATCATTAACAATAGTATAAAAAACATCAGGTCTTAAAAGCTGCAAAACCTCAATTAAGTCATTTTCAACTACCACTGTAAAATCAACGCAGGCAAAATGTGCCAAACTTTCAGCCCTTAGCTTTTCTCCAATTACCGGATGGCCCTCACCTTTGGTTTTCTGGCGCGATTGGTCAGAAATTACTCCCACAACCAGCAAATCGCCCTTCTTTCTGGCCTCAAGTAAATAATTAGCGTGACCTTCATTAAGCAAGTCCCAAGCCCCAATTGTAAAAACGAGTTTTTTGTTTTTAAAGCGTTTTCTCAACTCGACCAGTTGTCTGGTTGAATTAAGCATTTTTGTTTTAACTTCTTTTTGGAAGTACTGCCATTTTTTTTTGGCCTTGATTAACTTTTGCTTTTTATTGGCAGTTTTCATAAGCAGTTTTAAAAATTTCGGCAATTTTCTCTTTAGGAATGAGGCAATCCTTAAAAAGAAAATCCATGGTTATCTTAATGTCTTCTTCTGCTTCACCCCATCTGGCTTCTTCAAAATCAATTATACCGCAAAGTTTTCCTTCAGCGTTAAAAAACAAATTTCCCCGAGCGAAATCTCCATGAATAAGAGTTTGGTTTCTATTTTCAAAAGCTCGATGAAGTTTCGCCAACCATTTGCCCGTCTCTTGAATTTGTTGTTCCCTATAAGGATGGACTGTTTGTCCAGGAAGATAAAAAAATAAAACTACATAAATCATTTCTCCTTTTAATCGGTAAAGCAGTAGTTCATTTCCTCTTTTTGTTTTCAGGGCTTTACGGCAAGGTAATCCTTTCTTGAGTGCTTCCTGTTCAAGCCTAATTGCACTGATAATTCTCTCTTCTTCCAAGGCTTGTAGCGGATAAATCGTTAAAACCAATTTTTCTTTTTCGGTATCTAGCAAAAAACATGCCTTCCGCCAACCACCGTATAAAGGAACGTAGGAAAAACGCCCAGCAATCCCGTAAAAAGAAAGGATTTTAGCAACATCTTTTCCTTCAATCCTTTGATATATTTTCTTTTGCCAACTCTCTTGACTCATCGAAAATATTGAAAATATAGCTAGAATTCATCTTTAACAATTTATGATAAAAATTATTATTTGTAAAGTGACAAAAACCAAGAAGGGGCCAAATCCGATAGAATCTTCTCTAAGCCACAGACCATTTTTAAGCTTTATCTCTCAAAGAAGCTAAAAAATCCTGATACTGCTCGGATAATTTGAGAAACTCCTTGTTACAATCTTTGGTTTCAGAAAATTTCTCCAGAAAATCTTTAAAGCCCTCTGGAACCTTGTCAATGCTAAACTCCTCACCTATCTGCGGACAATCCACATTCCTGCCTATCGCTCTAAGACCGTCAATTACTACCATCCTTTTAACATCTCCTAAAGTATGCACCTTCCCGTCAGCCAGATGTTCCCAACCCTCATCAGCAATTGGTATTTGGCTAAAAACAGTTTTGCCTTCAGGCACTGAAAAAGTTGTTTGGCTAAAAAGTGCTCTATAGCCTGATTTTCCCTCACTGCTTGTTTTATAACTAGTTTCATTTTTTTGCTCTTCAGATGGTTGCTCGGGCGAAGAAACAACTGGAGCTTTTACTGGTTCATTTTCAACTTCAAAGACCAATTCTCCTTTCGGCGTTTTTTTAACTTCGGGACCAGCTTGGAACAAAGTAGTGGCACTAGATTTGTAAACTGGAGTTTCCACTGGTGGTGAAGAAAATCTCCATTTTGAGACAGAATAGGCAAAACCACCAACAACAGCGGCAACCGCGGCTACGCGAGCAAAACCTTTTAAATACCTTCGGGCTCTTGGGCATTCCTCCTTTTTCTCTTTGCGTAAAGGAGAAATAACCCTCTCTTCTTGTTCGACCTGTCCCAAACCTCTGGCTACCTTTGGAACTCGATCCAAAAATGTTGCAACAGCGGCTCTAAGACCTAGCTTCCCGCTTGAAGAAGAATTAACTAGCCCGTTCAAGGCAACAACAAGCTTTGAAGTTTCCTTTTCCAGATTTTCATACCTTTCTCTTAATTCTTTATTTTCTGAAGAAAGAGAATTGATTATTTTTCGCTGACTAGTAATAAGCTCTTCCTGGCCAGCAATAATTCTCCTCAACCTGGCTTCTCTGTCACTGACTTCTCCTATCGCCAACCTTTCTCTATCTTCATTGATCACGTTAATCACTTCCGCCAGGGTCGTCCTTCCCATTAAAAGGCCCCTTATTCTCGCCAAAACGCCTTCTTCCCTCCCTTTTGCTTGGGCTTCTGAAAGAGTGTTAGAATATTCACCATCTCCCCTCTCCATGGCCTAACTTAAAAGTTACACTCTCTTGAAAAAGAAGTCAATAATTTTGTTAAAAAGACTACAAACCGTAATGGGACAAAGAAGTTGCCCCGATTCTAATTCTGGAAAAGCCGTAGGGCTTGGCTAAACATTGTGGGGTGCCGTTGGTGGTCAAAAAGGCTCCTTTGAAACCTGCCTCTTTTAAAATTTCTTTTGCCTCCGGCGTGCTTTTACCATAAGGATAAGCAAAAAACTCAACTTTTCTGCCAATATTTTCCTCAAGAATGTTTTTGGCGGAAACAATCTGGTTTCTAATCTCTGGGGTTAAAAGCTGAGTTAAATACAAATGGTTTAGAGTATGGTTGCCAACCATAACCAAACCTGAGTTAACCATTTCCCTAAGTTGCTGCCAGCTAAGATATTGTCCTCCTCCCACAAATTGGCTAATCACAAAAACCGTGGCTTTGAGATTTTTTTCTTTTAAGAGAGGGTAAACCTGGTTATAAAAATCAAGGTAAGCATCATCAAAGGTTAAAACCAGCGGCTTTGGGGGCAAGGACGAGTTCCCCAAAGCCTTTACCATCTCTTCCAAGCTAATAACTGTGTAGCCCTGGTTAATCAAATAATCTATTTGCAGGCGAAAAACCGCTGGCGGCACATTTAAATTAGTAGCGCCAATTTCTTTGGCTTTTTGGGGATTCATAACATGGTGATACATCAAGACCGGCACCCAGTAACAAGGACCATAATCTTGAGCAAAAGTTTGATTTTCTTTTAAAGCAATTGGGGTTGGGCTCGAAAAAGAAGTTGGGGTTGACAAAATACTGGGAGTGGCAGTGGGGAAATTTACTCTCTCTCGGCTTAAAATCTTTTCCCTTTTTGGTTTTGCTGATAAAAAAACCCAATTAATTATTCCCAGTAAAAGAATTAAAAGAAAAATTGTTCCCAAAAACAAATAGTACTTCTTCACACTAATATTTTATCTAATCTCTCAAGCAAAAACTATTTGGCTGGCTTTCTCCAGGAAGCAAAGTCGCATTTGGGCCAATTAGAGCAGCCATAAAAACCCTTGCCTTTTTTGGTCTTTTTATAGACAATTTCTCCCCCGCATTTGGGGCACTTAAGCCCTGGTATTGTTTCAAGATAGGGAGCTCGCCAGTCACAGTCAGGAAATCGGCTACAAGATAAAAACTTGCCAAAGCGACCCACTCGAATGACGACTGCCCCCTCTTTACATTTAGGGCAATCTTCACCAGTAGCTTCGGTTTGAACCGCCACTCTCTGGGCGACTCTTTTTACCCCCTCAAGCTTTTCTTCAAAAGGTCCATAAAAGTCTTGCAAAATTGGTACTCTTTCTTTTTTACCTCTAGCAATTTCATCTAAATCATCCTCCATCCGTGCCGTAAACTGATAATCTAAAATCTCTGAAAAATACTCCATCAAAAAGTCATTAACGGCAATTCCCAAAGCAGTGGGAATAAATTGCCGCTTTTGGCGCTCTACATAATGGCGGTCCAAAATAGTTGAAACTGTCGGTGCATAAGTCGATGGCCGACCAATGCCTAACTCTTCCAGGGTCTTAATTAGTGAGGCTTCGTTGTAACGCGGCGGCGGCTGGGTAAACTTTTGCTCTGGTCTTACTTCCAAAAGTTTCAACTCATCACCCTGGGAGACTGGAGGTAAACTCTCAATTTTATTACCTGTTTCATCAGTCTCTTCTACTTTGCCGTAAACTTTCCGCCAACCGTCAAACTTCTCCAAAGCGCCTCTAGTTTCCAAAAGATAAATATTTTTATCTCCGGCTGCCTGGACAGTTAAAACCGTCACTTCCACTATTGCCAGATTCATTTGCGAAGCGACAAATCGTTTCCAAATCAGCTCATAAAGCTTTTTTGGGTCTCCTCTTAAACTGATTTCTGTTTTGGCTGGCTCTGTCGGTCTGATCGCCTCGTGAGCTTCTTGGGCAGATTTGCTCTTGGTCACATAAAGCCGCGGCTTGGCAGGCAAGTAATCTGAACCAAAATTCTTCCCAATATAATCACGAGCTTTTTGCAAAGCTTCGGCTGACAAATTGGTGGAATCGGTCCGGTGATAAGTAATCAAGCCTTGTTCATAAAGGTTTTGCGCTATATTCATGGTTCTTTTCGAAGACCAACTAAAACTGTTGGCAGCAGCCTGCTGCAGGCTGGAGGTGGTAAAAGGAGGAGAAGGGTTACGCCGAGATTCTTTTTTTTCTACTGAGTAAACTTCATAGCCGCTTTTTTCCAGCTCTTCAATAATCTCTTGGGCTTCTGTTTCATTTTTTATCTCAAACCTCTCACCATTTTTCTTTATCAATTTAGATAAAAATTTAGGCGCCTCGGGAAGATCACTGCCTACATATTTTTGTAAAAGCGCTTCAATCTCCCAATATTCAACCGCCACAAATTTTTCAATCTCCCGCTCCCTTTCGACAATTAGTCTGACTGCCACTGATTGAACCCTACCGGCCGAAAGACCCCGTCTGACTTTTTGCCAAAGCAGAGGCGAAAGTTTGTAGCCCACCAGCCGGTCCAAAATTCTTCGGGCCACTTGGGCTTCAACCAAATCCATATTAATTTTCCCTGCCTGCTCTAAGGCTTTTTTAATGGCGCTCTTGGTTATCTCATGAAAGGAAATCCGGAAAACTTTTTTGGATTTTGAGCTCGAATCTATTAAGTTTGTCACATGCCAGGCAATCGCTTCCCCCTCCCGATCAGGGTCAGTGGCCAGATAGATATTTTTGGCTTTTTTAGCCGCTTTCTTTAAACTGGTGATTGTCTCTTTTTTTTGACTGTCAACCACATATTCCGGTTTAAAACCGGCCTTAACATCAACGCCTAATTTTTTCTTCGGCAAATCCCGAACATGACCCATAGTCGCCTCAATTTGATAATCTTTTCCCAAAAACTGACTTAAGGTTTTGGCTTTGGTGGGCGACTCAACAATAACTAAATCTTTCATACCTCTCAATTCTGCCATTAATAGTTTTAAACTTTCAAGCGGTAAAAATCAAAAAAGAAGTCTAGCCGATGAGGAAATTTTTGTCAAACACCTCAAACTAACTCTTCTAAAATATCACCAACATTATAAACCAATTTGGCTCCTTTTTGTATTAAGCTGGCAGTTCCGGCGGAAAGTGAAGAAGTGACTGGCCCAGGAACGGCAAAAACTTCCCGGCCTTGTCGGCCAGCAAAAGAAGCAGTAATTAAAGAGCCAGAGCGCTCGGCTGCTTGAGTAATAACCACTCCTAAAGAAAGGCCAGAAATAATCCGATTGCGAGTAACAAAATTGCCTTTGCTAATTTTGGCAGCAAGGGGAAATTCGCTTACTAAAGCGCCTCCGCTTTTTACAATTTTTTCGGCCAAGGCCTGGTGTTCCGACGGATAAACCGTTTCCAAACCGGTCCCGAAAATGGCTAGTGTTTTACCCATGTTTTCAATCGCTGCTTCATGAGCAACTCGGTCAACTCCTCGGGCTAGCCCGGAAACAATTAAAAAACCCTTTTTAACCAAACCTCGGACTATTGTTTGAGTCGTCTTTCTTCCATAATCGGTTATCTTTCTCGTTCCCACGACTGAAACCACTTTTAAAGACAAAAGTTCTTCCCAAGCAGTCAAATCAGCCACTTTAATATATAAAAGTGGTGGCGGGTCTTCAATTTCCTTAAGAAGAGGGGGATAAGTTTTTTCCGGAAGGCAAACAGTAATAATTCCCAAATGTTTTAAAGAATGAAGATAGTCATCAAGGTCAAAACTTCGGCGGAAAAAAACAAATTTTTCCACTAGTTTTTTCCCTAACCCCACTTCTTCTAAAACTTCAGCCGGAGCTAAAAAGGCACTTTTGGCCGAACCAAAATATTCCCACAAAAGTTTAAACCTGACTGGGCCAATGCCTTCAAAAGCACTAAACCCCAGCCAATATTTCTTCTCCTCCAGCTCCATAAACTTATTATGAGCAAATGCCAGCAAATTTACAATTTGACAATTTCCCAAATTGCTAATAAAATCCACTTAATTAATAATTATTATTTCCTGCCAAGAAAGGAAAAATATGGCACCACATCTTGAGAGATGGAATCATGAAGCCCGGCAAATGGAAGAAGTACCGGGCACACGCCATCGAACCGACGACAAAGACTCTCCCGGGTATCAAAGAACAATGGAAGCAATGACGGAATTATTTGAAAGTGGAAGAATTGGGGATATGCTTCATGAAACAAGTGACGAGCTTGGAAATTGTTGTGTTGGAGAAGGAGAATTGCCTCCTCACCTTGAACAGATAAGATCCATAAAGATAATCGAGTATAAACGTTAATCTTTAAAATATTCCTTTAATATTTCTTTGGCAATTGGGGCGGCGACTGAGGAGCCTTCTCCACCTCTTTCTACCAAAACTGTCAGTACAATTTCTGGATTATCAGCGGGAGCAAAAATAGTAAACCAAGCATGAGTTTCCTGGCCATCTCCTACTTCTGCGGTCCCAGTTTTACAAGCTACGGAAATGCCAAAATCAAAAAAAGGCCAACCAGTCCCCCCTTGTGAACAAGCGCCAATCATGCCTTTTTTAACAGTCTCAAGATTTTCTTTTTTTATCTCTATCTCTTTACAATCTGCCTCATAAGGAGTATTTGGTGCTTCCAACTTTAGCATTCTTGGCCGGCAAATCTTGCCCTGGTTGGCAACTACGGCGGTTAACATATTAACTCCTAAGGGGGTTAAATCCAAATCTCCCTGACCAATAGCAATATGATAAGTATTGCCCAAAAACCAAGGTTCGCCTTTGACTTCTTCTTTCCACTCAGGAGTGGCCATAAACCCGGCAATTTCGCCGGGCAGGTCAATAGCAAATCTTTGGGTCAACCCAAACTTTTCTGCCCAAAAGTTAAGTTTTCTTATTCCCAGCATTTCTCCCAACTGATAAAAAAAGGTATCGGTTGAGCGGCTAATCGCTTTAACCAAATTTATCTCTCCTTCTGTTCGGCCATATTGAGTGTAATACCAGTTGGCATAAGCAAAAGGCCCAAGATAAATTACTCCTGGGTCTTCAATCAGAGTCCTTTGGCTAATTTTCCCTTCCTCCAGCCCAGCAATAGCAGTGACAATTTTAAAAGTAGAACCAGGTGGATAAAGGCCGGAAATAACCCGGTTTAAAAGCGGTCTTTGCTCTTCATCTTTGACTGCTTCGGCCAACTGGCTTGGCTCAAAAGAAGGAGAGGAATAAAAAAGCAAAACTTCACCGTTTTGCGGGTTAGTAGCAATGATGGCCCCTTTTTTCTCTCCCATGGCCTTGACCGCCGCCTCTTGTAGGCTTTTAGTCAAAGCGGTGGTAATGCTCTTGCCAGGACTAGGTAAAACTCGGCCCATTCTTCGGATAACTTTTCCTTGAGTATCAACCTCAACTAGCTCGCTTCCTTCGCGACCACGAAGCAACTCTTCATACTCGGCTTCCAAACCGTCTCTTCCTATCAAACTACCCAGGCGATAGCCTTTCAGGTTTAGCTTCCCTTCTTCTAGCTCCTCCTGAGTAACTTCCCCTAAATAGCCCAAAGCATGAGCAAAATTCTTGACAGAAAGATAATCCCGCTGCAAGCTTATTTTTAAATAAGCATCCTGGCCCTCTGCTTGTCTTTGAAGCGCTTCATCTCGAGAAATTGTTTTTACTTTTCCTTCTTCAATATTTTGTTTTAGTTGATAAAGTGGTTCATTAGTGGCCAAAACTTCTCCATGGCGGTCCAAAATCAGTCCTCGAGGGGCCTCGATTTTAATTCGGGCAACCCGGTTGCTCTCTGCTAAAAAAAGGTTTTCTCTTCCAGCAACAATCTGTAACCAAAACAGCCGACCCCAAAAGATTAAAAAAACCGCTACTAGCAAAAAAGTGAGAACCTTAATCTTTCTGTCCATCTTAGAGTCTGAGACGTAATTTGTTTTTCTCTGCTCTGCTAAAAAAGAGCCAAAAAATACTTAAAATTGCCAACCATTTTATTCCTGATATTCCCAAAGGCCGCAAATACCATAAATCTAAAAAAATTCCTAAAGGGAGCAAAAACCAGCCAAAAAATTCGAACTTTAAGGCTAAGGGTAGTAATAAGAACAAAAGCAATTCCATTAATCTAAAGTTTCCCCCTGATAAGAAAAATAGTGTTAAGCTCCTGAGGGTCAAAAAGCCTTTTAACCTGAGCCAGTTTAAAAACTTCTCCTGGGCTCTCAATTACTTCTTCAATCTTGCCGACCACTAATTCACCGCCCTCAACTGAAGCTAAAACCAAGTCTCCCTCTCTAACTTCTTCGGTTGATAAAATCTGCTCTATTCTCATTTTTCCTTCACCTCGTCCTACCAATAAGCCTTTGCCAAAAAACTTCTCTTTTTCTGTTTCCCCCACAACTTTGACTACCAGCCTTTCTTCAAAAAAAGTCGGTAACTTAATCTTAGCCAAGCCTTCAGAGATTTGGCTTACTTTTCCTAAATAACTATCCTCCCAAACCGCCACCATTCCTTCTTTCACTCCATTTGCCTTTCCTAAATTAATAGTTAAAGTTTCATTTTCAAAACCAATAACTTTAGCTGACAAAAACTGCCAGCCTTTAGGTAAAGGCGTAGAAAGAAGTCTTTTTTGTTCTTGGTTTTCTTCATCCAAAAGGGCAATTTTGGCTTTTAAAGCAGCCAGCTCTTGCTCATTTCTTAATTGGCAACTCTCAGGAGAAGTTTTGAATTTTCTCTGCCAGTCATAAACCTCTTGTTTAAGGGGGACTACCAAGGCTTTTTCCACCTCTTTCCGCAGGGAGCGGAAAATTCCCAAAAGGCCGGCTAAATAGAGCAAGGCAAAGATAAAAAGCAGATAAACAAAGGACTGAGGAAATCTTTTTTTCTCCGGCATGGTCAAGCTTGTTTTATCTAACTCCTCCCCTGACTCTCACTTTTTCCAGTAATTCTTTGTCTGCCAAAGCCCGGCCACAGCCTCTCACTACCACAGTCATTGGCTCTTCGACTACGACGGCTGGCATTTTAGTCGTTTCTGTCACCAACTCGGCCAAACCCGGCAGTTGAGCCAGCGCTCCGCTCAAATAAATCCCCCGCTGGGCAATATCACCCAAAAGCTCGGGCGGAGTCTCGCCAATAATATCGGCAATCGCTGACAAAATTTGGTTCATTACCGGCGCCAGCGCCTCTCTAACTTCGGCACTGTTAACCCGCATCGACTTGGGCAAACCACTGGCTAAGTCTCGACCCCTAACCACCATTAATTTTTCCTCTTTATTTTCCGCCTTTTTGCCCGAAGGCGGTTTGGCCGAACCAATTTGATCTTTTAAGGCTTCGGCCGTAGGCAAACCGATTAAGATAGAATATTTGAGTCGCAGGTAGTTAATAATGGCTTCATCCATTTCATTACCGGCAATTCGCAAAGATTTGTTAATAACAATGCCGCCCAGAGAAATAACGGCCAGCTCTGTCGTCCCACCACCGATATCGACTAACAAAACCCCGGCCGCTTCAAAAATAGGCAGTTGGGCACCCAAAGCCGCTGCAATCGGAGCTTCAATTAAAAAGGCCTGCCGGGCACCGGCACTTAAGGCGGCATCTTGAACGGCTTTTTTTTCTACATCAGTAACTCCGCTGGGAATGCTAATTACTACCAGGGGCCGAGGAATTTTAATATTAAAGCCATGGCTCTGATGAAGGCCCTTAAAATAGTGACTGAGTAAACCAACGGTAGCGTCAAAGTCAGAAATCACCCCGTCTTGCAAAGGACTGATTGCCTCAAGTTGGCCAGGAGTGCGACCAATCATTTTTTTAGCCTCGCTGCCAACCGCCACCACTTGTTTGGTTTTTTTATGGCGAGCCACTACTGTTGGCTCGCGAACAGCAATCCCTTTGCCTGAAACCAAAATTAAGGTATTGCTGGTGCCCAAATCAACTCCCAAATCAAAACTAACCAGTTTGAAAAATTTCTCTAGCATTTAAGTTATTTTAGCACTTTTTTCAATTCTTCTTTTAATCCCTTAATGCCATGTTATACTAAAAAAGATGAAAATAGACTCTCTCTTGCAAAAGATGATTGCTCTCCTCTTCCTTGGCCTTTTTTTCTTGGTTCCTTTGTTTTTTACTCCTTACAACTCTGAGCTTTTTGAATTTAACAAAATGCTTTTGGTCTATGCTTTTACAGTTTTGATTGTCGGGGCGTGGGCTGCTCGCCTGCTTTTAAGAGGAAAATTTGTTTTTACCAAAACACCCTTGGACATTCCCCTAATTTTGTTCTTTCTTTCCCAAGTTTTAGCCACTTTCTTTTCGATTGACGCCCATACCAGCTTTTGGGGTTATTACTCCCGCTTTAATGGCGGCTTGCTTTCAACTAGCAGCTATCTGCTCCTATACTGGGCTTTTGTTAACAATTGTCAAGCTTTAGATGTTGTCAAACTAGTAAAAGTTTCTTTTGTCTCTGCTTTCTTTATTTCCTCTTATGGCATTTTGGAGCATTTTGGCCATTCTTTTTCTTGTTTAATGTTTGAAAACAGCTTTGATGTTTCTTGCTGGGTTCAGGATGTCCAAAACCGCGTTTTTGCTACTTTAGGTCAACCCAACTGGTTGGCCGTCTATCTGGCCATTTTGGTTCCTGTTTCTACTTTGTTTTTCATTAAAGCTAAATCCCTTAAGGCAAGAGCTTACTACTTACTACTCGCTACTAGCTACTATCTCTGTTTGCTCTTTACTGGCTCTCGTTCTGGCTTTTTAGGATTAGTCTTTGCTCTGGGAGTCTTCTGGCTGGGAATCTTTTGGTTTTATCGCCAAGAAGTAAAAACCCCTCGACAACCATTTTTAATATTTGCTCTTGGCTTTTTACTCCTAAGTATTATCTTTGGCACTCCTTTTCCCCAGCTTAATCGCTTTGTCCACTACCAAAGCTGGCAAAAGCGGCTTACTCAAACCAAAGCGAGTCCAACAAAGGAAAACAAATTCCAGGGCCCGGCTCTCGAAGTCGGCGGTACTGAGTCGGGTGAAATTCGAAAAATTGTCTGGAAGGGAGCCTGGGAAATTTTCAAACATTATCCTCTTTTTGGCTCCGGAGTAGAAACTTTTGCCTATTCTTATTATAATTTTCGACCAAGAGAGCACAACTTAGTCTCTGAATGGGATTTTCTCTATAACAAAGCTCATAATGAATATCTCAACTACCTTTCCACTACAGGAATCATTGGTCTGGGAAGCTACCTCTTTTTCATCTTCTTTTTTGTTTTTTTAAGCCTTCGCCAATTTTTAAACCAAAAAGGGGATTTTGAGTTTTACCTCTCTTTGGCTTTATTTTCCGGTTGGCTGAGTATCTTGGTCTCCAACTTCTTTGGTTTCTCGGTCGTGATCGTCTCCCTTTACTTTTATCTTATCCCTGCTCTTATCTTTGTCCTCAGCCACAAAACAGAGGAAAAAGCCAATTCCCCCCAAAAACCCAACTACTATTTATTATTAATCGTTTTATTGCTTGTTTGCTATTTACTTTCCAAAATCATTAACCTCTGGCGAGCTGATGCCTACTTTGCCACTGGCCAAAAACTGGCCAAGCAAAACCAATATGCCCTGGCTTATGAGCAGTTTTCTCAAGCAATCAGCCTCTTACCCAACGAGCCTACTTTCCTTAGTGATTTTTCTTCAACTCTTGCCAGCTTAGCCCTCCTGGCTTCAGCTCAAAAAGATGCTTCAACCGCGGCCCAGCTGGGCCAAAAGGCGATTGATTATTCCGAGCAAACGATTGCCACTAGCCCACGGAATCTCAATTTCTTAAAAACCCGAGTAAAAGTTTTCTATACTCTTTCTACTTTTGAACCAAAGTACCTTGAAGAAGCGGTCAAAACCCTTGAAAAAGCGATTGCCCTGGCGCCAACTGATCCCAAACTTGTCTATAATCTCGGCCTTTTATATGCTAAAGATAACCAAATAGAAAAAGCTCTGGGAACAATTCAGCAGGCAATTGAGCTTAAACCAAATTATGAAGAAGCTCGCCAAGCTCTGGCTCTTTTTTATGAGGAGCTGGGTGAAAATCAAAAAGCGGCCGAACAACTGGAATACCTAAAAAAACTCAAAGCCCAATAGTTTTGCTTGAGCCTGGGAGACCAGGCCTCTAAAATGAAACAATGGCTAAAATAATTGATTTAGTTGAAAAACTGGAAAGAGGGCGAGTTCGCTGCCAGGCTTGTCAAAGAGAGTGTATTATTTCTGATCAGCAACTAGGTTTTTGTCTTTCGCGACAAAATATTAATGGCATTCTTTATTCTTTAGACCACGGCCAAATTACCGGCATTCAGGCCGATCCAATTGAAAAAAAACCTTTTTATCATTTCAAACCTGGTTCTACAGTCGCCACCATTGGTTCTTGGGGCTGCAATTTTCGTTGCAAACAATGTTTAAACTATGCCCACTCCTGGGGTACCTTGGCCACGGAAAATCTCAAAGAGCTAGCCAAAGCCAACTTGGAAAAAAGGCAACCGGAGCACGCTCTTACTCCTCAAGAAATTGCCAAAACCATTGCTGATGCTGATTATCCCGGGATTGCCTTTTCCTATAACGAACCAGTTATTTGGGCTGAATTTGCCGCCGAAACTGCCAAAACTTTTAAGAAATTAAAAAAAGAAGGCTTTGCTGTTTTTGTTACTAATGGCTCTTGGACCCAAGAAACTATTGATTTGCTCGCTCCTCACATTGATGCCGCCAATATCGATATTAAGGGCTTTTGTG
>Ga0307376_10002528_pt1 | contig 17878 bp, 12 predicted proteins | sample TR2MG_FD_202536 | JGI IMG/M metagenome (GOLD analysis project Ga0307376, IMG submission 202536) | Soil microbial communities from Risofladan, Vaasa, Finland - TR-2 | ecosystem: Environmental > Terrestrial > Soil > Coastal area > Acid sulfate soil | place: Finland: Risofladan, Vaasa | collected...
CATTAGCATGTATTATCATTTTATGCCATTTTTTCAACAATCTGGTTCCATTAAAGAATATTACAAACTGAAAAAAAATCGCTGATAGAAGAAACAATATTTTATTGAATTTCAATGAAGTTAAAAGTTTCACATATTTAACAAAATTATTTGAAGTTTCTTTGTCCTTAAATTTCCCTTCTCTATCCCAAGAAAGAGTATAGGTATAGAAATTATTTTCATTTAATGTCATGACTTCTTGTTTAACTCTAGTATCATTTTCAAATGGAGCAGCTAGTAATACATAAACCAAGGGTTTAGAGAATATATTTAGATTATTAGTTGTATCTTTGGTATTTGTTTTTTTCATAGTTCTCTTCCCTTGCCAATCTGTTGGGGTTTTGCTTAAGTTAATCAATCTTTTTAAAAGTATTTTTACATTACCAATTTAGTACTATTTTAATTTTAGATTTTTACTTGCAATGTTTATAATTACTTTTTTTTTCATAAAAACAAATTGAAGACCAAATGAATAATAATTATTTAATTTTTCAATCAAAATACCATTAGTATTGAAATAGCTAATGTGGATAATTGAATCTGCTAAATAAGAATAAATCTGTGATTGGTTATTCCAATTTTTCCATTCTGCTCTAAAATTATCTATCCTTAGAGTAGCGTTATCAAAATTTAAATTATTTTCTACTAAAATAGTAGCATTATATATATTTCTTATATAACCAAAATCTACTAAATTATTACGTATTAAATTATTATCATAATAGAAAGCAATACTACTATTATCATAGTCAATTTTTATATTTAATAAATGATAGCTAAAACGGGCCCAATTAAAAGGTATAATTGTCTCAGTAAAGAATGTACAATCAATTGAGTAATTTGAAGCTATACCAGCTTTCAGATGAGTAGAATTTGAATATATTACAGCAATAAACCAAATTGTATCTTGTTTATATAAATCAACAGCTAATCCAAAGGAATTATAAGCTGAAGAATTCTCTATATAGGTCAAATTTGTTGATACTTCGATCTGATTCACGACTTTTACAAAATTTAGAGTATTAAGTGGTACCGATATTCCTTGGTAGGAATTGTTATATGGAGATAAAAATTCTATATAATCATTAATTCTAAGCCCAAAATCAGTTTCATTACCTATAGTAGGTAACCAATTCCATCCTTCAGAACTAGTAAACCAATTAGTATTATAATTACTACCCAAATCCTCAATGTAATTTTTAATAGATTCAAATGGAGTTTCTTCTTTCGTCCAACCATATTTATAATAATCCATTTTCATTGCAGAATCCGTTTTATTTACTTTATTTTCTACAAAAATAGTAGTTCTATAAAAGTCAACTATAAATCTTTTATCTAAAGTAGTATTTCTGAATATTATACCATCACATTGATAAGAAATCCATTTGCTATTATAATCAACATCAATTCTTAAAGTATGAAAAGCACCTAAAGTCCAATTATAGGGGATAACTGATGGTGTTGAATATTTATTTCCTGAGGCTGTAAAAAGATAATTAACGCCTATAAATAAATGCGTTGTATTTGAAGCTAAATAAGCTCTATACCAACTTGGTGAACCAATAGATAAATCTACGGAAATACCAAATGAATGATAATTTGAAACATTCGTTAGTGGGGCAATTCTAGATTCTGCATAAAGGTGAGAGCTTGAATTAAAAATTAAATCATTTCGTGTTGATGATCTTAATGCTAAATATGAACTAGTAATATTTGAATACATATATACAAAACCATTTTCTCTATATCCACCAAATGTAGAGTTAGTTGCTAATGCGGACCAATTCCAACCTTGACTACTAATAGTCCAACTATTAGTATCAAATGAATCACCAGTATCCTCTACATTTTCTACTAAAACAAATATTGGAATATTTAAACCGTAGATTCTGGTTTCAGAATCAGGTTGTAATGCAGGTTTAATTCGTGAATCAACAACATCCCTAAGATATTGCTCTTGATTTAATGGATTTAGAATTGGTTTTTCATTTTCCCAGAGAATAAAATATGAATCCCAATTACCTACATTAGTAAAAGTGAGATTGAATGTGTAATCTAATATACTGTGTGTATTCAATTGAAATTCTTTGGATAAAGCCAAAGAAATATTCAAATTACTAAACTCATAATTTAATATATCAGTTTTTGTTTTATTTGCAACCCATACTTCAATTAGATAATTAATATTTTCAAGATTTGAATTATTTATATTCATTGTAAGCGTTAAAGTTTCATTTTCACCAGTTCGAATATTTGAAATCCTATTACCTTTTTTATCTAAGAGATAAAAAATAGTTGTTCCTGGAATTTTTGGTTGATACTGTAGGATAAAAATAAATGAAACAAATGCTCCTATAACTGTTAAAATAGTAAATATTGAGAGGATTTTGGTTAGAGTAGATTCTTGTAACCATTTATTATATGTTTTTTTAATAATACCTTTCTGAAAAATATTAATTTTAAAAGAATCATCAATAAAAAATCTGAAGATAATTCCTAAAATAGCTAGTAGGAAATTTAAACCAAAGAATAACCAAACAGCTAATAAGAAATTAAAATTGTTCAAATATACTAATACAAAACCTAAAACTGAAGAAAGAATGATTGAAGTAATTAAAACAATCCCTAATCTTTCTATTATTTTTAGATCATCTTTCTTTGGGAATATTAAAAAAGAAAGAAAATAACCAGGAAAAGTTAACAGTATTATTAAACCAAATGCTGTTATAAATAAATTATCTAGAAAAGTACGAAGTAAACTAAATAATAGTAAGAGAAATATAATAGAAATGAATTCCCAGTTTTTTTTAATAAACGGTAAAAATTTATTATTAAAGAATTCCTTCACTATTATTGCTCTCCTAATCAAAACTATATATTGCTACAAGTCTATCATTGTATATCATTGCTAAGTGTGGATTATTATTTATTAAATCTAATTCACTTATTAATAATCCTCTTTTTTCATATGTATCAAAAGCTAAACGATTTTCTAAAGTTAGTAAATCTATTACTATTAATATTTTATTATTATAGTTAGAAGGTGGTTCTTCTACACCAGTTATATAAAGATAATTAACAGAATCGATATATTTTATTTCCCAATTTATACTTATATTATTTTCAATATTATATTGAAGATATCTTCCATATAGATTAAAATCAAAATAGATAGAAGTTTGTATATCAGAATGATTATTTAACCATGAAAAGCCATAAAGATTATCTTCATAAGTCGAAGCAATATTATAACCAAATTGATTTGTAACAATTGAACTACAAGACATAATAGTACCCAAGCTAAAGATAGTAATCATAGAAGCAGAAGCAATTTTTCTGTAACCTAATTTTTTAATTAGAAATACTCCTAAAATTGGAAACATTATTGCAATATAAAATAGATTAGAACCAGTCCCTGAATAAAGAATATAATAAATTATTTGAGCCAAAAATAAACTACATCCTAAAACAATCCAAATAATCATATTATTATTTGAATTTTCTTTGATTTTTCTAAGCAATAAAATTAAACAGATTAAAAGTATAAAGGTTGAGAGAATATGAATTATTATATGAGCTATAAAATAAAATTTTCCTGCAACAGTTGAAACATAGTTATACTCAAATCTTTCATCAGCAAGAGGAAGATCACTTTTACCTAATAATCTATTAATGATAGGTATAAAAATACTAGCAATACCAGCAAAGAAACCTCCTTCTCCAAAAAATCTTTCAGAAATCGAATCTAGATATCGTCCTAATAAATCACTTTTAGAATTTACCGCTAGTAAACCTATTAAGGCAATTAGAATAATGGAGAATAAAGCGATATTTGGTTTCAAGAAGAAGTGTTCTGATTCACTTTTTGTTTTCCATTTTCTGTATGAATAAATTGATACTGCTATTAAATAAACAATAGTTAGAGAACCAAATAGCACTATTGCATAAAAAGCAGCTGAGTGCCATATTCCAATTAAGTAGACAATCTCCAATGCAGCTAGAAAGATATATTTTTTAAAATTTGTTTGTTTTAAAATCTTCATAATACAGACTGTAAAATGTAAGACAACAGGAATTCCAAAAGCTGCTACATAACCAATTTGAAAGAATTTAGAATAAAAATAATAGATAAATAAATACATAATACCAAATAATGATTCCCTTGTAAGATCTGAGAAAATTTCAGTTACAAATAAATAAATTGCTATTGGGAATAATATCAAACCAAATGGAATTTGGATAATAGTAACAACATCCATATTAGAGAAATTAGTTATTAACATGTAAAATCCAGTAATTAAAGGGAAAAAACTACCATATTCAGCAAATAATATTTCTTCATTATTAAAAATCTTTGAAGAAATATATGCAATAAAAACTTGTTCATATCTAGTTAAGAAGAATCTTTTAGTAGAAATAAGAAATATTGATAAAATGAAAATTAAACACCAAAGTATTATTAAAACCATTAAAATATTTTTTCTAGTCAAATTAGATTTAAATTTGCAATAAAATTCTTTAATGTTCAAATTTTTTTCCAAATTTTATCCCCATTTAATTTTTTTTATTTTTAATTTCCACTATTAATAAATTATAGAGTTAGTTAATTTACAAGATTATTGTATTTAAGTTTAGAGTCTCATTCTTCTATTTATAAAAGAGAAGAAAATACTGTCATCTAAAAAAGATTTTAAATCAATCTTTGGAGGTAAATAGCAAAAGGATTCAATGGTTATTAGAAATGCCTGGTATAAGTATGATTATCGGAGATTCATTTGATAGTAAAATAATTGCTGATTTAAAATATGAAGAATATTATGACATTGAATTTTTATTAAAAACAAAAGATCATACAATTATTACTTCAAAATATGAAGGATATCCTTTTGAAATCTATAAATTAGAGAATATAGTTATAATAATTGAGGGTATGATTTATAATAAATCTAAAGAAAAAATTAAAGGTGAATTATATGAAATCATTCATTCTATAAAAGAAAAAGGAAATTATAGAAATAAAATCAAAGAGTTTATTGAGTTTTCATCAGGAGATTATATTATCATAATACATTTCAAAAATAATAATGCAACGTATGTGTTTAATGATCGTTGGGGAAGGTTACAATGTTTTTATTCTAGTGAAAAAAACAAATTCATTTTTTCAAGAGAAATAAAATTCATTCTGAATTTTTTTAAAAAAATAAAATATAATAAAATTGGATTGCTTGAACATCTAGCAATTAGATATACTTTTGGTTCGAATACAATATTCTCTGATATAAAGAGAATGTTACCAGGATATCTCTTGATTTATGAAAATCAAATTTTGTTAGAAGAAGAAATATTATCTCTACATTTCACTTATGAACCTTTAAATTTAGATTTAAAAGAAGATTATGTTCAAGAAGCTAAAAAAATTTTAACTGAATCTACAAAATCGCAGCTTAGTAAATTAAACCAATACATTAAATGTTCTGATTTAAGTGGAGGATATGATAGTAGAATGGTTTATTCAATAACACATCAATTAGATAATTCAGTAAAACCAATTTCAGTTGATTTAATTACTGGCAGCGAAAAAAATATTGCAGAAAGAATTGCTAAAGTATATAATGATAACCTTATTATTATCCAACCTGAAAGAAAATTCGATTTTAAAAGTATACAAATTCTATTATACAAAACTGATGGATTGGTCGATGGAAGAATTACAGCAGGTTGTTATCCGAATAGACAATTTCTAAGAAAGAAATTTCCCGAACCAATTGCTAATTTCATGGGTTTTGGAGGAGAATTTTTAAGGCATCCAAAAAAACAAAAGAGATTTCATAAAAATATTCTCGATATTATAGAAATCGACAGTTTTCCTTTATATATTTCAAAAACTTCGATTAAATCTTTTTGTGCTTGTTTAAATTTAAATGAAAAAGAAATCAAAAGATATTGGTTAGACTTCTTTCAATCAAATTATAAAGAAAATAGAATTGAAGATATTATAGTGCATTATTATTTTGAATATTACAGGATTTTTGTAGGACAAGGAGAAGATAGATCAAGGAAACATATTTGGACCGTAGATCCTATGATGTCAAATGATTGGCTTATTTTTGCAACTAAGAAGATTCCAAGAAATTATTGTGACTATCAATTTTTTGATGATTTACTAAATAATATTGATTTAAATATTTCAGCAAATAATATCCCAATCTTTGGTAGTAATTTCAAAAAAACAAAGCTATATAATTTCATAATCTCTAATAAATTCTTGATCAATACTGGAAAAATATATACAAAATTAAAATGGAAAATTAAGTTATCAAAGGACAATGAAAGAAAAGAAATGAAAGATGAGATTTTGCGTTTATATAATGATAGTAAATCAATTCAGAAGTATTTCAATTTGAAAGAAGTTATTAATTTTACTAAAAGAGAATTTGGACCTAATAATTGGTTTATATGGCAATTATTATCATTATTTCTCTATATGAATGCAATTGAAGAGAAATTCGAAGTAGATTAAATGATTTTTACAATAAAAGAAAAATATTCTCATAATAAATATAAAATCATAAAATTTTCTTTAAAAAACATACTATAAGGAAATTTTAAAAAACAACTAAATGCCGTATTTATTAGGATATTTATAAAAATACTAATCTCATATGAGGTTTAACATATGAAAAAAATGAAAGTAGTAATTTTATGTGGTGGAAAGGGAACGAGATTAAGAGAAGAAACAGTTTTTAAACCAAAACCATTAGTTGAAATTGGAGGAAAGCCAATTTTATGGCATATTATGAAGATTTATTCTTATTATGGTTATAATGATTTTATTTTATGTTTAGGTTATAAAGGGTATATGATAAAGGAATATTTTCTAAACTATGATAAATTCAATTATGATTTCACTTTGAAATTAAAAAAAGGAGAAATCGAATTTCACAATAATAATACAGAGAATTGGAATATTACTTTTGCAGAAACTGGAGATGTAACAAACACCGGAGGAAGAATAAAAAGAATTGAGAAATATATTGAAGAGGAAACTTTTTTGGCAACCTATGGAGATGGTGTTGCGGATATTGATTTAAAAGAACTTGTTGATTTTCATTTTTCAAAAAATCTAGTTGCAACTTTAACTGGATTTCATCCTACTTCAAAATATGGTATTCTAGATATCGATAAAGAAGGGACTGTTACTTATTTCCGAGAAAAACCTGTGATGAAGGATATTGTTTCAGGTGGTTTCTTTGTTTTTAATAAAAAAATGTTCGATTATTTAGACAAAGATTGCATTTTAGAAAGAGAACCACTAGAAAACTTAGTAAAAGACAAACAATTATCAGTATATCAACACACAGGTTTTTGGGGTTCCATGGATACTTATAAAGACGTTGAACGTTTAAATGAAATGTGGGAAAAAGAGAAAAAGTGGAAAAATTGGTAAAGTTGTGAATTTTAAGATGACCAATAATAATTTTTGGACCCTAAAGAATATTCTAGTTACTGGTGGTTCAGGATTTCTTGGAAGTTATATAATAGAGAAATTATTACAAAGAGGAGCAAATATAATTGCTATTGTTCGAGATCAACTAGCTAAATCTAGATTATTTTATGAAAAACTGAATGAAAATATCACTATTGTTAATGGAGATATTTCAAATTATAGATTAGTGGAAAGAACACTAAACGAATATGAAATTGAAGTGGTTTTTCATTTAGCTGCTCAAACAATTGTTTCAATAGCTAATAGAGCACCAATCTCAACTTTTGAATCGAATATCAAAGGTAGTTGGAATATCTTTGAAGCATCCAGAAATATAGAAACTGTTGAAAGAATTATTGTAGCTTCTAGCGATAAAGCATATGGTGAAAAGGAAAAATTACCATATAATGAAACAGATTTTTTAAATGCGAAACATCCTTATGATTTGTCTAAAGCAATTACAGATTTATTAGCACAAGGATATTATTCAACATATAATTTGCCAATAGGAATTACTAGATGTGGTAATTTGTACGGCGGCGGAGATTTAAACTTTAATAGAATTGTACCACAAACAATCAGGTCAATACTTTATAAGCAAAATCCTGAGTTAAGAAGTGATGGAACATTTTTAAGAGATTATTTCTTTGTAGAGGATGCTGCTGATTCTTATATTATGTTTGCGGAAAACCTACTAGAAAAAAATCTACAAGGTGAAGCGTTTAATTTTGGTACTGGAAGTCCTGTAAGAGTTTTGGAGGTAGTAGAAAAATTATTAGCTATTTCCGGAAATAAAACTTTAAAACCAATAATTAAAAACACTGCAAAAGGTGAAATTAAGGATCAATATTTGGACTGTAATAAAGCTTTCAAAACATTTGATTGGAAACCAGCTCATACATTAGAAATGGGATTAAGAAAATCTTTTGAATGGTATAAAAGCTGGTTTGGATTATGAATTATAATATAAACTTTGAAGCATTTAAAAATAAGAAGATTTTAATTACTGGAGGATTCGGATTTGTAGGTGTTAATTTATTTTTAGCTTTAAAGAAAAATAACATCGAACCATTTATCCTTGATTATTTTCATAACGTAAAAGATATAGATCATAAATTCCTGCCTTTTCATATTGATGATACAAATTATTATAATGTTAATCTAGTAAATCGAAAAGAAATTTCTGAAACAATAAATGAAATATGTCCAGATTTCATTGTACATCTTGCTTCTATAACTGATTTAAAAAAAGATATTGATACAGCTTTAATAGCAACTGATGTAAATATTAAAGGTACTTTACATTTATTTGATGCAATTAAAAAAAATCCAATAGAAGGATTTGTTTTCCTAAGCACAAGCGACATTTATGGAGGAGTAAAACCTCCATTTAAAGAAAACCAAAGAGTAATCCCTGCTTCTCCATATTCTGTTACAAAAGCATCAGTAGAATATTTCAGTCTATTATTTCATGAAATTGAGAATTTGCCTATAACAATACTTAGAGGTTTCAATTTATTTGGTCAATTTCAAAAATCAAATCGCGTTATACCTTTCATTATTATGAAACTAATAAAAGGAGAGAAAGTTAATTTAACATTAGGTGAACAAAAAAGAGAATTTAACTATATTGAAAATCTTATTGATGCTATTTTATTATCTCTAACAAATAAGCAAAGCTTTGGCAAAATAATAAACATTGGTTCAGGCAATTCAATTAGCATAAAAGAAGTAGCAATAAAAATTGCAGAGAGGTTCGATCTAATTTCAAATTTAGATTTTGGTGCTATACCTTATAGAGAAAATGAAATTTGGGATATGTACTGTGATAATTCATTAGCAAAAGAAATACTTAATTGGACTCCTAAAATAGATTTTGAAATAGGATTAAATAGAACAATTGATTGGTACATAGAGAATTTTAACTAATTCAAATATTAAAAAAGTGATAAATATGAAAAAAAAATTATTGGTTTTCTTATTAATAATATTGTGTACTAATAATATAAACAGTAATGATATTGTAAATTCTAAAATCAGTAATAATAATATAAATGAAAATAATATTGAATTAATAAAAAACTCTCTGATTAAATATGAATCTTGGATAAGAGACGATTATGTAAACAATTTGGAAAATCTTTCAGGTACCGGATTTCCTTTTTATTTAACAAGATTTTCTGAGTTATATAGAGGGCTTTCTATATATGTAAATAATAATTATTCAATTTTTTTAGATAAGGTACTTTCTTATTTGATAGTAATGCAAAACAAATGGACTTGGAGTTCTGATGATGCGGGAATTCACCCGCATTATAATTCTCATTTTGCTAAAAATTTTTATGATGCATATTTACTAACAAAAAATATTACTTATTTATCAGCATTCATTCATACAGTTGAAGCATTTGATGAATTTTTTGACGGGGAAAAAATACATATTTCATGGGGATCGAATTTCTATGCTTATACTCAACTTGTTTTAGGTATAAATAATAAAATTCTCGGAAATCTAACTTACTATTCAATTATGGCAAATAAATTAGCTAATTATTCAATTTCATATTATAATTACTCTACAAATGAATGGTACCCAGGAATATCTGCTTCTTATCCTTCAGGTTATATTGGTAGAGCAGCATATTATCACTTATTAGCATTAACCTGGTTTCTTAGATATAAAGATGAGATATTGGCATTTTCTCCTCAAACATATTTTGAACTAATGAATATTACAACGAATTCAATCAATTTAATTACAAAATATATACTTAACACAGGTACGTTTTTTTATCTAGATGAAATTCCAGATTATACTGAAAGCGCTAGTCTTATTCTTTATGGTTTATCTATGATAGATAAGGAATTTGGTTTCAATCATAACAATGAAACAACAGCAGCATTAAATACTATTATCAATAGACAAAGAGAAGATGGAGCTTATTACATTACAAATTCCTCTGTAGTTGAAATATTTTATACAGATAATATAGCTCAATATGCATGGCATTATATAGAATTTCTAGAAAGCAATTTAACAAAAGATAGTGTTCTTTTTATTCATACAATTTTTCCATTTACATTGTATGCAATGTATTTATTTTATAAAAAGAATAAGAAAAAAATTCAGAAATAAACAAATCGGAGATAAGAAATGTGGTAATTTTATCTGAAAAAAATTTAGTCATCGTATCTAATGCTTATCCTAATCTTGAGAAAAATTTTACACAAGGAATTTTTATAAAAAATCAGATGGACGCTATTAAAAAAGAATTCAAAAATATATATGTTATTTCACCCATTCTCAGAGATTTAGGATTATTAGAAAAAAGTAGAAAGTGTGAAAATTACTCTTATGATAATATAATAGTCCAATATCCAAAATCAATTTTTATTCCAAAGCAATATACAAAACGATTGAATATTGATTTTAGATTAAGAAAAATAGAAAAGCTAATAAAAAAAATACCAGAAGACATTCATTTAATCCATTCCCATTTTGGAATAATCGGAAAATTAATTTCACCATTAAGGACTAAATTAGAAATACCATTGATTACTTCTTTTTATGGATATGATGCTTATCAGTATATTTATGATCAAAAATTCTATGATGAATTGTTTACAAATTTTGATGTGGCTATTGTGTTAAGTAATCACATGACAAATCGCTTGATTGAATTAGGGTGTTCACCAGAAAAAATAAAAAAAATACATATTGGTATTGATCTTGAAAAATTTAAACCAATTGAAAAAGTAGTTAGAAATACAGAAAATGTGGAGATTTTAATCGTAGCAAATTTTGTAGAGAAAAAAGGAATACTAAATGCGATTCTAGCTTACAGTGAATTAAGAAAAAATAACAAAAATATCCACTTGACAATTTTAGGCAGAGGACCATTAAAAGAGAGTATTACTAAATTAATAACAGATTTGAAAATAAATGATTTTGTTTCTGTTTTAGATAATTACTCAACAAAAGATCCAAGGAAATCTGTTCTTGAACACATGCAAAAATGTGATATTTTTCTCCTCCCAAGTATTAGAGATAAAACAGGAGATTGTGAAGGCACTCCAATTGTGCTTATGGAAGCTTCTTCATGTGAAAAACCTTGTGTTACAACTGAACATTCAGGTAATCCTGAAATAATTTTACACAATAAAACTGGTTTTGTTATTCCTGAAAATAACATAAAAGAATTAGTAAATCGTCTTGAAACACTAATCAATGATAGTAAATTAAGAAAAGAATTTGGAGTAAATGGACGAAAACATATCGAGTTAGAATTTGATAAAAATAAACAATCAAAAAAATTGATAGAAATATATAAACAATTATTAAGATAATTTAAAGAGAATTTCAATTTGTTTTTAATTTATATTATAAGAGTATAAATGCAAGACAATGAATCAAAAAAATAATTCACTTATTAACTGGTATTAAAAATGTCGGAATTAGATACTAAATCTATTGGAAGTAATTTTATTTTTTCACTTTTCATCACAGTTATAATTGGATTAGTTAACATAGTCTATCCTCTTGTTATAGGTTTAGTATATGGTCCAGAAACAATGGGAAATTTTTCTGTTCTATTTTATTGGTCTACTTTACTCAATATTCCAATTTCTAATGGAATAGCCCCAGCTATTACAAGATATATAGCAGCAAGTTCTACCAATAACAAGGAAACGGTAGAAAATATAGGTATAAAACTATCAATTTATTATATTGCAGGAATTATTCTTATCTATCCAATAATTGGGATTTTTGCGTTTAAACTCAATGTGTTTGAGGTTCTTATTGTAGTAGGAATTACTATTGGATTAGTAGTACATTATTTTTATCGCAATACATTACAAGGATTAGAGAAATTTAAAACATTATTAAAAATGGAAACAATATCTTTTCTAATATTTATACCAGGGATGCTTTGTTTGGGTATTTTGCCTAAAGTATTTGAATGGACCTTTCTTTTAGATAATTATTATTTTCTGTTTTTACCAATGCTCATATTTCATATAGCCTTTACCATTTATATTCTTGTTATAAAACGTAAAAAAATTAATTTTAAATCATTTTTTAAACTTCCAAATCTAACTAACAAAATTTTACTTTATGCGCTATTTGTTGGTCTTGGAGGACTTTTTGCATTTGGTATGTCAAAAATTCAAGTGATTATTTCTGATTTGTTTCTGGATGATTTTGAATTAGGTGTTCTTAGTTTTTGGGATAGTGCAATAGCAGCAATTACATTGTTGACTGTAGCATTAGGAGGATTACTATTACCCAGAATAACAAATTTACAAAAATTTCATAAAAAACAAGAATTCTTAGCTGAAGAATTTGTAAATCGAATTCTATGGTATCTAACTTTTATTATTTCTTCAATTGCAGGACTAGTATTCCTTTTATTTGGTTCATTTCCAAAAATTCTAGATGTTTTGACTTTAAATAAATACAATATGGAGACATATTGGTTAGTTGTTATATTATTATGTTTTAAAGAAATTAATTTCCTAATTTTAACTCCAGCAATATCCTACATTTTATCTTCAGATAAATTTGTTAAATTTAATCCTATTTCATCTTTTATTTATTCAATTACAGTTATTGTTACATGGATACTTATGGTTCCAAAAGTTGGGATTTTTGGTTTTCCTGCAGGTATTGCAATAGGTAGTTTAATTCATAGTCTAGTAATTCTAATCTTTATTTTAATTGTTAGTAAAAAGAGAATAGGTTTACATATTATCCCTTTGCTTACTATATATGCATTAAATTTAGTTTCAATCATTCTGCTTTCTTTTATTAACTATATAATTCTGCTAATTATTTGGGGTATTATCACTTTAGTTTCAATTGCTTTTGGATTATATAAATTGATTAAATTATTAAAGGATAGTCGATTTTCTCAAACTTTAGATTATGATTTAGTCGAAAGTAACATTACTTCTGAAGAAAATTTAATATTAAATGAATAAATTCACTGAAACTTATAATGGAAGGTTAGAATCCTATTTTATCAATGAGGATTCTAAATTCCTTTGTAAACGAATATTAGTTGCATAAGTTTTAGATGGCACAAAATTTTGTCCTGTAATTAATTCATAAGCTTTTACAACATTTAATGCAGCGTTTGTAACCACTTCTTTTGGTAAATTAGGTATTTGACCCTCACCAGTAAAACCTTTTTTTCGCAACCAATTTCTTACAAATTCTTTGTCTAAACCTCTTTGATTTTCTCCTTTCTCAAAACGATCCTCATAAAACTCACTAAGCCAATATCTCGAAGAATCTGCAGTATGAACTTCATCTATTAAAACCAAATCTCCTTCTGGATTTAATCCAAACTCATATTTTGTATCAACCAGTATTCCATTCTGCTTACCAACTACTTTGTTTCCTTCTGCGTACAATTTAAATGCAGTGCTCATTATTCTCTCTAATATTTCCTGTGTAACTATCTCCCTTTCAACTATTTCTTCTGGTGCAATCTCTTCATCATGACCAGATGTTGCTTTTGTAGTAGGAGTAAAAACAGGTTCTGGAAGTTTTTCATCTTTTCTTAAATCGCTTGGAAATTCCACACCAGAAATTATAAGTGGTTCGTTGTTTTCTTCAAGTTGTTTATAACGTCTCCAAGCAGAACCAGTGATGTAGCCTCGAATTATCACTTCTAGCTCTATTGGTTTACATTGTTGAGCTATCATGACATTTGGGTCTGGAACTGAAACAATATGATTTTTCATTATTTTTTTTGTAGCGTTAAACCAGAATTCAGATGTTTGGTTTAATGCTTGTCCTTTGAAAGGAATGCCTTGATTAAGAATTACATCAAAAGCTGAAATTCTATCACTAGTTACAATAATGATTTTATCATCATAATAATATAAATCTCTCACTTTTCCGCTTTTCTTTTCACCATAACCTTCTAAATTAGTTTCTAACAAAACATTTGGAATATGTTTTTGGATAATTGAAATTAATTCTTCTTCTTTCATATTTCAGTTCTCCGAGAGTCATTAACATTTTTATGAAAATTATCCTATTTAGAATTTTACTGTTAGGATGATTAATTTCCATTTTCTTTTACATTTTACTTTTTAATCATCAATCATTTCTTATATTATAAATCAATACTGTTTAATTAACTACTTTACTTTATTTAATTTGACTCGTTAAACGAGGAAAATAATATGACTGAAAAAAAAGAAGGCTTGAAAAAGCTTATCGAAAATCTACATGAGGGAATAGATCCCGAAGAGGCAAAAAAAGAATTCAAGGAAATAATCAAAGATACAGGACCAGATGAATTAGCAAAAGCTGAAGAGGAACTTGTCAAAGAAGGCATGCCTCGTGAGAAACTAAACAAACTATGTGATGTCCACCTTGCAGTTTTTAAGGAACAACTTGATGATAAAAAGATACTTGTCCCTATTGGTCATCCTATTAACATACTGATGGAAGAACACCGTTTAATCCTTGAAATAACTGAAAAATTAAATAGAACAGCAGTTTCTATTGCTCAGAACAAACAGAAAAAATTTGATGCAATAAAAGAACAAATTATTGAACTAGTAAAAATAGCTGATCTTTTTAAGGATTCCATTAAACATTATCTTCGAGAAGAAAATGTTCTATTTCCGTATATTGAAAAACATGGTTTAACTGAACCTCCCGCTCAAATGTGGATAGATCATGATAAAATTAGAGAACTAGAAAAAAATCTTTACTCCACAATTGATACAATAAAAGCCAAATCACTCAAATATGACGATTTCACAAATAAATTACTTAAAGCTGTTGGTTCATTAGCAGGAATGCTAACTACTCATTTCTTTAAGGAAAATAATATTCTCTTTCCTGCTTCACTTAGATTAATCTCTCAAGATGAATGGAAAGATATTCGCAAAGAGTTTGATGAAATTGGTTATTGCTCCTTTACACCAAAAGAAGCAACAAAAGAATTTGTAACAGTTAAAAAAGAAGAAAAAATGCCCGAGGAAATAATGATGGAAGGAATGATTGAATTTGAGACTGGTCCACTACCTATGAGTTTTATTGAACCTATTCTCAACACTTTACCAATTGATATCACTTTTGTTGATCATGAAGATAAAGTAAGATTCTTCAGCAAAGGTGCAGAGAGAATTTTTGTTAGAACAAAAGCAGTTATTGGTCGTAGCGTTGTAAACTGCCATCCTGAAAAAAGCTATCACGTTGTTAATCAGATTTTGGATGATTTTCGTGCTGGTAAAAGAAAAACAGCTGAATTTTGGATTGACTTAGGTGGTAGAAAAATACACATTCGCTACTTTGCAGTTCATAACAAAGATGGTAAATATCTGGGTTGTTTGGAAGCTTCTCAAGATATCACCGAAATACAGAAATTAGAAGGACAAAAACGTCTTCTTGATTAAATTTTTTTTATGAATGGCAGATATTAATAACTGCCTTCATCAATTTTTCTTAGTGCTTCAATAATAGCATCAGCTTTAGGTGGATCTACTAATTTACCATCAAGGGTTATTCCTTCATTCTTGTCAACTATTCGACCAATAATTCTAATTGGAATTTTTTGTGATGATTCTTCAGTGAGCAAATTAGCTTTTTCTTCAGAGGTGACAATAAGTAAAGTACCAGAAGAGATGACTTTCAGAGGATCAACTTGAAGAAATTTGAATAATTCTCTTGTTTCAGATGTTAGTGGAAATTCTTCAGATGAAAGAGTTAATCCGAAATTTTCCACTTCAATAGTCTCGTAACACGCTCCTAAAATCCCACCTTCTGTAGCATCATGCATTAAACCTGGTTTTATTTTCTTATTTATCTCTAATGCTATATTAATTACAGAAATATCTTCACCTAGCAGTTTAAGAGCATCAAGTTTTTTCTTATCAATATTTTCTGCTAATTTTTCAAAACCTTCAGATGCAATAATACCAACACCTTCTTTTGCACACCAACCTACACAAACCATTACATCCCCAACATTAATTTTTCTAGGAACGTAGAAATCTTTAGGAACAAAACCAATCATAGCTCCTGAGACAATGGGTGTGTTAACTGAAGAGGAAATCTCAGTATGACCACCTAAAATAGCAATGTTGTTCTTTCTACATTCCTTATCTATTCCATCCTGAATTTTCATTAAAGTATCTGTGGAACTATTAGTGGGAAGAATTATTGTTGCATTGAAAGCATAAGGCAATGCACCACTTGTGACAATATCATTTGAATTTACAATTACAGCATATCTACCCTGATCTGGTGTAGGAAAGGTTATCGGATCTGTTTTGTAAACAACTAGAACTTCTTTATTACTATTGTAAAATTCTTGTGCTCTTTTCTTTGCTTCATGAAAATCGAAAACAGCAACATCACAACCAGCTTTTGGTCCTTGAATTACTCCAATTGCTTCTGAACCACTTTTTGTAACTATTGTTTTTAGTAATTCCCAAGATAATTTTCCTTCTTCCATTAGCTGAACCTCCAAAGGTGAACTTCAAAGATTATAGAGAAAATACTAGATTAAAAAAACTATTCCAGAATGATCAACTAGAAAAATTTCGCTAAAAAAGAGAAAAAAAAAGAAGATCATCTAGTGGAAGAGCTTTCGGAGACGTTTGATTCTTTTGATCCTTGTTTCATTTTTGCCATCATTTCAGGGGTGATTTTACCTTCAGCCATAAGTTTGTTAATTTTATCTTGATCCAGTAAGCCATATTCTAACATAGCAAGAGGAGTTAGTTCAACTTCCTCATCTTCATCAGTAAATGCTTTAAGATCTATTTCTTCTAAACCTTGGAAGGCATAATAGGTGCGATAAACGTCCGCGTAAATACCACCATCAATTTTCATCAGCTCTTCATGGGTGCCTTCTTCTATAAGTGTACCATGATCAAGTACAATGATTTTTTCAGCATTATGAATAGTGGAAAGCCTATGAGCAATAACGAAAGTCGTTCTACCTTTAAACAATTTAGCTTGTGCTACCTGAACTAGTGATTCAGTATAAGTGTCTAACCTTGAGGTAGCTTCATCAAGGATAAGAATTTCAGGATCTGCTAACATAGTTCGCGCTATTGTAATCATTTGTCTTTGTCCAGCGCTTAATTGTTTACCACCCTCTCGAACAATAGTATTATACCCTTCTGGTAACGCTTCAATGAAAATATCTGCTCCAATCAATTTACTAATTTCATAAATCTCTTCATTTGTTGCATCTGGTTTTCCATAACGAATATTGTCAAGAATAGTGGAAGTAAAGAGATATGGTTCTTGCGGAATTAAACCAATAGTTTTTCTCAAAGAGGATTGCTTTAAATCTTTGATATCTTGCTTTCCGATTT
>Ga0307376_10002529_pt1 | contig 17878 bp, 13 predicted proteins | sample TR2MG_FD_202536 | JGI IMG/M metagenome (GOLD analysis project Ga0307376, IMG submission 202536) | Soil microbial communities from Risofladan, Vaasa, Finland - TR-2 | ecosystem: Environmental > Terrestrial > Soil > Coastal area > Acid sulfate soil | place: Finland: Risofladan, Vaasa | collected...
CAGGGGTGCCTGATCTGTCTACCCCTGCAACAAGTTCTCCCTGATCAATCATCCCCCAGGTACCACCCTGTTTTCCGCTGGTTCTTAAGTATTGCAGAAATTTGCCAGTTTCACGATCAAAGACAGCTGGCATGGCCCGTCCGGAAGGAACGAATAATTTTGTTTTTGAGGCGATGATATAACTTTGAGGTGAAACTCCCCCGTAAGTCAACTCGAAAGCATCATCATCCAGATCATCATTTTTCCATAATATTGAACCATCTTTGGCATTTAAGGCGCATACATATAAACCATCGTAAGGAAATACACCTGCACCAAAATAAACGATCCCATCTTCAACTAAAACACTTGTCCTGATTGGCCAGAGAGATATCATATTTCCATTGCCAAGCACTTTTTTATCTTTTGGCCCCGGGCGGTATTTCCAATTCAGTTTCCCATTTTTTGCATTAAGGCAATACACATAACCATCATCAGAACCAAAGTAAATATGCTTATTCCAGATAGTCGGGGAATACCTCACAGGACCATCTGTAAAAAAGACCCATTTTTCATTACCGGTAGCTATATCAATCGCATACATTTTATGATCTTCAGAAGATCCAAAGTAGGCCAATCCATCTGAGGCAGATACATGGTATGTATTATCTGAGTTTGTCCTTGACATTTCTTCGGCTGGTGTGTGCCAGGCTGGTTTCGGAGCATGAGCCGGAATGTAAGTCCATTTCAGAAAGAGTTCTGAAGAAATTTTTTCAGAGGTTACCGCAGTTCGTGAACCATCATGCCGGTAGGTTTTCCAACCACTTTTATCGTTATCTCTGCTACACGCTGCAAAAACCATTATTACTATAACATATAAAATAATTCTCAACATGCAGCGAATCCTCATAAAATGAAGATTTGGTATTAATGCTTCCATAATCTTATTTTTAATGTTTATTGAAAAGCAGATGTTGCAACGCTTCCTTGCACGGAAGTATAATTAAACCAATATTGGTAAGAGTTTCAATTATAAATTATTCAAACACCAATTTACAATATTTTTATAAATATCCAAAATATTTTGACGCTGCTCCTAATCCAACATTACTTCAATTGTGTACCTTTGCGAAGGGGTTAGATGACTTTTCCTTTTAAGTTTTAGCATACAACAAAAGTGAGTATTTTGACCTAAACGTTGGGGGCTAGCCCCAACATTCTTTTACTTTAGTTGCATTTATTAATTGAATCTACAGTTGAAACTTTATTTATTGTTCTCTCTTGGCAAAAATTTAAATACACACAAGAATAATACTATTGTAAAAAAATAATTTGCATATTTGAATCAGAAAAACGTTATAAGTTCTTCCTTAACCGTTTACTGCGAAAATACGGAAAGAGAGGACATCATATTATAAATGAAAGTAATGAGAAGGACTATTTTGTTTTTCCCTTTATTAATGATTTCTATTTTTGTTTCTCATGATTCATTTGGCTGTAGGTATACTATTCGTGAAATTGGCTTTTCTGATATTGGCTCAAATATTTATCAATTGTTCTTTTTTACGAACTCCCAAACTCCAGAAGAACAGGTGTTATCATTACGCAAATTCTCAAATCTGCAATTAAGAGACACAAATGTTCGGTTAGAAATAATCAATGTAGATGAAAATGAATCATCTGATGGTCTTAAATTCTTATTCCAATATGATATTCAAACATTCCCGTCTGTAGTATTTGTTTCACCTGGTGGAGAATCCATGTTTTATTCATTAGCATCAGAAGGTCAATCGCTGTCTGCATCCTCCTGGGTTTTATTTGAAAACCTTGTTTCTTCCGCTGTTCGCGAAGACATGGTCAGGAAACTTGTCCGGTCATATGGTGTTGTTTTACTCATAGAGGGATCTGATCGTGAAGAAAACAGAAGAGTTAAAAATACTGCCAGGGAGGCGGTCAAAGCAATTACAGAGTCCTTGAATCAAATGCCAAAAGTAGTGAATGAACCACCTGAAATATTGGTTATTCCGTACAATAAAGTAGATGAAGAAAAAATCCTTCTCTTTAGTCTAGGTATTACCGAAAAGAATAAGTATGATACACATATTGCCATAGTATATGGGAGGGGAAGATTGGCAGGACCCGTTTTGGAGGGTGAACAAATCAATAACGTGAGACTATATAACCTCCTTACCCTTGTTGGTGCTGATTGTGAGTGTGGAATTGACAACTCATGGATAATCGGAGAAATGATCCCTCTAAGGTGGGGACCTTCAGAACAAGATAAACTAACAAAACATCTCGGATTTGATGTGGAGAATCCGTTTGTTAAAACAGAGATGAGCCAGATCATTTATCTGAAGTCAAGTATTGAAACCTTGATTAATCCTCTTGAAGAAAATTTGTTAGGATTTGTGGAAGGAAGCGTTGAAATGATAAATGCCGCTGACGCAGTTCCCAAAATAACAGCAGTGGAAATTCAGAAATCCTTTTCGCAAGTAAATCAGTCAAATAATAGTATATTACTGAAAAGAACCCTTATGACACTTGGTTGCATTTTACTTGTTATTGTTATATGGCTATATTTCTTTTTATTACACAAACGTCGCGAAAATAAAAATTGATCTATAATATCTGTTCGAATAGCCATTACAGGATGATGAAAAGAATCTTCAGGCATAGGAATTAAATCAAAACGGAATATTTATATTCATCACGGGAATATTGTACCATTAATAAAGTCTGTTATGATTTTTCACTTTATCATTAAAGAAATAAAGTTCCGGAAGCTAAATTTTATTCTTGCTTTATCAGCAATCAGTTTTGCAGTAGCATTTTTTGTGTTTTTCTTCACTTCAAATGAAGCATCAAAAAGAGAAACTATAAGGCTCACAAGAGATATGGGTTTTAACCTGCGGATCATTCCTAAAGAAACTGATATGAACAAATTCTGGACTACTGGTTATTCAGAATTTACAATGCCGGAAGATTATGCTAACCGTTTTATGCAATTCAAAGATTTTTCCTATGCCCATATCACAGCAACTTTGCATAAGGAAATATTATGGAACAACAAGGAGATCATACTTACCGGTATGGCTCCGGAGATTGACCCGGCGGGAAGATCTGAAATGGCTTTTCATATTGAACCGGGCCAGGTATATATTGGATATGACCTGGCCAAAGAATTTCAGCTCCATCGGGCGGAAATGATCGATATCCTTGGAAGAAAATTTACAATCTTGCGAGTTCTTTCCGAAAGTGGAAGTACCGACGATATCCGTATTTATGGGCCATTAGCTGAATTTCAGGAAATACTAAATATGAAGGGACAAATAAATGAAATAATGGCTCTTAATTGCCTCTGCCTTTCTCCAGACGAAGGAGATCCTCTTATCATGTTAAGAGAACAATTGAATCAAATTCTTCCTGATGCAAAAGTTGTTATGAATACTACGATTGCAAATGCACGAGAAAAACAAAGGTTCATGCTTGAGGAGTATTTTGCCGTCATTTCCGTATGCCTCGTTATTTTGATTGCAATCTGGATTGGAGCACTTGCTATGATCAATACAAAAGAAAGGGAACAGGAAATTGGTATTTTAAAAGCTATTGGTCATCGTTATGGAAAAATATTAGGGATATTTCTTGGAAAGGCATTAATAATTGGTTTTATAAGTGCCATTATTGGATATCTCCTGGGTTCTCTTCTTGCTCTGAAATTCGGTGGTGCTATTTTTAAAATTACAGCCAGTTCCATCAAACCGATCTATTCTCTTTTTATTTGGTCAATTATTGTTGCTCCGCTTTTTTCGTCTCTTTCAAGTTTTATTCCTGCCATAATTGCTGCTACGAAAGACCCAGCAATAAGCATTAAAAATTAGGCTGTATGATTAATCTCGAAAATGTTACAAAAATATTTAAATCACCACGTGGAAAGGTCGAGGCCCTTAAGAATATAAACTTTCATGCCAAAGGTGGAGAGTTTATAGTTATTAAAGGACCAAGTGGAGCTGGTAAGACAACACTGCTCCTGACCATCGGATGTATGTTAAAGCCAACTTCCGGGGTAATCACAATTGATGGGGATAATATATATTCCCTTAAACAGAATGAACGTACAAGATTCAGAGCATCACATATAGGTTTTGTTTTTCAGTTATTTTACTTAATCCCCTATATTAATGTTTTTGAAAATATTATACTATCTGCCGGATTGTCAATTTATAATAAGAAAAGGGATAAGGTACTTGATCTGGCAAATAATTTAGGATTAATGAATAGGCTTACCCATACCCCTTCTGAACTCAGTGCCGGAGAATGTCAAAGAGTGGCATTGGCCAGGGCAATTATTCATCTGCCAAAACTTCTGCTGGCAGATGAACCTACAGGGAACCTGGATATTGAGAATTCTCTGGAGGTTCTCAAAATCATTAAGCATTATCATCAACAGGGAGGTACAGTTTTATTTGTTACCCATACCGACATTGCCGACTCCTGTGCGAGCCGTATACTTCAAATGGAAAATGGCAAAATAAGTGAATAAGAATATTGCTCAAGCTTTGTTTAATAATTATTCCAAAAATGAACAGCAGAGAAAAGGTTATCAGGGCCATTCAGTTTCAAAAACCAGAGAGTCCACCAATTTCGCATGCTATCCTTCCTTCTGCTCATTACAGGTATGGAGAAAAACTGTCAGAGATCATAAATTCTTTCCATGAGGATTTCGGATGGCACCTGTTACCAGATCTGCCACGCGAAAAATTGCCACCGATGTACAAATTAGGTAAACATAGCGATGACTGGGGAACTCTCTGGTATGTTACTGTTGAAGGAAGGTGTGGCATACCAATCGGATATCCTTTAAAAGCTGACCTGTCAGAATATACCAATTTCAAGTGGCCTGAAGTCTTTTCAGCGGGAGTGCCAAAACACAGATTATACAGTGGCCATATGGCAGGAAAAAGCGACGATTATTATGCCAGAGGCGGATGGATTGTTTTCTTCGAGCAAATGCAACAATTAATGGGATTTGAGAATCTGCTTATTGCTCTCACATTGGAAATGCCCGAGGTTTTCCGTTTACGTGACGATCTTTTAAAATTCAACCTTGCCTGGCTCGATAACTGGATTGCATCCGATTACCAGGGTTTGCATTTCGCGGATGATTGGGGAAGTCAATCCAATCTTCTTATACCTCCGGATCTATGGAGATCATTCTTCAAACCTGTTTATAAAGAGATGTTTTCAAAGGTTAAAAGCAGAGGACTTCATGTCTGGTACCATAGTGATGGCAACATCCTTGAGATTATCCCTGATTTTATTGAGCTCGGAGTTGATGTTCTTAATTGCCAGTCTTCAGTAATGGATATGAACGAGCTGGAGAAATTCGCCGGGAAAATTGCATTCAGGACTGATATTGACCGTCAGAAAATTTTACCTTTTGTTGCTCCACGAGAAGTTAAAGATTATGTTTTCAAACTCTTTCATCAGCTTGGCACTCCCAACGGCGGGATAATCGCTTGCGGCGAAATAAGCGAAGATGTACCTCTTGAAAATATAAAAGCAATGTACGAAGCATTTGCTGAATTTAAATGGTAATATTATGAACATAGGATTAGGTATTCTGGTCGCATTAATTGCCGGGACTCTAAATGGGATGTTTGCACTGCCGATGAAGCTGAATAAAAACTGGAAATGGGAAAATAACTGGTTCCCATTTAGTTTTTTGTCGTTACTGATTTTCCCACTTGTCATTGTAGTCCTCTCTATTCCAAAGCCTGTTGAACTATTGAGCTCATTGCCAACATATAATATTATAATGGGATTATTTTGTGGTATTATTATTTACGGAGGTTCATTGCTTTTCGGAATTTCTCTTGGCTTTATTGGTATCGCTTTATCATTCACCCTGTTGGTAGGGAGCATGAGCATTGTAGGAGTACTTGTACCTCTGATTATTTTCAATTCCGAAGTTCTCTTTTCAACAGGAGGGATATTTATTCTTTCAGGTGTTTCCCTATTTTTTATATCCTTGTTCTTTAGCTTAAAAGCAGGAAAATTAAAAGAAGCCTCATTGCGAAACCAGGAAATTAAGAATCACGGAGAAAAATCATCTATGCACAAAGGCATGATCCTGGCCATCACCGGAGGTGTGTTGTCCGGATTATTATCACTTGTAATGAATATGGCCTGGGCAAAAGAAATAGTAGATGAAGCTGTTAATACAGGAAACGCCAATTTATCATATGCCAGCAATGCAGTTCTGTTTATTATCCTAATTGGTGGTCTCTTACCAAACACAGGATATTGCATCTTCCTTCTTAATAAGAACAAAAGCTGGCATATATACAAAACCAATAACTATGTTCTTTACTGGATCTCTATTCTGACAATGGGACTACTCTATTCAGCCAGCACCGGACTGTGGGGCATCTCCATTTCCGAAAGTATGTTAGGTAATCTTGGCCCCTCAATAGGATGGGCTCTGTTTATAGGAATGATGGTAATCAGCTCAAATATCTCAGGATATATTACTGGAGAATGGAAGTCCGTCAGCATAAATACTCTGAAATACCTGTTTGCAAGTATTGGATTAATTATTTTGGCATTGTTATCTATCGGGTATGGAAATTATACTTTGTACTAAAAGTAGCATTAACATGATACTTTTGTATATTCCAGTATCATTGTTAAGGAGGTTATAAATTGTAACATATGTTACAAAACGAAAGAGATCGTAAATATCTAATAAGCTGATTACAAAATGTTTATGACACTTAATATAAAAATCCCATGATTAATGTCTGAACAGTTAAAAATCGGAGTATAATAATTAAAAAGTATATATTATTAGGAGATAAACGAAACATCCCACGGAAACATGTTTTTTCTCCCAAAAAGACAGTTTTGTTTAATTATTAAAGAAAGGATATTATGAAAAATGGTAAATTGTCCGTGATCCTGGCTATAATATTAGTTAGTAGTTTTATCGATCCTATCTTTGCGCAGATAAGACCCAATAGTGATTTTAAAATCTACATGGTAAATCATTCTCATGCTGATTTATCATGGCCGGATACTCCTGAGGTAAGTACTGGTTTGAATGTTCAGGCAGTAAAGAAATCCATCGAAATTTTGAAAGATCTGAAAGAATTCAGATTCTCCGAGGAGGATGTTTTTGTGCTCCAGGAATTTTTACGGCGTTACCCTTCTCAAACAGAAGAAGTGAGGGATTTAATTCAGAGAAATATTCTTGAGTGTGGTGCATTTTATATGGGTCCGAGCGAACTGCTGTTAGGAGGTGAAGGGCTTATCAGGAACATTTATTTCGGGAAAGGATGGCTGAAAAGTAAATTTGGTGTTAATACAGAATTTGCCTGGAATGTTGATGAACCAGGGCACACTCTTCAAATGCCCCAAATATTATCAAAAGCCGGAATAAAGAATTTCATTATCTGGAAAATTCTCATAAGACATGAGAATAATCTCAATGTATCGGGTTATGTTGGTCCGGCAGTTTTTCAATGGCAGGCACCTGATGGTTCTAAAGTGCTGGTAGCTCATTGTCCTGAAGGTTATTCAGCTGGTTCCAGATTACGTACTGATGATTTTAATGTAGCCGAAAATGCATTAATGGGATTCACTCAGCGTCAAATTTCACGACACAATGATTTTAATCTTCCTCCGGTTATTTTAATGGCTGAGGGTGGTGACTGTACTATCCCTGATCCCCGGTTAGTTATCAATGCCAGACTTTGGAATGAAAAATATGGTGCTCCCGAAATAAAACTGGCAACGGCAAACGAATATTTTAAGGCAGTTGAAGATGCTGCGCAGAAGGGTAAAGGAAAAATTCAGACAGTAACGGGTGAAATGCCGTGCTGGTGGGATGGAACCCAATCAGTCGAAAATGATGCATTCATGCTCACCAGACATGCGGAATATCTCCTCACTACTGCAGAAAAATTTTCAACAATTAACGACCTCCTTTTACCCGATTATAATTATCCACAAACGGCTATTAACAATGCATGGGAGGAAAAACTCTGGGTCCATGAGCACAACTGGGGAGGCAATAATGGAATTATAAGTGATGCCGTCAAACTCTCAAATGCCAGGAATATGTACACCCTTTCAAATGATTTGGTCTCTGGCACACTCGGAACACTAATTAAGAACATCAAATGCAGCACCATGGGAATTCCTCTTGTTGTATTCAATAGTCTGGCATGGGAAAGAACTGATATTGTTGATCATGTGGTTTCGATTGAGAAACAAGGTATTAATGAACTTTACCTCACTGCTGATAACGGTAACTTCGTTCCATCGCAGATAAAAACACTCGCGACACATCCTGACGGCAGCATAGCAAGGATTAATGTGATGTTTGAGGCTCAAGTTCCTTCTCTTGGCTATGCAACCTTCTATCTTGTTGAAGGGAAGAACAAAACTGTCACATCATTGACAGCCTCTCCCACGATGATGGAAAACCAGTTTTTTAAAGTAATAATTGATCCTCAAACTGGAGGAATCACCAGCATTTATGATAAAGTCAACGGAAAAGAAATTCTCAACACCAGCATGTATAAAGGAAACGAATTGATTGCCCTTGAAAATCTGGGTGTTGATGAAGCCGAAGAATTTACTGAGAACTGGTGGCGCATGGGAGATAAGCCTGCTACTGTGACCCTGGTTGAATCAGGACCTGTTTGTGCAACAATAAGAGCAGAAGGTTCAATACTTAATTCAAAACGTTTCCAGGAGATAACAATTTATGCATCACTGCCACGGATTGACCTGAAAACGGTTCTGGACTTTGACGGACAGGAGAAAATACAGGTAAATGCTGCATTCCCATTTAAAGTCGACAACGGTCGGTTAACATATGAAGTACCTTTTGGAATAGTGGAATACGGAAAAGAAAATCCCTCCTCAAAAGCATGTCACCCAACTGTTAGAGCAACAAATAACTGGATTGATATTTCGAATGATTCAATGGGAATAACCCTGGCAACTGAGGTGACACCGTTCGATGTAAAAGATCGGATTGACCCTCGTTTTCATGATGCCCGGATAATAGAAGGGATTATGGAGAAAAACACATTCACCATGGATTCAAGATCCCCTGAATTGCTCAGCAGGATTGCACTTCAGGACCCGCTGCTTCTTGAAACAGACTTCGTTTTACAACCGATACTCTTGAGGAGTGTTTTCAGCTGCGGTGATAAAAACCTTTACTTTACACAAAAAGGGGAACACCCTTATCGTTTTTCCATAACTACCCACAAAGGAGCATTGGTTCCTCACAATGCAGTCCGTACCGGTTGGGAACATAATTCTCCATTAATTGCCATGGCAGGGCAGTCAAACAATGGAAGTTTTGACGACCATAACTCCTTTCTCGAAGTTTCAGATCCCAATGTAATTGTGTCTATTTTGAAAAAAGCCGAGGATGGAAACGGTGTTATTGTTCGTTGCTATGAAACCGATGGGAAAAATTCTACGATTACCCTTCAGAGCCTGGAGGGTATTAGAAGTGCTGCCAGGGTTAACATAATTGAAGATGAACTCAATAACGATTCATTTCCAATCAGGAATAAAAATATAAAATACAATAAAGTGCAAGACATATATATCGGGAAATTCGCGATTGAAACCCTGTTACTTACATATCAATAGTTAGTAATGATGCTCATAGACTGAAATAGTCAATTGACCACATTTGGCCTGCCAGATTACAATAAGCACACATCTGATTTCTCTTCTGGTTAATAATATATTTGTCAACCTATTTCAGGACGAGTCATATTACATGAATAAGATATTTTTTTCGTATTTGGGAAAGGTATCCTCCCTTATTTTCGCAAACCCAGAAATACTTATGCAATAAAATTCAACCAGCTAATAATTAAAAAAAATTTAAATTTGATTGTTATTTAAAAAACTGAATTAGATTTGGTCAGACATTTATATCAAAAACCATTTACAGGAAGAATCTTATTATTATTGCTCCCAATTTCAAATAACATAAAGAATTAGAATGAATATTAGAATAATTTATAAGATTTACTTATTAATAATCGTTGCGAGCATATTTGGATCCTGTTTACAGAGACATGATTCGTCTTCTTATCCACTCGGAGTTGAATTACGTTCATTGAAACTAGATGTAGAAAGTCAGAGCTATCGTGATCTTGTCAGTACTATGACTGATCTTGACCTTGATGAAGAATGGAAACGTGTTGCAACTCCGGACAACTACCTGGTATTTAGGGAAAATCATGGGGGAATTGACATGATTCTTGCTGATAAAAACCTGAAAGCATCTTACGAGGAGCGTGAACAAATTGCAAATGAATTTATTACTCTTATTAAGGATGCTTATCTCGCTTTGAAGAAAAAACCCAGGTTTAGCCAGGAACAGCTTGAACAGCTTTTATCAGGAGAGATCAGGCATTCTGAAACAGCCAGTAATTTTGAGAATATTCCAATTGAACCCATTCTAATTTCTCCTGGTGCACAGAACCAGTGGCCCTGTTTTCGAGGGCCTACAGGACAAGGGATTGCATTTGCAAAGGACTTTCCCTTGAAATGGAGTAAAACAAAAAACATTATCTGGAAAGCTGCAATCCCCGGCAAAGGTAATAGTTCACCGTCAGTCTGGGATAACCGGGTTTTTATAACTTCGGCATCCACTGATGGTAAAATAAGGGATCTGTTTTGCTTTAACCGCTTAAATGGAGAACTATTGTGGAAGAGAACAGCTCCAGTTCCTGAAAATATTGAAAAACTCTATCCTAAAAGTTCATATGCAAACGCTACTCCGATAACTGATGGCGAAAGGGTTATTGTCTTCTTTGGCAATAGCGGATTTTTGTGCTATGACATGGATGGAGAATTACTCTGGGAAAGAGATTTAGGTGAATTTACAACTATGCACGGACCAGGTACAATGCCGGTAATGTACAATGAGAAGGTTATTTTTATCCAGGATCAAAATAATAATGAATCTATATTCATTGCTCTTAACAAATATACTGGAGAGATTCTCTGGAGACAGAAAAGAGACAAGGGTAATTGTTGGACAAATCCTGTAATCGCTCATTTAAATGATCACGATGAACTTATTCATAACGGTTCATTCAAGGTAAAAGGATATAATCCTGATACAGGAGAAGAAATATGGACCTTAAATGGTTCAACCAAAGAGGCTGTACCGATGATCGTTACAGGCAGTGGCCTGATTTTTTCCGCATCGGGACGTAACGGAACTGTTATGGCTATAAGGCCTGGCGGAGAAGGAGATATTACAGATACTCACCTTACCTGGTTTAATAAAACAGGTGGTCCGCATGTTCCATCTCCCGTTTATCATCAGGACCGGTTGTATATCATAAACGACACCGGGATCTTAACATGCCTCAACGCCAAAACAGGTGAAACAATCTGGAGAGAAAGACTGCTGGGAAGGTTCACCGCTTCTCCTGTTATTGTTGCAGATAAACTCATCGTTACAAATGAAGAAGGACTTACTACTATTTTAAACACCGGGGATAGTTTCAAAGTATTACAGGAGAATGACCTGGAAGAAGAAACCCTGGCATCTCCTGCTGTTCTGGATGATTGCATCCTAATCAGAACTGCACTGCACCTTTATTGTATTGGCAAAGAATAAAAACAATTATGCATCCGCTAACATATACATACTTCCCTCTTCCAGAATCTGATTATTGTGCCCGTTAACCCAGGTTTTATTTAGCCTTCAGGGAATATACTGCCAGATAATCACCATGTCTGACAAACAGTCTTCCTTTATCTATCACAGGATGAGCCCAGTATGGCCCATCGCCCTTAGTGATCCTGAATGAACTTATGATATCGAGCTTTTCGCTGTTTGGCCTAACCAGGGCAATATTACCAGTTTTTTCTTCATATATATAGAGCAATCCATCTGCTGATATTACAGATCCCTTATTATACCAATCGGTAATCCACATTGTCTTGCCTGTAGTCCAGTCGACGCATATCCATCTTCCTTTTGAGTTACTGTCGTGAGTAGAACTGTAGATATAATTTCCTATCAGCAGCATCCCTCCAACATGTGGATTGATTTCAGGATTCTTCCACACAAGTGTTGGGTCAGTACCGTCAAAGTTAATTTTAATCTTTGCAGCTGTCTGCCCGTAACCATTGGCGGCAAAAAGGAAGCCATCGCGATAAAGAGGTGTCTGAATATAATTTCTGCCACCCCTTTTATCATCGTTAACCTCAGCAAAATTAAATTTCCACAATAGCTTACCATCTGCAGCATTTACCCCAATTATGTATGTTGCAGTATGAGTTACAATTATTTTCATACCCTTATCTTCAATTAACAAGGGATTTGTATATTGTGTACCTTCATTTAAAGGAGTAGTTTCCCACACCACTTTTCCATTCTCAATATTGAATGCCACCATCGATGCCATATTACCTCCCGGAGTAGCTATCACTTTATTATCTACAACCAAAGGAGATTCTGAAATTCCAAACCGTTGTATTTTCGCACTATACTTCTGATAATAATTTACCGTCCAGGCTATTTTTCCATCTTTTGTAACACAAGCTAGGTCACCCTGTCCGCTAACGACCAGGATTTTTCCATTTGAGTATGTTGGAATACCACGACTTTCAGGTGAATTGACATTTGGGGTGATACTTCCGTATTCAACTTCCCATTTTTTCTTTCCATCCTGAGTGAAGGCTGTAAGTACATCCTTTTCACCCTTGGTGCCGGTAATGTAGATTGCATCGTCAGTTACTGTAGCACTGGAATAACCTTTGCCTATCCCTTCAGCTTCCCAGAGGAGTGAGGGACCTGAGGACGGCCATGCTTTCATCAAGCCTTTTTCATTATAAATACCCGTTCTGCCTGGTCCTCTCCACCCGTATTGCTGACCAAAGGAAGCATTTAGTAACGAGGTTATCAGAACCATTATAACTAAAATTTTTCTGCTGTAATGTCTCATATTAATTACTTTTAATATTATGATTTTGCAATATAAAAAAATATAATATAAAATGTAATCTGGTATTGTATATAGGATATCCTGAACTTCCGAATTAACAAGAATTAACAAAATTTATAATTTTTTGATTACATTCTAACTTTTTTGAGATAACCTTCATTAGCATATATGAATGAACAAAATAACATTACCATTTTGAAGTTTTAAAAATGCTGACGAACTAATAATAAATAACAATAATGGATCAATATTTTAAATTAATTTTTGACTTTCATGTAAGAACCATTAATAATATTGTCATATGAAATTAATCTATTGCATACTTCTATTCCTGTTATTCAATGAAGTAAGCCATTCACAAACAATAATAAATGCAGAACGGCTTGGCGGAGGAGCTGATTCAACAATTTACTCTGTATCTTTTTTGTACAATGGAACAAAAGGCAATTCTAATACCGACCGGTTAAATATTTCACCTGCATTTATTTTTTTGAGAAAAAAGAATGAATATAAATTATTTGGTGACTATTCTTTACTTTCAGCAGCCGGGAAAGGACTTCTAAACAGCGGCTTTGTGCATCTTAGGCACAATTTCAAACTTACTGGACGAATTAAAACCTTCGAATTTTATCAGTTACAGTTTAATGATATTTTGTTGCTTACAAAAAGAGAAGTTTTTGGAGCTGGTTTAAGATTTAGCTTACTTAACAAAGACAGTCTTAAATTTGATTTAGGTATGGGTCTAATGAGGGAAATAGAACTTTTAGATGAAACTGCATTACTCCCTGATGAGTTATCTGTAACAAAATATTACAGGGCAACCTCAGTTGGCAGTATTAAATGGTTATTAAGCAAAACAATTACGATTGATAATGTTATATACTATCAGCCATACTTAGAAGATTTTACTGATTACAGGCTTTTAAACGATTTCAATCTCGTTGTTTCTCTGACAAGTAATTTTGGATTAATTACATCACTTACGACAAGATATGACAGTAAACCACCAGGATCATTAAAAACCCTGGATAATATGATTAGTTTTGGATTTAATATGAAGTTTTAAATATGGGAAAATAGGTTATCATTATAATAACGACATCATGTTTGAACATAAACAACATCCCCTTCTGCCCTTTCCCAAGTTTTTAATCAGGGTTGGCAGATTTTTTATTTATTCAATTTCATTAATTTGTTTAGCATTGTTTATTGGAACTATGGGTTATCACTATTTTGCGAAGTTAAGCTGGATTGATTCATTTTATAATGCATCTATGATCTTAACGGGTATGGGACCTGTATCAGTCCTGACGACTAATACCTCGAAATTATTTTCATCTTTCTATGCCTTATTCAGTGGAATAGCTTTTCTCAGTACGGTTGCAATTCTTTTTGCACCCATTGTGCATCGTTTTTTGCATATGATGCACATTGATGAGATGGACGAATTAAAAGGTGATGAATAGAAATATATTTACGTTAAAATACCATTTGACAATAAATCTAATTTTCAACCAATTTACAACAGATGAAAACCAGGATTTTTAACGATATTGAAACACTTGCTCTGTTTGCAGGTATAATCGGGTTTACTATTCTAATAGGTACAGTGACAAACATATTCATTGGGCGCTACCTGAAACGTGATTTGAAAAAGATGCATGTTGATATAACTAATTATCAATTCCTCAGGCATTTTATTGTTGGCTTGATTTACTTAATTGGTATCGGATGGGCATTTTTGGTTTTACCAGCTTTTAAAACGTTTGCACACACATTATTAACTGGTGCAGGAATAGCTGCACTTGTAATTGGACTGGCCTCTCAACAGGCTTTAAGTAATATTACAAGTGGAATTTTTATTGTAATTTTCAAGCCATTCAGGATTCATGACCGCATTACACTGCGGGGAACATTTACCGGGACTGTTGAGGATATTACTTTGCGACATACAGTAGTAAAAGACCTCGACAATAATCGTATCATAGTTCCTAATTCTGTTCTTGGAAATGAAATTATAGTTAATTCTCACCTTTCCGATTCAAAAGTGTGTAGAAAAATCAATGTTAGCATCAGTTATGCTTCAGATATTGATAAAGCTCTTGAAATCATGAAAAATGAAGTACTTAAACATCGTTTTCATGTAAATCCTGACCAGGATATAAAGGGCTCAAAGGTTGAAGAAGAAGTCTTCGCGCAAGTTCTTAGCCTTTCTGAAAGTGCCATAATTTTAAGAGTCTGGGCCTGGGTCTTAAATGAGAACAATGCTTTAATAATGGAAGGTGAAATTTTAAGAAACATTAAAAGGCAGTTTGATGCTGCTGGTATTGAAATACCATTTCCACAGACTGTTGTTACTCTTAAGAAATGAAATTTGGCAGATCATAATTTAATTAATATAACGCACTGGAGACATAACTAAAAAGGTTGATTCTTCTATATTAAAATTGATGCATGAAACAAATAGTGATCGTTGGTTGTGGATTTGGAGAGATTACATTAGTAAAGAAGCTGAGTAATCTTAAAGTTAATATCATTATTATAGATAAAAACAACTATCATACTTTTCAACCATTACTTTATCAGGTTGCAACAGGTGGCCTTGAAGCTGAAAATATTGCATATCCGGTCAGGAAAATATTCAGAAGACATAAAAACTTGATTTTCAGGATGGCCGAGGTTATTTCTGTGAATGAAGCAGAAAAAAAAGTAATAACAAACTCGGGATATATATCATACGATTATCTGGTTCTGGCAACTGGCAGTACAAGCAAGTATTTCAACTTTGAGCCTGTTAAAAATAAATTATTACCTCTAAAATCGCTAACAGATGCATTGAACATGCGAAGCCTGTTGATGCAGAATCTTGAACGCTCTTTAACAATAGTAAATACTGAGGAGCAGGAAGAGGCAGTAAATGTTGCAATCATTGGAGGAGGCCCGGCAGGTTTAGAAATTGCAGGTGCAATAGCTGAGATGAAAAAGTATGTATTACCTCTGGACTTTCCGGAATTGGATTTATCAAGAATGCACATCTATCTCTTTGAAGCCTCCACTCGTCTGTTATCAGGCATGTCTGATAAAGCATCAAAACACGCTTATAGATACCTTGAAAATATGGGCGTAATAATTAAAATTGCCACTCGGGTAAAAAGTTTTGATGGAAGACAATTATTCCTGGAGGAGGGAGAATCTTTCAGAACAGATACTGTTATCTGGACAGCTGGTGTCAAACCAAATAAAATTTCAGGCTTAAAGGAGACCAGCTATCTTAACACAGACAGGTTACTTATTGATGAATATAATAACCTTATTGACAGTAATAATATTTTTGCACTAGGTGATGTATCTGCATGTATTACTGATAATTACCCAGGGGGATTGCCTATACTAGCTCCTGTTGCCATTCAGCAGGCCAAGCACCTTGCTGAAAATTTTAAACTTATGTTAAGCGGAAAACCTCTAAAACCTTTTGTATTCAAAAACAAAGGTGTTATGGCTACAATAGGTAGAAAGCGTGCCGTAGTTGATCTACCTAAATGGAAATTTCACGGTTTTTTCGCATGGCTTGTATGGATGTTTGTTCATATTGTATCCCTCATTGGTTTTAAAAACAGAATCCTGACATTTATAGAATGGTCCGGAAGTTATTTTAATTACGATAAACCTCTTGGGATTATCCTTCCCCCGATTAAAAAAACCGATTAATGAAATTTGATAATTTGCAGGATGTTAAGAATAGCTATAAATTTAAAATAAATGTGACCAGATAAATGAAAACTTTTTACAGTGACTTATCAAAAAAGGAATTCCCAATTTCTGATAAGATATCAGGGAAAGCCGTAAGGTTATCAATTTTGAATTTAATTCAGAAAGACCATCCAGATTTTTCAGATGATAAATTTTTATCTCTTAGTGAGCTTAATTTATACAGAGAGATGTATATAGAGACATTTCTTGGAAATCAAATCAGTAATCTTACAAATCTGGATCAAACAGTCCTTGACTCTTTAAAAGACAATAGCACAATAACAGACAAGATAGATGCTGATGAGAGCCAGGCAATGACTTATGGACAACGGATTGCTGATAAGGTTGCATCTTTCGGTGGCAGCTGGAAATTTATTATAATGTTTGGTATCTTTTTATTTATATGGATGTCTGTTAATGTAATCTGGCTTACCAATAAAGGGTTTGATCCCTACCCATTTATTCTTTTAAATTTAATTCTATCGAGTTTAGCAGCAATACAGGCACCTGTTATTATGATGAGTCAAAACCGCCAGGAATCTAAAGACAGGGAAAGAAGTAAAAAGGATTATATGGTAAACCTTAAATCTGAACTTGAAATCAGAATGCTTCATGAGAAAATAGATCACTTAATTATAAGTCAGCAACAGGAAATAATTGAGATCCACAGGGTACAAATAGAGATGATGGATGATTTACTTAAAAGACTTGAAAAACAATAAAATCAGGAGTTGAAAATAGAATTATAGCTCATAATTATTTAAACTGCAATCAACCATTTAGCATTATATTAGTAACCGTTTACAATTTTAATAATGCATATTTTAATTGTCTATATAGGAATATTTTTTGGCCTTTTTCTGGAAGGTGAAATGGTACTGATCTCAGCTGTTATTGCTGCTCATCATGGATATCTTATCCTTTGGATAGTTATCGCTTTGGGAGTTATAGGAACCTATTGTGCTGATTGTTTTTACTTTTTCTTAGGTAGAAAAAGGGGTTATGTCTGGATAAACAAAAATCCTAAAATCAAAAAAAAAGCAGAGATTATAGAGAAGAGATTAGAAAAATACCCTGTAATCATTTTCCTGACCTATAGGTTCCTTTACGGCTTAAGATCGATAACTCCTCTAGTGCTCGGG
>Ga0307376_10002530_pt1 | contig 17864 bp, 15 predicted proteins | sample TR2MG_FD_202536 | JGI IMG/M metagenome (GOLD analysis project Ga0307376, IMG submission 202536) | Soil microbial communities from Risofladan, Vaasa, Finland - TR-2 | ecosystem: Environmental > Terrestrial > Soil > Coastal area > Acid sulfate soil | place: Finland: Risofladan, Vaasa | collected...
GCTCGCACGATCTAACCTTTCTCGTTAGACCTGGTGCAAATGTCAGCCGTGCGCGTGGAGCTATGCACGCTTTGCCCGAGCCACATGGGTAGCACCGACGGCGAGTAAAGCTACACCAACACCCCAAAAGGCGACTTGCTTGCCGAGGTACGCGGCGAAGAAGAACATGCAACCGGCGGCAATGAAGAGATAGCCGCTTACCTTCGTAATTTTCGACCTCGACACTTCACTCTCCTGTAGGGGGTCTAACTACCTAATTGACCGACCTGGGTCGGGTTATACATCTCGCGTCACTCGGGATCCGCAAACCCTATCTCGCTGATCCACTAGGTATTCCTAACCTCGAGTCGGGTTATACATCCAACGCAAGCCCCGATTCAAATCGTCACACACTACCACTACGGTGTCACCTTTTACCCACCACTGGAGTGACCCTCATGGGGTGAGCTAGCCCCTGCACCAGCCGCACCACGTTTGATGGAACAAGTCTCAATCGTTTGCCGGCGACGGCACCTGAGCCGACGCACAGAAGAGGCTTATCGGCATTGGATTCGTCAGTACATCTTTTTCCACCGCAAGCGCCATCCACGGGACGTCGGTCCCGTCGGCGTCACAACTTTCATCAATGACCTAGCCACCAAGCGAAAGGTCGCCGCCTCGACTCAGTCTCAGGCACTCAACGCACTATTGTTCCTCTACCGTGACGTGCTCGAGGTCGAGGTGGGTCACTTGGATGGACTCAAGCGTGTTCAACGCTTGTCCAGGCTGCCGGTGGTTTTCACCGTCGAGGAGGTTCGACAGATCCTTGGTGGTCTTGATGGGCTTTCGCAACTGATCGCCGAGTTGCTCTACGGCACAGGCATGCGCATTACCGAATGCCTGACGTTACGGGTCAAGGACATCGACTTTGGCGCAGGCACCATTCACATCCGCTCGGGAAAGGGTGGCAAGGACCGCACAGCCATCCTGCCAGCCCGCATGCGCTCAGCCTTGCAGAAGCAGCTCGTCAGGGTGGCACGCATCCACAAGCACGATTTGACTTTGGGTGCGGGGCACGCGCCGTTGCCCGGTGGCTTGGACCGGAAGTACCCGAATGCCAGCCGACAGTTCGGCTGGCAATTCGTATTTCCTTCACGTATCACCAGGGAGTGCCCTGGCTCGGGACGAACACTACGCTGGTACGTATCGGAGTCGACGCTTCAAAAGCACTTCAAGGATGCCCTGTCACGGGTGGGGATCCACAAGCACGCCTCTGTCCATACGCTGAGGCACTCGTTTGCCACCCACCTGCTTGCCAGCGGCATAGATATCCGGACAATTCAGTTGCTACTCGGCCACAGAAGCATCAAAACAACCATGATCTATACGCACGTACATCACGCGATACGCCAAACGATTAGCCCCCTCGATTTGCTGTAGTGACGACAACCGAACTGGGCGTCCAGGAACGCTCAGTTCGGTGCCTGTCTCTGCACGTCCTGCACGTCGCAGCTTGACCGACCGTCGTCGTGCCCGCAAGGGCATCCACCGGTTGAATCCGCCGCCAGCTGCGGACACTCGTTCGTTCAACTGGATCGCCGCAAAGCGGTCGGTCACGGACGTCGCCTTCGGGTCGCTATGTAGAGCTCTGCATAGCGACCCCTATGCGCAGGTCGCAACTATGCGCAGTTGATCGCGCCGGCTGCTGATTTCGTGGCACTTGAGCTGTCGCGCACTGCGCATAGTTACAGCGTCTGCGGAAATCGCATGAGCGAGTCCGGCGCCCTGAACCGATGCATCTTGGTATCGGGCGCATTCAGCCGCCCAAGCGCTTTCTCCTTCATGGCAAGGTCAGCCTCCGCGTATCGATGAGTGATCAAGGTACTCATCGTGCAGATGCACGCTAACGGCACCGTCAAGGATGGCCGCCGGGTCTCCGCAGTCGGTCAGGTGCTACTTGAATGAATCAACGTGTCGTGCTGAGGGCCGCTTGACGAGCCCATTGACGGCCTTGCGGCGAGAAGCGAGAACATGGTTCATGACGGTCTCCTGGAGTGGGCGGCGCTGCACGTGGCTACGAAAACTATGTCCAGTTCTTTGGCAAGGGCGGCGCCGAACACCGCACCACACGAGGCAGCTCTGCCGCCTGTCTCGTGTCCACTGCGCATAGTTACGACCTGCGCATAGGGGTCGATTTCTGCCGGTCGACGTTGGCCGGCGGCTGATCATATTGGTCGGCGGGCTAGTCAGGCCGATCGGTCACGTGTTGCATCCGTTCCGGTGCACGCACCCAGAACAACCCTTCGCCCATGAGAAGCACCGTGCTTAGGATCTTGTTGTATTCGCGTGCCTGATAAGTGCTTGCAGTTCGGTGATAAAAATTCACCTAACAGATTGTATTAAATAGTATTAACTGTCCATAAGACTGTTAATTTATGTTACGGTGCCTTGCGATTTGGCCACATATCCATTGAATTTCGTCACGATATATAGGCACTTTTTTTGACCTAAGCACGAAATTCGAGCAGGCTATGTCCGAAGTCTTGTCGGCGACCCGCCCCTGAATCAGCCCAGTCCGAACCCTGACCCCTTCGGTACGCTTGCCACCCTCCTCGGCGAGCCAAACACCCGTCTGCAATACGACACGGTACTGGATACTGGGCGGGCCTTGTTGCCACTGCTATCCGAGGGCCTCGGAACCGACTGGCTAAGTAGGCATCACGCTGAGGATTTGATTGCTGAGCTTGGGCAACTCAACCCCCCGGCATTCCCTCGGAGGCAATCGTCGCGGGTCAGAATGCATGCGCTGCACGGGCAAGGACTAAGTCCTCCTTACGTCGCGTTAGCGCTTGAAAACCTCCCCGAAGCAACGACGCCCGGTTGGCGCATCTTGCAGGCCTTGATTTTGGTCGGTGCGCTTTTGCGGAGGGGAAATGGCAGGGCCCTCGGCCAATGCCATTTGGAAGCCCTCGCGCAGTTCCTCAGTGCCACGCTCGACGAGTATCAGCCGTCGATCCGTGAAGACCGCGACGCGTTTCTGGCCGCTCTTGGATCCGAATTCGATCCGAGGCACATCAGGGCTCAGGTCGATGCATTTGCTTTCAATCTGCCCAAAGGTCTGGTCCTGGCCACCCGCGCCATTGTCTCCGCACTCGGCCCATTTCGCGCACGACAACTACCCAACCGAACGCAACAGAAGCCCAGGTCAATAGGTACCCGGACGGCATCAACGCCGGGACCTGTGCCGATGGCCCCCTTCAAAGATACGGCCGCCCCTGACATCGATGTCGTCCTCGGAGGCACAACTCAAGCCACCCCCGTTCAACGCCGGCAAGCCACGCAAGAAGCGGAATCCGAAGCCGAGCAGGTGCCTCAGGCCCTTGCAGGAATGGTCGACGTCGACGCTGATTCCCAGCACCATCAGCGCGCCACCGATGCCCGGCGATCCTTTCTCGATGTTCGGCAGAGTTTGTGGGCCAGAAACCAATGGGACGCGCTGGCGCCGGGTGAAATGCGGGAGGCCATGACACATTGGCTCAGCGTCGCTGAAGCCGCCTTACCTGAGAACCAGATCCTACGATTTGAAGCAGCCCTGCTCGTTCTTTTGGTAGGAGCCACGGGCTGGTCCGCGCACGGAGTGTGGACAACACCATTCGTATCGGTCGACGCAGGAATCCCCGAAGGCCATGAGCGGGGCTTCTTCATCGAGACGGGGCGAATGGCGTTTCCTGTCCCTGGGCAAAGCAATCGATATAACCCAGCAACCCGAGGCCACGCAGACCTCGTTCTCCCTGTCGCGGAGCAAGTCCAATTGGATCTGCCCATTCGACTGGTCAGATTGATACAGCAACATTTCGCGAGGCGCGCCGATTCGGGCGCGAACTGGCTGGCGACCGAGCTTCCCTCGTTGTTGGCAGAGGTAAGGAGCTCCCAACGGGAGTCACGCGAAAAGGAACCACGAGAAACCCTTGCGCGGATTCGGAACGCGCATCTCCTGGGACTGCTGTGCCAGTCACACGATCTTCCTATGGCTCAGCTGGCCAGCGGGGAGCTGATGGGAGCCACGGACACCGGGTTGTGCTACCTGGCATGTCGGCGCAGTGAGCTTCAGAAACTGTACGACCACGTTTGCGAGACCGCAGGGCTCGAAGCGACAAGCATTCCGCCGGACGCTGCCTTAGTTGGCGGAAGCCGCCTCCAGCTTTCGACCTCCGTTGTGAACGACGTCAGCGCCCACAACCGCGCAGGCCTTGGGCAACCCAACGGGCATCGCGATGCTTCTGCTCCGGAAATCCTGCGATTGCATGCTCGTTACGTCACTGCCGTAGCGTGGCAGTTGTGCGCGGCAACGGGATTCCGGCCGGGCGACTCCATCGGATCGGTGACCATTCACCAGTTTTCCTTGGCGGGCCGTTGCATGGTGCCAGCCGAAAAGGTCGTGGATGAAGGCCATCTCGGTCGACTGGTTCCGCTGTGTCCGGTCATCGTGCAGACGCTCACTGCCTATGGCTCCCATCTGGAGGCGATGTCCACGCATCCCCGATTGCCTCTCCATATAAAGGAGGCTGCAGGGTCGGCGCTGAGCGGCCAGGGACCGATGTTCTTCATGCTTGAGAATGCTGCGGCGGTGCCGCTGACTGGCCTGATGATGCGAAAACGGCTGCCTCGCGGCTGGCAACTGCCAAGCAACGCGTTCCGCCATCGGCTTTCCTCGCAATTGCGAACTCTCGGCTGTCCGGGAGTCTACGTCGAGGCGCTGCTAGGGCACGTCGAGCTCGGGATCCAGCCTTTCGGTCGGGAATCCTTCATGGATCCAGCGGCGTTTCTGGACGAAACCAGTCGCTGTATCCAGGCTTTGATGGAGCAGGACGGATGGAAACCACTCTACGGCCTGGCCACCGAGAAGCGATCTTCCTGGGAACCACGGCCGTTGGGCACATGGGTCCTTCACCTCCACGCTAACCACACCAATGCGATTGAGCAATTGCGCGCAAAGTACCGGGAGGCTATCGATCGTTTCAGGGAATCGGCTGGCGTCGATCTGTCGGAGAAGGTCCGTGCAGCAATCAGCGCAGCGGTGCCCGACTTCTTTTCCAAAATAGGCGGTCGACTAGACAAAGACCAGTCTCACGCGATCCGTCACGCCCTGACGGCATCATCTTCCAGTCTCGCAGAGGTCCAAGTTACGGTAGAGACCATCAGGAGCGTATTGAAGTCCGCGCGCGAGGAACGCGGGTGGAAAATTGCGCGGATGCCATTTTTCTATCGAGGGCCGGTCGAAGCATCCCCGTTCAGCCCTGCGTTTCCGTCCGCTTACGAAACCTTCCTGCGCCTGCGGGCGCTCTTTGTTGAGGCGGTGAACGGCAAGTCTGCAACGATGCGGTCCCTCACGCACGAAGCGCGTGTGGCTCTTGCTTTGATGCTTTGGCATGGAGTTGCCGACTGGCCGCGCCTCAAAATCATTCTGGACCATCTCCATCGTGGACGACCCATTCGCGGCCTCGGGGACGCAGTGGCGATTCCTTACGAGATTCCGGGGCAGGAAAAGCCCGTCGAAACCGCTGAGGTCCTGCGAGGCGCGGTCGCCATGGCGGTCCTGCCACATGTCTTGGCGGGACGACCGATCAATATCACCAGACAGGCGCTCGGCAAGCAACTCTCACGCTGCATCCCTTCCTGGGTCACGCTCGAGTCTGGTGAAAAACTCGTCGACATACTGCTCAGCGCATCGCAGATCGCCCACTTCTTTGAACACCCGTCACCGCTACGCGACGTCTGGACTGGAAGCATGACGTCGGTCAGTGCCCCGTTCGCCCGCGTCGAGCGACTCTTCGCGGACGAGCCGCCAATCGCGACTTCCATTGAGTCGTCATCCCGTCAAATGAAAGCACCGGAGGACGCAAAGTCGCCCCCTGCTCTGCGAAGCCACACCAACAGGGTGCATGCTGAATACAAGCAACTTCGTCCGATTCTCCGCATCAGACGCGGCCACGCCAAGCGTTTGCCCCGCAGCAGGACTGAGTTGCCCCTCGGCACGCCGGAAGCAGTTATTCGCCGGGAGATTATTCGCGAACTGCAGTGGCAAAGGGAGCAGTCCGCGAATACCGCCAGTGTTTCTGGACTACTGACTTGCTACGCGCTGGCTCTTTTGACGGACGGAACATCGAGCAGCGCCAGCATCAAGCCGCAGACGGTCTACAACTACGTTGTGGGTGCAGGCTGCTCTCTCGTGCGGGTCCATCCCGACGCAGACATCCTGTCGATGGACTCGGAGGACATCCTCCAGATCTATGGCGACGCCATTGATGCGGCTCCCAAGCGATATCGTCCGTTCATGGCAGATTACCTTTCATATTTTCACCAATACCTCGTCAAGGAAATGGGCGCGGCCTCGGCTGACCTGCGCGCCATCGGTGGCCATCTGGTCGGACTCCCGGACGTAGGGTGGGTAGCGCCTTGGGAATATGTCAGAGCCCGAGAGCTTCTAACCTCTCCCGCTCAAGGTGGGTCAATTGGCTCCGTACGTTCTTCTGGACATGCGTCGCTGGTTCTTGACCTTGGGTATCCCACGGGCGCGCGCAGTGCTGAACTGGTCTTGCGAGAACGCCGCGAATTGGTGATCGAGCCAGGCCGGCAGATGCTACTGATTCGCGCCAACTGGATGACATCGGTCAAAACCAAGCGTGCTGTGCGCATCATTCCATTGAACGGCTGGCTGTCAGCGGAACAGGTCAACGCCATCTGCCACAGTAGCGCGTCCAACGCACGACCCAAGCCAACGGACGCGTTATTCCCGGACCAGGAATGCTCTGATCATCCCGTCGATCCAGACCTGATTGCCATGCACATTGGTAAGGCGCTACGTGCGGCCACTGGTGAGCCGCGTGCCCGGCAATACTGGCTTAGACATACGGCCGCTTCCATGGAATTTCTGTTTCTATTTGGGGATGAATTCCTCCTTGGCGCGCTCAAGGAACACGCTTCTGCGCAAGTACCCTTCCCGTTTGAAGCCGATGCTGCACAATTTGCAAAACGAATCGGCGGAAGCACCGTCCTCTCGCCGGTGCACGCGGCCGCCTATCGGGCACGCCGCGGCCATGCTTCGATTGCCACCAGCTTGGCGTCCTACGTGCATGCACTCGCTCTGATAGAACCCAAGGCTTCCCGGGAAGCTACGTCCCAGCTTACCCACGCAGGCCTCGCTGGGTTGATCGGTCGAAGACCCGCGTCCGTCCGGCAGGCTCTACACCGTGCCGCCACGTCGATCTCCGATTCGGCAGCCGTCCGCAACACACTCATTGGTTCCTCATTTGACTCCACGTCGAGGGACCAGCAACCGGATGCACGGGCGGAAATTGACGTTGCCAAGGTGCAGCCACTCAGCCTGGCAAGTATCTCCCGTGGGATCGAGTACTACCTGCGCACCGGAAATGAGGAAGAAGCCGTTCGGCGCATGCAAGTAACTTCCCACACAAAAGACTTGATTGAAAAGTTATTGCGGGATTTGCCGTTCCGACCCCTCGCGCTCCCCTCGCCAGCACCAGTCCAGTCGCATCCTAGTCTTTTTGAGCAACTTCCTTCTGGTGATCGTCCAACACTCCGCGTTGGCCCTCGAAGCATTGACGCAACGCTGCTCAAATCGGCGTTCGCGCGGATGCGACTTAAAGGAAGAGGACGGCATCCAGAAGACGCCGAGCTGTGGGAGCTCTTGCTGGCTGGTTTTGAACCCACGCAACGTATTTTTCGATTTGGTGAGATCCGCGATCTTGAACTCATCGCGACTCGCTTGCTTGATGCGCTGGACTTGAAGACAGGCAAGGAAGATATGGATCCGGGTGAGATCGTTCTTGTGGTTGATGCCAAGACGACAAATAGATCACTTGAACGTGACCTCAGCAACCACCCATTCCTGAAAAACCATGTCGTCATCCGGCGCAATGTTTTGAAGTCCCTCGCCGGTTATTTGCCTGTCGCATTGGCATACCGAAGCTCAGGCGGGCGCGACCGCACCATGACATTGCTGTTCCCCGCCATCGCTTGGCGTCTTTGGAGGCAACTTGTCCAGGCAGCAGCGGATGAAACAATTCAACCTGGCGGAGCGACTTCGTAGCTAGGATATTTCACAAGGAGTAGCGCAAGAACAGGACAGGACTTGACAACTACCAGCTTCTGTCGCCATGATTGGGATGCGGTAGTGTAGTTGACTCAATACATTGTCGCCGTGCGCCAAACACGAGCAATTGGTCGTTCTTTGCGACAGAAGTTTTGTCGCGCGAATCGGAAAAACCCGATCTCGCCAACACACCCAAGTTGCGCCTGCGCATACCTGCGCCAAATCGATAAGAGATTTACCCTCTCTGGTCGTTTAAGTGCCGACAATTTGGCAATGATCCATCCCCTGTCCATCCTGTTGTCCAGCCGATTTACTTACCGGCGGTGTTATCACATCCCGGTTCTGTCTGCTCATATCGTAATTTGCACGGCACTGTAGCCGTCCATGCCATTTCGCTCCCTCGCCCCCAAGGGGGCCTTGGCGCGTCAAATCGCCAGCTTATTCCTGACTCTACGCTGCCCCTCCGAGCTTGGTCCAAGTGACCTCAAGTTCGTCAAGGGTGCATACAACTGTTGATGAGCCCTGCATCAACAATTCCCGTATTACGCCACTTCGCGAGCCCCGACGCTCTGCAGAAATGACGTGTGTGTCACCCGGCTGCCAGGGCACAGCCACCTGTTTGGAATGCAATCCAACCTTCCCTCTTGCCCAGGAAAAGCTAATGAAAAAAAACCACCTTTCCAGCTCAATCGAGTTCGCAACAAAATCAAACGAACAAAATACCAGTAAGGCACACATTACTTTTGAATGCATCAGGAGTAGCCACGAGCCAAATACAATGGCACTTGAACAAATGAGCGCTGTCGCTGCTTTTGGAGTCAAGTTCATGGAGAAGCTGCAGCAACTCGAGCCAAACATCTTCGACCTCGCAGAACCTATATCTAGCGCAGCTGATGGCTCCATCCATTGTTCAATCATGCTGAAGTCATTGGATAATGTCGTCGGCATTCTAGGTTCCTTGGGAACGGTTATTGGAAAATTGGAGGAAACGTTTGACTTGGCCGTGTTTTGTTTCGCGTGCGTGGTTGAAGGAGACCGCGCTGCCGTGCAGGCAGCGAACGGCAATCAATCTGTACCGGCTGAAATTCGCCCTGCCAAATCATCGCAGAAATCGCCGGTAAACTTTTCAGAGGACGGACATATTTATGTCACCAACGCGGCTTCAGCTAATATAGTGAAGGGATACCATTCCCTAATTTCTGCTGCCGCGCGCGTCAATTCACTAGGCATGTCAATCGTTGTGACATTTGGGGAACACCAATATCACTTCCCATTCTTAAGAGATGGAGCAATGAAGATTACCCAAATTGTGGTCGGTAGGAGAACAGTTACTAGTCCTGTATCCGGTTATTTTCGACGCGGCCGTGTAGCAGAACTCGTCATCGATGGGAAGGTAAAGTCTCTCAAAGCAAATGAGCGCGACGCCGGCGCGCTGATCAAGGCTGACAAATTGGAGGCGTCTGTTGAAATGTTGGTCGAAGTCTCGCGGCCGTCTAATCCCTTTCTGGGGAGCGACGAATCTTTTCAAATCGTTGAAGTTCTGAAGGTCACGAGCTCCGGGAAGCAAGATCGACTTGCCCTGGATCTTTAGTTAAACAAAGAAGCATCCATTTTCCGCTCAAATGCTGAGACACCTGCTCTTTCTGAGCAGGTGTCTGTCTGGGCGACCGGCAGACATCGGCAAAAGCGGACGTGCAATGTTGGGAGGGCGCGCGATACACGCCGGCTCGGGTGAGAGCACTGGACGAACCCTCCTAGCCTGCTCAAGACGAGTTTAATTCGGGCCGTCTCGGCTCGTTGAACATCCTCAGTGCAAGCACGAAAAAGTCTCCAAGCCCGATGAACTCGGACAACGGCTTACCATGGTCCGTCCTCAGTATCTTTAAGTCGCCTAGCTCGGCGCCCCCACTCTTCTTGGAAGTCACCTGCAAGCCGTGGGCACAGGAGTCCCGGACAACCATGGCCATTTGCGCCAGCTCAGGGTTGCGGCGCCGCGCACGCCCTTGGTTCTGCTCAAAAAACTCAACAAAGCCAGCCGCTACTGTGAGCCACATCCATCGGCGTATGCCTGTTACCCAACCGTCGTTCTTCCCCGGTTCCTTACGCCACACGAAGCTCACTTGTATCCATGGGGAGTCACCCTCGGGCTGTTCCTTGACATGCTTGACCATTCCGTAAGCGGGGAGGTGAACGGTTAGGTCGTGTGCCTTGCAAGCTAAGCTCAGATGGCCGTCTGTGGGCACCGGACTTCCTTCGATTGCGCAGACAGCGATTGCCATTGCGTCGATCGAGAGGCCCGTGTGCCAAATGAATGGATACGCAGGGTGCTCGGCATAGACCTCGTAAGACTCCATGCCCACCATGCTGTATTCGCGAGTGATTTCGCGTGCCTTTGGTTCAAGATCTAGTGGCATTCACCCTCCTTAGCCAACAATGCCAGGTCCGGCAACAAAGGCACACGTCCACTCCGCTTGCCAGCTACCGGCCAAGAGCGGTCACAGCCAACGAGTCGGTCCAGATAGTGCTCGGCCGGGCAGTCGAACTCGACTTGGACGGCTCATCGGCTACCCCGAAGTTGCGTATAGGCAGGTCGCCTAGGCGGATGACGAGGCGGCATCTGTGTTCGTGTGATCGCAACTGGGATTCTCGTAAGTGCATAGAGCCGTCCGCTGACGCGCACCTCGCAGTCCATGAAGTGCCGCCCGTGGTACATCGCGTGCTCGTCGTGAAACTCGCCGTTGTCGAGTCTGCTGTGCCCGAGGTCGTTTTCGTCATAGGCATCTTGCCCGATGTTGCGCACAACCCATCGAATTTCCGCGCGCGCGGGCAACAGATGTCTGTTTGTCACGTAAAAGCGTAACCACTCATCTCTGTAGGCTAGGTCCACTTGCCCATTGCTAAATACTTGTCGGGGAGCACCACCTCTTTCTGCCGACACGGCAACTCGAACACTCGGAGCATTGACAAGCACCATCCTGCCCTTTGCCAAGTCTGCCTCCGCCATGCCCGTCACGTCCGGCAACGGCAGCAGATAGTCGAACGCCTCCGTCCAAATCGCTGCGGCATCAGGTTCGTTGTCTGCCAGCACCGCATTGCGAGCGATGTCGCGAAGCTGTTTAAGCGCGTCCATAAAGCGCGCGAAATTGTCATCGCCCAGGCGATTGATGTTCCTGTCTTGGTCGGAATCGACTGGGTTTTCCACCACGGCAGTCGCCGACAGGCGGTCGAATACTTCTTCAACCACGAGTTGCAGTGCTTCGTCGTCGCCAATGTTTAAGCCTTGCACCATATCGGCGAACGCGTCGGTTGCGAGCACAGTCAACATCAGCGAGCTTGGTTGTGCGTTGCGATCTTCCTCGAACCGTAAAGCAGCCCAAGCCTTTAGGTAACGAACTACGCGCCGTGCCTGCGCTCGCTCGTCGCCATCGAGACGTTCCTGAAACCAGTCGACCATTTTCTCGGGATCACTCACCTCCCACGCACCGTCAATAGTCGCGAGGCGCGTCTCGCGCGTGTCCGTGGAGTAGTGGTAACCCGGCAGGTCAATATGCAGATGCTTCTCGTAGTACGCGCGTGAGCACCGGTCCTTTGCCGGGTTCTCGACATCTTTCACATGTTGGTCGTTCGTCGCAAAGTCCAGCAACGACTGCTGTAACTTGGCGCGCAGCTCGGCTGGCGTCAACTTCACATCAGATGAATGTCCCCACTCGAAGTAGATTCCCACGTCCACGTCATAATCTTGCTTTGACAGGGGGCGGATCAGCGTGTGTAGCTTGTAGGAGCCCTGAAGCCACGTCGAAACCGCTACCCCGGAAGAGAGGGGGAGATCGCGCTTTAGGTGTGCCACCAAGTCGTCCTTTCGCTCGCGCAATCTTTCCAGTTGGTCGTCACCTGGTCGAACGCGTTTGTTCAGCGTTTCCTGCTCTGCATCTGTCGAGAAGAACAACCCAGCCGCAGCACCCATTCTCAGTTCTCCGTGTGAAGCCACTGGCCCGGTGTGTGGGCCAAAAATTGCTGCACGCGTGGCGTGCCGATTACGTCTGTCACGTGCTTGGCCGCGAGGCCAAGCAGAACCTCTTGCGATTCCACGCTTGCCTTGTCTAACCCCACATCACGCATCACAGCATCCGGCGGCTGGCCGTCGATACGCACGTGGTCGCCACCTAGTCGGTGCTCAACAATTTGTATGGCGAACTGCTGCTGCGCCGCGAGGATCGTCTGAATCAGCGGAAACTCGGGCGGACGTAGCCATTGCCAGACCCCGCGCTTGCGGTCCGTCGACGCCGGCAGAGCGTAGGTGCTCGACAGCGTGCCGATGCTCAACATTCGCACGGCGGAATCAAGTTGCCTGAAAAACTTGTTCGCCTCATGCAGCGCAACGAGGTCAGGCGCGTTAGCAAACAGACCACCATCAACGAACAATTGATTATCCAGCGAGGCAATAGGAAAGTATATCGGCGCCCCCGCGGTGGCGAGAGCAACCGCCTTGATCGTGTACCTAGAGTCGCGCGTCCATTCGGCGTTGTGCCGGCTTTTCAGAATTTGCTGCCGTCCTGTTGTCAGGTTCAACGCCGGAATCACAACCGGGTGTAGCGCCTCCGCCAAAGTCGCACCTTCCGGCAGGATCGCGTCGACCACCTCGCAAAGCGGCGCGGTGTCGTACTTGCTGGACATCAAACCGGCCAACTTGCCCTTCGGAGGGAAAATCTTCGGCCCGTAGTCGCGGAACGCACGTATCACATCGTCCATCGGGCGTTCAAAGGCGACGGCCAATGCGAGGATGCCGCCAATTGACGTTCCGGCGATGAGGTCGAAACACTGGCCGATCGGGCGGCCCGCTCGCTGCTCAAGTTCCTGGAGCACCCTTGCCGAATATAGGCCTCGAAATCCCCCACCCGTCAGCGACAGTACGTGAAATGACTTTCCCTCTCTCGCTCCATCCCCCTTCATACGAAATACCCTCTTTGTTGCGCGAGCACTGCCGACGGGTTCGTCTGCGCCCTTCGCAGCCTGCTCGCCCGTTGTCGGGGCCGCAAGGCCCCCCCTGCGAGGAACGGACACTTGGCTCATCCTTGCCGAGCATTCAGTCTAGACTGTGAACCCGCCATCGTTACCGCACTTTCGAAAGTGAGCAAGAGGACGGAGTGACCTGGCCCGGGGTGACGGACACCTTTGAATGCCACCTTCTCCCCATGTAAAAGCAGTGGGCAATCTTGCACGCCCTTGGCGCATTGCAAAGCGAAGGGGCTAGAAGGCCCGTTGCAGATGCACAGGTATCACGGCAGCGTGGAATTGAAATCACCCGATATGACATCAGGATCGAAAATGGATTGGATGACTTTTGTTGTCGGCGTGCTCAAGGCCATCACCTGGCCAGCTGCACTACTTCTCGTGACGTTTTGGCTCAGGAAGCCAATTCAGAACCTCGTGCCTCTCCTTCGCAAACTGAAGGTCAAAGAATTCGAACTGGAGTTTGCTCAAGCGGTTGCCCAGCTGGAGGTGGGCGCCCACTCAGAGGTGGGAGAGCCCACGTCACCCTCAACGACCAACGCCACGGAGGAGGACCACTCCCAAGAGAGTAAAATATGCGCGCCCGTTGGCTTTCCCGCCGAGGCAAGTAAGCCAAGGCGCGAAGACGAGGTATTGCGCTTGGCTCTCCTATCGCCACGAGCAGCCATCATGGAAGCGTGGGTCGAAGTGGAAGCAGCTGCGGCAGAAACGGCCGCGTCTTTCTGGGGTCCGGGTAACCGCCCTGAAATCTTTCGTACGATGGCCCATTTAGGGGAGTACTTACTCCAGTGCAAGGTCATCGACACGGGACAACTTGTCGCCTTCAATAAGCTGAGAGAGCTCCGCAATAAGTCGGTCCACGCCGAGGAACTGAACATTGGCGTCGATGAAACCCGCAAATACGTTGAACTCGCCTTTACCCTCGCCAAGCACATTAGGTCGGCCTGACGGAGGCACTTACAGCGGCAATGTCCGCTTCGGGTCGACAGGCGACCTTCAGTCGGATGGTCAACGGGCTGGCGGCGCTGGTCAACTAGGTTGGCAAAGTTTGGTCACCTAGTTGGCAATCCGCAGCGTACGATGGTGAATCTGGCGCGAGCACCAACAGACCTTCTATATAGCGTCAGATGGCCTTCTCGCCGGGGTGGTCGCGGGTTGCAAGAAGAGCCTCGATCCACGCGTCGACATCCGACTCCAGCCATACCGTCGTCCACCCAAGCTTGATCTGGGCAGGGAAAAGCCCTTGTCCGATACGTTTATACAGTGCCGAGCGGCTCATGCCGGTTCGGTGCAAAACTTCCGGCAACCTGATGAGGCGCTGAGGTTTCGGCGGTACGTCGTTCATCGGGGTACTCATTCCCTGTGGAGCCTTTGAAGGCTATGTCTAGTGAAATTCCGGCGTGGTCTTGTCAAGAATTTTCATGGCTTCGGCGTTCTGGCGTTTCCAGGGGCATGAAAAAGCCGTCGCCCCTGTCATCCGGTCCGCCATCCGCACCAGGAGGGATTACGGCACGTCCGACGCGTCGAAGGATTCGAGGGCGTACCGAGTGGCAAGGTAGAGGCCAACCGCGCCGACCTCCGTGCTGTGCGTGGCGCGCACGGCGTCGATCAGTTCCTGCTCGCTGCAGCTGAAGTTGCCGCACCAATGCGCTCGGCTTAGGGTGGAGCGCAGATTGATCGTCTCGCTCATGCGGGATTGCCTATGCCGCGGCCGAGCGCCGGCGAGGTCCCGGCTGCGCTTCGATTGCCACGTGAAGATGGGTGCCGGCGCCTATCACTTCGATGCAAGTCGGTCGACCCGAATCCATGCGCTTGGTGTGGGCCAGATCCCGCGCCTGCTCAATGGCCGAGTCCACCGGCAGACCGCTGGCCAGGATCGAGCCGTTGCAACGGATGCTCCACTGCCCGTCATCATCCTGCTCGAGTGTGTAGGCGATCATGCTGGCATCCATGCAAAGAAGTTGCCCCGCGCGCCGGTTCCTCCGGACTTCCTGTCGGTGGGTCGCGGCGTGCGGGGCCCAGCAAGAGTGCACCAGCGGTCGCGTGCAGCGGTATCGGGGCGCGACGTGCAGATGTGTAGGCGATAACCTACACAAGCCATCCATGACGCACGCCGATGCAGCGGGTGCTGGGGTTGCCGCGCTCAGGCACCCGAGAGGAAGTGCTGACCCCACATCTCCGAGGGCTTGCGGCGCGGCGCCAGCTCCCGGCCGGGCGGGCTTTCAAACTCCATGATCTCGTTGATTCTGATCCGCTTCCAGAGGCCGAACAGCCGCACCGGGCCGTCTCCGACCGCCATGCCGTAGCCACCGGCCTTCCAGGCCAGTGCGCCGCTCACCCCATGGATCGTGACCGTGCCGAAGTAGCGCCAATCGTGATCGCTGCGCGCCGGCGGAGGCGCCGCTGCCAAGGGGCGCCAGTCGCCCAGCAGGTCGATGGTCAGGTTGAATGGCCTTTTACGGGGATGTCGGGTCATGCGATCAGGCTACGGGCAATGCATCTCTGCGGGAGCGACAGCCTGCGGCCGCCCTGGTTAAGACCGGGTAGAAATCGTGTTTTTCCGCCAGCCAACCGTTCATCCGCGCGCGGTGTAGGCTCATCCTTCGGGCCAGTCGAGGGCGGCACCCATGTGTTACTCAGCTCAAATCAAGGCGGACTACCACCACTTCGTACGCGAGTGGGGTGCGGTCGTCAGCATGAAGCGGTTCGTCGAACTGTTCTGGGAGAAGCGCAAGGACGGTCAGTGGACCAAGATCCCCAAGGCCATGCGCGAGTCCTTCCGCAGGCCGGAGGGTGAAGCGGGCTTCGAGCTGGCCAAGCTGGTGGCGGAAGCCGATCGAGAGCAGGCGGAGAAGTACCAGGCCGAGCTGAGCGCCCAATCTACGCGCCTGCAGAAAGCCGAGGCGGTACTGGCGGGTTCCAAGCCGACCAAGAAGGTGGCTGATGATCAGCGCATTACAATGAACAAGATCAAGGCCGCCCAGCGCAATCTCGAGGACCTTCAGCGCGCGGAGCTGGTCGATCGCGATTCGCGCATCTTTCCGGGCAGCTATGCGACGGTGATGATCGAGAAGGATGGCAAGCGAATGGTCGTGCCCATGCGCTACCAGTGTCGGCTACCGGGCTGGGATGAAACGACCGAGCGGAAGTATCCCGGCACCTACAACGCGCGCCGCGACAAGCTGGAGGAGTCATGGGGCAAACTGTTCGGCCACCGGCACGCCATCATGATCGTGACGCGGTTCTACGAGAACGTCTCCCGCCACAAGATGGAAGGTCGGGAGCTAGTGGCCGGCGAGAAGGAGGAGAACGTCGTACTTGAGTTCGATCCTCAACCGCCGCAGGAGATGCTGGTGGCTTGCCTCTGGAATATCTCCAAGGGAGCTGATGGTGGCGCGGATCTGTTCTCCTTCGCCGCCATCACCGACGAACCGCCCGCAGAAGTTGCAGCCGCCGGCCACCCCGATCGCTGCATCATTCCGATCAAGCCGGAGCACATAAACGCCTGGCTCTATCCAGAGCCAGGAAACCTCGCCGCGCTATACGCGATCCTGGACGACCGTGCCCGGCCGTATTACGAGCACCGGCTGGCGGCCTGATGGGACGACCACTTTGTGGCCCCATCTCTCGCGATTGGCTAGCCGGGAATGTCTCGGCTCGGCTGTGGACTGCCCTTGCGGTCCCGATGGGCGCCGGGCAAGCTGCGACCGGCAGAAACCGACCCATTTCAGCCGTTCGCGGAAAGGCATATGTGCCGCATGGTAGCGTTGAACGAATGGCCACCAAGTCTCGGAGAAAACCTTGTACGACATCCAGTCAAAGATCGTCCTGATCGTCGGTGGGACGGATGGAATTGGACTCGCCGCAGCAAGAGCATTTTCAGCCGAGGGGGCCGTGATAGTTCTGGCGGGGCGGAATGCCGATAAAGGGAGACGAGCCAAAGAGGCCTTGAATGGTTCAGGCAAAGAGGCGACCTTCATTCAATGCGATGTCGGCGATCCGTCAGCGGTGGATAGACTGCTGAATCTGACCATCAAGCAGTTCGGAAAAGTGGATTGCGCCGTGAACAGCGCAGGCTATGACTTCAAAACGTCCCGAGCACACGAGGTGCAGAGTCAGAGTGCTTCCGACCAGCTGGCAATTGACTTCACCGGAGTCTTCAGTTGTATGCGTGCCGAGGTGACTGCGATGCTGCCTCGAGGCGGTGGAACAATCGTGAACGTGGCCTCGACAACCGGGCTGACCGGCACGCCGATGGCCGCTCTGTACAGTGCCGCCAAGCATGCTGTCATCGGGCTTACGCGCTCAACCGCAAGGGAATACATCGCCGATGGAATTCGCATAAATGCGGTATGCCCCGGCGTAACGGATACACCTCGACGCGAACGAAGAACGGCACACCTGGATGAAAGTGAAGTTCTCAAACTCAAGGCAGAGGTGGCTAAGGAAATACCCATTGGCCGGGTAGCCAGCGCCGATGAGATTGCCCAGGCCATTCTTTGGCTCAGCAGTCCGTCATCGTCCTACGTTGTCGGCCACAGTCTGGTCATCGACGGGGGGCTTACCGCGTAACGCGAGCGGTTCATCTCCTGCGATGCAAGCTGGCTTACATGATGACCCGAACAGCCGATTGTCTTGGCGTTGAATGGCTGCTTCTGGCCGATCTCTGCCGCTGGATTGGAAGATGATCAGTGTGCCGGCGAGCGGATCACAGCTCTGTCGGTTCAGGCGATCAAGTTGAGCGGTGCGCGCAGAATATCTC
>Ga0307376_10002531_pt1 | contig 17863 bp, 20 predicted proteins | sample TR2MG_FD_202536 | JGI IMG/M metagenome (GOLD analysis project Ga0307376, IMG submission 202536) | Soil microbial communities from Risofladan, Vaasa, Finland - TR-2 | ecosystem: Environmental > Terrestrial > Soil > Coastal area > Acid sulfate soil | place: Finland: Risofladan, Vaasa | collected...
CAGCAGTACCTACTTTTATAAGATTTGGATTTTGGATCATCTTCAAACCTTTGCTCGTCTAGAATTTGATTATATCCCTTACTTTGTGATGTTGTTAATGGTTTCTCCACTGTAATTTTACAATTTTTAGATTGGTTTAATTCTTTGCCTTTTCTGGTGTGGGCCCTAGAAAACATTGGAATAAACTTTTTTTTAACAGCCCTTTTAGAAATATATTCTGCTTCTTCCTCTGTTGGATTCTTTATGTTTTTCCATACCATCTTTATTAAAAGGCCCTCTTTCTTATTAATTTATGCTTTGTATTTCCATTTGATCTTAACTCCATCATCAATTCCTTGCTCAAAAAATCCTCTAATTACTAATTTGTTCATCTCTATTGCAATATTCTTTGAGTAAAATCTTTTAAGATCATCTATTTCTACAAAACCTTTTTCTTTGCCTATTCTTATTATCTCTTTTTGTATTATCCCTGTCATTTTTCCCCTCCTGACATTTAATTAATGGCTTGCATTGGGTGAATTGTGTTGTGTGTTGTTTGTGCAACGCATTTGGTACTGAACCGTAGGTTCCTCTGGTTGCACTTTAAGCCAGCAAAAAAATCAAGGCAGTATTTATTATTTCTCCTTTTTGGAGGGGAATTTTCAACCTGGCAACCAATATGCCTAGCCATCTACTAACGATAAACCTAACTACAGGCCCCTTGCTTAGTCTGTTAGACCCAGGCAATCAGACCTATATTAGCCCTTGTGAGGCATTAGTTGTTCACCGACAGTTTCACCTACTGTATTTTTTATCGCATAACCTTCTGCTCAATGCTTCTTCGGTTAGAGGCGTGAATATTTTCCATAGAACATGACTACTCAACCTCTCTTTTTAAAAGTTGCCTATTTTAGAAATATTGCATTGCCACTAAAAAGTTATAAAAAAAGAGAGGGAATGGAATACTTTCACGCCAGTAAAAGAAATTTCCCTCTTTATTTAAAGCCATTAATTCTTTATAAAATTATGCACACATGTCTTTTCTCTTCTGAGCATAATCACAAGTTCCAGGGCATCTCTCAGAATCATAATCTTTACAATAAGTTGTCATCATTTCTTGGAGATCACAAGCTTTCTCTCTGAATTTTTTCCAAGCCTCTTCTCGGCCTGCCAAATCTCTTAGGTATTCTTTAAGAGGATCCATTTTCTAAATAAAATAAAAAAATAAAAAAGAATTTTGATGAATTACGCAAAGACTAGCTCTACATCTTCATCTGTATAGTCGCCCTCATCGAAAACTACTGTTGCTGTAGCATACACATATTTCTTGAAGTCATCATCAACACCCTCTTCTAGAGTGTATCTAACCTTCAATTCAAATTCTATGGTAGCAACCTTATCCTCATCTTCATCAAGACCTAAGTCTACAATTGTAATATTGTAGTCTTTTACATCCACATCCTCTAACTCATCAAAGTTTTCTATAGTGCTTTCAAGATATCTCTCCAAAGCTTTATAGTCTTTCTTCTCGAGCTCGATTTCTGCAACGTTGTAGGCCTCAGTTTCGAGTTCTTCGATTTCATCAGCGTATTCTTTTTCCCATATATCCACAAACTTAGAATCAAATTCTGGTTGGACATATTCAGGAATGTTGATCTTCCCTGCAACAGTTGCTGCAAGAGCATCAACATCAATTACCTGAGGCTTCTCAGGCACTGGTATTTGCTGAATTACTTGGGCGGTAACTTTATTGGCTAGAGCTTCTTGATCTATTTTATCTGGTGATACTGCCATAAAACCAATTATGTTAATAACTCCAAATATAACAACCAAAGCAACTAACCATGCTAAATTTTTATCCATGTTACCCTCCATTTACTTAATCTAAAGAGTTCATCTTCCTTTTTAAACATTGTTGCGTGATTAAAATCAATAGAAATATATAGGGGTTTTGTGAATAGATATGTAGAACAATACTTTTCTTCTTGGCAACAATCTTTTTAAACTATTGGAGAGTTACAACATTGCGTAAGAGAGTGGACGGATCCAATTCTTTAAACCCAGGAAACCCGGCCCAACTCTACTTTTTGTGATTATAATTTCTTCTAGATCTCTTGCTTCTTTGATATTTGGCTCTATATTTTAATCTTCTGTGCTCTTTCATAATTAAATGATACTCTAATGCAGGATTTAATAAAAAAAATGGATGTGGACATTTGATACTATGTGGTTGTGGATATACAAGTCTCTTTTCTAAAGATCTCCTACTCATAATTTACAAGCAACTTCCGTAAGAAATTAATTCCAATAGAAGCTATTCCTACAACCAAAGCAGTATATTTTCCAAAATCAACAGATCCAATATTCTCTGCTAGATATGTCAAAATCACTGCTCCACCAGCAATCAATGCGCCTTTTCCAACCTTTATCAATCCTGTAAAGTCTATTTTCATGCTTGGACTTTTTGTTTTTCCCATTTTAACCTCCTGATTATTTTTTAATAATAGGTATTTTTCCTTGATGCTGTCTTATAGTTCTATTTCTCTTTACATGTTTGTAGTGTGCTTCTTCACTAATTAAAGTCATTCCGCAGATCTCACACTCTAATCCATATGCCCATAAAGGCAGTTTTGCTTTCAACAAACAGTCAAGGAAGTTACTCCAAAAACTCATTTTTTATTTCTCCTTTTTAGAATTATTTTGTTTTGCATTTGGTTTCTCCTTCTTTAAAGAACCTAAGAACTTATTTAAATGTTGTTGTAATTCTCCATCTGAATAATCAAACTCAAATCCTTCAAATTTATCTTTGTAAGGAAATGCTCCTTGATTGTCAACCAATTGTATATGTGGTCTGCAGTGCATTCCTCCCTTTCTCCATAAATTTGTTACTCCTTCGTAAGTATATCCTAAATTGTCAACGTGCGTTTGTCCCCAAAAAATAAGCATTGGTTTCTTAAAAACTGCAGCTCCATGCATTCCTACACTATCTATTCCTACATGGGCAATACTATGTTTCATAATAGGCAAGATATTTCTAAAAGGAAGATTCAACTGAATTGTATTTTGCATTATTGGTTCTGATTGTCCTCTAATCTGCAAAACCTTTAATCCATTACTTACTAAAATATTTACTATTTTTTGGGAGATCTGAAAGTTCAAATCTCTTTGTGAAGAATCAACTTTGTTTTTTCCAGGAGCCATCCCAGGAGGCAACCCCCCAAACCCTTGAAAAGTCACAAGAGGAAAATGCTGTTTACAAAACATCTGGCCATCCATTTCTTCCCCTTTTGTTAAATAGATCTCTGCAACTGGATTCTCATCTTCTTTTCCAAATCCATAAGCCTTAGGCCAAAGCCTCATCAAATGCATTTTATCTTTTTCTTTATAATAATCATAAAGTGCGTATGGTTCCCCCTTCCTAAAATCTGTTCCTTTAATATAATCCTCAAAAGAATAAGATTGTCCTAATCGCAAATTTCTCCAGATCCTTGGATTGTACTCAAACATTTCAGGATAAGCACTAAAAACAATTAATTTAGATTTAGGAAATTTCTCATTAAGCCACTTAATAAAACTTGTAGCCATGATATGTTTTCCTATTCCCCCAGTGATTTCTATGGAATAATTCATTTTTTTTCTAGTAATTTTAGTTCTTCTTTAATATCTTTACCTTCTATTTTATCAAAGGTTTTTATATAATTTACATAGTCATTTGTGTCTTTTAAATATTTCCTTCTTTCTTTTGACATGAAAGTGATCTCTTTTGTTCCATCTAGATTATCTCTAAAAGATTCTAATACTGTTTCCTTTCCAGCAGAATTAACTTTAACAATGGCTCCACCTCCTCCTCCACCACCGCCTGATCTCCCTTGTTTGCCCTCTTTTGCAAGTCCCAACTTAATTGCTTGGGCTCTTGTTAAAATTTTTGCTTTCATGTTGCTACATAAGGGCATTCCCCTGCCCCTGTAATATATTTATTTCCATCGCATCCTATGTATGCTAAGTGAGAATAACCAAACTCTCCATCTGCCCAAATTGATCCTGCATAACTTGATCCTGGTGCTGGGTTTGCACCAGAGGAACCTCCAAACCAAGAACAAAATTGACAAATCCTCCAATCTGCAATAAAATGACATCCTCCTGCATTAGCCCAATGTAAGTAATGGTTTGTGTCTATCCAAATTGCTCCTGCAGTAGCTCCAGTTCCTTCACAAGTTCCTTGCATTGCATGTTCCCATGCTTCTGTAGATTGTTCTGGTCTAAAATGTAAATCATCTCCTTCAACCCAAATTACTCCTTTAATAGCCCCTGTAGAAGGAGCAGCTGGCGCATTTTCAATAGTAACACAACAACAATTTGTAGCTATACTCAAATCATCTCCTGAAACATTTGTAACACAACTCCTTAAACAATAATCTCCATCTGCATCAATCTCCCAACAATTTGTGCCCATTTGTAAAAAATAAAAATGATAATGATAAGTCCAATCTCCCACTCCTGGCGCAGGCAAATTTATACATTCTTGTGAATTACTTGTCCACATAACAGAACCATCACAATGTATCCATTGTAAACATCGACAATAAGTTCCATTTAAACAACTTGTTCCACACACACAGTATCTTATATGGCCTGCCCCTTGGAAAGTTTCGAATCCCCTGCAATTTAACGCTGTATTATAAGATGCTGCTTCTCCATAAGGTCTTTGGCACATCATTCCATATTCATAACAATCTCCTCCACAAAGATTAGGGGAGGGCATATTTGCATTTGTTTTCCATTGGGTCATAATGCACCCACTAGTTCCTTTTACTCCTTCACCTACCCATGCACAATTAAATTTTGCTATTGTCATTTTAGTAACAATTAACTCCAACTGGTAAAACCATTCTTCTGCTTGCGCATGTACAAGTTGTATCTGCATAAGTAATTTCTAAGGTCCCTAAATAAATTCCATTCCCAGAAACATAAAAAGTACAGGCAGAAGAAGCATTAATATTTAATCTAGATCCTAACAATAAATCACCTGCACAAATATCATCTCCTGCAATAACATCATCCACTGCGCAGACATCACCTCCACAAACTAAGGTAGATCCATGAACTATTGGAGAACAAACACTAGTTGCCCCAGAAATACAAAGCGCGTGCACTTCTTTCCAGGCTCCAGGACTTGAAGCAATTCCAAGACAATTTGCACTAGCTCCGTCTATTATATCATCACTCATGCATAGTCCGCAAGAATTACAAGGAATTATATAAGGATTATCCCCATCTGCCCACATATTAGATGCTCCTCCCCCTACACAAGTGTCTACATATGTTTTATTTGTTAAGTGGCATCCTAATGTGGGGGCTGTATTGGCTAAAACATTTTGAGTAACAATTAATTCCCCCGCAATATAATTATCTGCACTAGATGCATTAATATTCAAAACACAAGCTTGAAGAACATGCCCTGGTAAACTTAAATTAGAATTAAGATACATCCAATCTCCTGAACATCCACAAACTCCATTTCCTATTAATCCTAAATTTAAAAGATTAGCAACCGATCCAGTAAAACAACTTCCAAATAAACAAGCCAAAGCATCTGTAAAACAAGCACATCCTCCTATGCAAGTTGCACAATTTTGATTTGAATATTCAGATTGATACTGATTATAAGTTTGATTGTCTCTGTTATTTTTTTCTATTTGTGCCAAGATTTCATCTCTTTTTTTTACTGACTGAGAATAAGCTTTGTTTGTAACTTGATAAGTAAGTATCTCTCTATCTCCTTGAACTCCTTTTGTAATCCCAACTACTCGAACTTCCTCATTAGAAAGGCCTTGTGCAGTGGCATTTAAAGTAATTACATCTCCAGCTACAACACTCTGACTAGGATTCAAAACATCAAAATCATAAATCTTAACAGGATCCTTATAAATGGCCACTAAGGCATCTGCCAGTAAATTTGCCTCTGCTTGGGTTGTTATGCTAGGATCTCTCACAATTTTTCTTATAGTTCCATAATTGCTTTTGCTTGTTGCATCTTGTCCTGCTGTTGCAGTATTTGAAATAATTCTGGTTGTTCCTTCTCCTTCACCATAAACTCTCACATCATTTCCAATAGGATAAGAATGAGTAATTCTAATATTATCCATTTGAAGTCCAGCATTAAAAGTTAAAACACTTGTTGAACTCCCTTTATGATCTAAAATATCTATTTCTTGGTTGATGTAATCAATTCCAATATCTTGGCTAGTTTTAGATATTAAATTTGAAATAGAGTTCCACAAACTTTCAGTTAATTCTGATCTAAAATCTATACTTGTCCCAGCATTCACTGTTCCTGCAGTAAAAGGATCTCCAGTTGGTTGTGAACATTCTGCTAAAATAGCACTAAAAATTGTTGCACTTGCTGTTGCAGACCAAGGTGAACTAGCGTAATCTCCATTCTCTTTTGCTAACCAGATCTCCCAACCAGAAGCTTTAATAGACATGCCTCCTGCAGCCAAATAATCCACTGCATCAATTAATCCTTTAAATTCTAGAGTTCCTCCTCTATAAATATTTACAATAGAACCCATCTCAATTAAACTTCTTTTAGCTGAGGAAGATCCAGAAATTTTTATAATTGCTTGATTGATTGAGTTTAAATTGTCAGAATAAGAAAAACCAACATCTGGGATAATGGTTCCTTCCTCACCAGAAGTGTTTTTTATTTTTATTATATAATTGCTCATTTTTCATTTTATGCACTGTAGGCGCTTCTTATTTTGATAGTATATCCAGCATCTAAATTTGCTACAGTAATTGTTGCAGTAGTTGCTGATGGAGCTATTTGTAAAATTCCTAATCCAGTTCCTGTTTGAGTCGTTTTTACTTGTGACGCTGCAACAGTAGTATAATTATATTCTGAAACATAAACTCCATCTCCTGAATCAACCATCTTAACAAAAGTAATTACAACTGCTTGACCTGTTGTTAATGAAGCTGCTGGAATCTTTAATTGATTTCCTAAATCATCTGTAATCACCACATCTGAGGCCCCGTTAGTTACATCTCCTGAAATTTCTTCTACAAAAGTATTTACATTCCCAGCATTAGTTACCTCTGCCCCTCCATCAGTATGAGTTAGTTGAGTATTATCAAAAAGCACTCCAACAACAGTTTCAAATGTAGCCACATAATCAATAAAGTTTGTTCTTCCTCCTGTGTGTGTTTTTTTAATATCTCTTCCTACTCCTAAATAAAATCTATCTGAATCAAAATAGAGTTTTTTTAATTTGGTTGTTTCCATAAAATGCCCAGAGAGAGTTCTATAATTTGTATTTTTACTTGTTCCAAATAAGGATCCTGTTAAAATTATTTTCTTTGGAGGAACTCCTCCCCCACTAACAAAGATATGATATCTTTGATAAGGAATATTTGTTACTGTATGATTAGAATTAATAGCATCATCAAAAGTTCTAGGATTATTTGGAAAAGTAAATGTGCTTGCTGTTCCACTGTAGTTTTCTATTTTCATTACCATTATCTTGCATCATCATAAGCAAATGTTTGATTTGCTATATTATTTTGTTTTTCTTTATAATCATAAAAACCTTTTATGGCCCAAGGATTTTCTGATGCAGGAATACTTTCAAATTGTCTAGTTCCTCTTACATTCCCAGAATCATATTCTATATCCCTCATTCCTGGAGGAGTTAATTCCTCAAATGCTTTAGCTTGTGTTTGTAAACCTTTTGCATGCACCCAAAGTGCTGCTGCAACTCCTAAAGCTGCTAATCCTGCTAAAAATGCAGGTGATGTTAATATTGCACCAATTCCCCCTAAAACTCCTGCTAAAGAAGTTAGTCCAGCAATTATCACTCCTCCTACTTTAAAGGCGACAAAAGCTGCTGCAAGAGCTAAAACTCCAGTTGTTAATTTACTAAATAAATCAGGATGAGATCCTACCCAACCAGCTAACCAATTAAGTTTATCAGCAAACCAATTAAATTCCTCTTTTAATGCTTCACCAACTGCAAATTTTAATTTCATTGTGCCTACTTCTATCTTAGCCATAGCTCCCGCAGTTGCAGGGGCCCCTTTTGCTAAGGCAATCATAGCACCTGCTCCAACCAAAGCCATTGCTCCCAAAGTTCTTCCCAATGTTTTTGCTTGACTATTCATTCTTGTAAAATCTGAATTGACTCCCTGGCCAACTCTATCAATATCCTTAAAACCAGTTTCCACTCTTTTTAGGCCCCTTTCTATACCACCTGTTTCAATATTCCCCCCGATTTGTATTGATCCTACTTCTACCATTATTTCATTCGTGCAACCATTTCTTTAATTTTTTGTTCTCTCATCATTTTTGTATCTAAGGTATTGCTTATCTCCATTATATCTATTATATCTTTCATTGTGCATTTACTAAATTCACTAGGACTAATTCCCGCCTTAAAAAACTTATATTTAATCCAGAGCATCATTTCCTCTTTGTTGTCAAGAGAAAATCCTTGATCTATATTGCCTGTCTGGATCTTAAAAATTAGTTTTTTTTTACATCACTTGCAGGAGAATCTATCTCCGTAATTTTTCTAATAATCTTATCAAAAGTTTCTGGTTTGAGCTTTCCTAAAAGATCCCACTTTTCTTCTTGACTTAGGCCTTTCCATTCTTTATCAATACCAACGATTTTCTTAATCAATTCTTTCCCATAAGGAACCTCAATTAAGTTTCTCATCTTACATTGATTAATCTTTGTTAAGTTTTGTTGTGGTTTTCCCTCAACAACATCAATGTATTCATTTAGCCATCTATTTTCATCCCCTGCTGTTGTAGGCTTATACTTAAACTTTTTACCTTCTATTTCAAACTCAATTAGCTCTTCTTTGACAAAGTCCTCTTCAAATTCCATTTTAACCTCCTCTTGAATTTAATAATCTGTAAGTGCATCATTTGCAACAATAGCAACCGATTTAATTATTCCCACTACATCCACATTAGTAACTCCTTCAAGATTTGTTGGACTTGTAGCAGATTGTAAATATTCACTTGTAAATGTGAAAGTAATATCATCTGCAGGTCCTGATCCTCTTATTAATGCTAAGGTGTTTGTACTTGGTACAACCACCTGATCTTCCCAGTCATCATAATAAGTATCTCCTTTTTGATTAATATTAAATTTACAGGAATATCTTCTAACTTTTGGAATTGGTTCTCCTATTGCTTGGTCTAATGTTGAATTACAATACCTTGAATCTTGTTCGTCTATTCCGTTTTCACAAGTAATTTCTCCACTATTTACTTCAACAACTTCTGCTCCAGCATAAGTAAGCTTGGCCATTCTAAATTGAAAAGCATCATCTGTATTTGCTGCAACTGTTGTTGTACTAGATCCTGCAACAGCAGATTTAGCAAGACATTCTGCATTTACTGTAACAAATCCTTCTTTAGCTCCTGCTCCTTTTGCAAAACTAATTGTCCATGAAGTAATGATACATCCAGTCAAAGTGATTACATGATCTGTAGTTGTTGCTCTTTTGGCCCATTCAAGTGTAAAAGATTTTACCACATCCGTAGCTGTGAAAGTATGAACAGTTGGTGCTGTACTAGTGTTTGAAACAGTCCCATGTGCACAATATCTTATGAATTTCCAATTAGTAGGATTGAATGTTAAAGTGAATCTATAACTTTCAGGTCCTTTTTCCATAGAATCAATATCTCTTGAATCCACTCCAGCACCCAAAATTTCTTGCCAATTCTTTGAAAAATCTGGAGTAATAGTTGTATTTTTTCCAACTTGAAAACCCTCACCTGCCATTGTTTTTGTTCCAAGAGCTGCCCAAGTATCCTCTTCACACATTGCAATTTGCTCTCTTTTTCCTAATAAATATTCTGTCATATTTAACCTCCTATTATTTAACTTTCTCCTTCTGACACATCAATCCCTTTTAATTCAACTTCCACAATTGTATGAAAGCATTGCATCTCCTGATTATATCCGAGATCTCTTGGTGTTCCTAAAAGAGTGTAATTATATAATGCTGGATGTAGATCATCCACATAAGCTCTAAAAGCCCTTGTAATTTCATAAGCAAAATACTCTGTTAATTTATCATTAGTATAAACTACCGAACTAATTGTTTGTGGTTGTTTTTCCTTAGCCCAGATATCTATTTGAAAATGAATTGCAGATTCAACATTAGAATTATATTGCCCTAATCTATCCCCAGTTCCTCCAACAACCAAAATATTTATTCTAGGAAAAGCTGTTCGAGATAAAGTTTCTAATGCTTTATCAGGATAAATCCAATTTGAAGTTCCTTGTTTATATGTAATATCAACATTGTTTGTTCCTCCAGCAGTATTTGAATAAAAAATAACTTTTTGATTTTGTACATCAACATAATAATGTTTCCATTTTGTTTGAGCTACTGAATCCACAGTTACTGCAGTAATACAAGACATGGTCCCTACAGTTGGCGTTAAAGAAAAAGTTTTTCCTCCTCCATTAAATTCTTCTGTCTTAGATGCTTCTGCTCTTGATCTAGGATCTGTTAATCTATGTCTAAGAAAATCTACTAAAATATTTTTGGGTGAGATAAAAATTCCCATTATCTTATTTTTTGTATTGCTTTATGCAATCCTCCTTTTATATGAAATTCAGCACAATAAGTTATTCCATTATTAATGTCAAATATAAGTTCTGGAAAAAGTTTAATTGATTTAATATGGTGTGGATGTAATTTAACCCCCATCTGATTTTTGCAGTATTCACAGTTTGTATTTTGACAAAGGAAATTATCTCTCAAAAAAACAAGTTCTCTCCAAATTTTCCACTTAGAAGATAATCTTAATATTTTATTTAATGGAGTAATTCCTCCCTGCCAATTCCAATGATTTTCTTTTTTTCTTTGAGAACTCATTAATTCTTTTGTTTCTATAGAATGTAATTGTCCTAATTTACTTTTTTTTATTCTTTCTTTAGTTTTTTTTGTATGTTTTTTTCCATAAAAAGGATTTAATTTTCCAATCAATTTTTTCTTAATTCCAGATAATTTAGGATTTTTCTTTCCTTTTGGAAACCCCCCAATACTTGAAATTCCAAAACCAAATTCTTTATTTTTATGTGCTTCGATCATTAATCTTGAAGAATCATTATTTTTACATTCTTTAGAACAATAAACTCTATTTGACCTTTTTAATCTATATGGCCAAATTTCAAATTCTTTCTTACAATAACTACAATTCTTTTTTACCATCTTTGGTTTTTTCCTGCCTCTTGGCTGAGATGTGTTGTGCTGACAACATGAAATCTCCACACAACACTTTATACGACAAAAGGATCTCAACCCCTTTGAAGGTCTTGGGGTTACATGTTTTACCAAGACACCATAAATTTGATAACTCATTAGATTATTTAAATCTTATTGCTTATTTAGATAAATTCTGTTCCCAGAATCTTTTTACCCAAACATTCTTAACTTGATCTAAAGCAGGCCTAAAGAAAGGGTGAGCATCTGTTCCTAACAAAGCAATCTTTTTTGCAACAGGATAAGCGGCCTTTTCATCCCCTAAAACTCTTCTGGCCCAATCTTTCAAATGCTTTGCACTAACATAATGAGGAGATGTTCCATATTCTACATGAACCCCATATTCTACTCCATCTGTTAAAACATAACTTAAATACCCTGGATTTCTTGGATAGAATTTTATTCTTGATTTTAATAATCCTATATCTGATGGAGCATTAAGAACCGCTAGCTCCTGCATTTTTACCATACAATCAAATAATACCTTTTTTGCTTGTTCTACCGTCTTTTCCTTATCTATCTGCCAATTTATGTTAATTTTAAGATTCATTGTTTTTCCTTATCAAAATCCTTTGTTTAAGCCACACAGGCGAGTTTTTTAAGCTTTTTGACTATAACTATACACTTAAATCGATTTTCTTAATTATTCCTACCCTAAAAATCTCTTGGGCATCTCCTTTTCTTTCTGCAATAATTTGCTCTACTCTCCAATATTTAGCATCTGTATCTTTAAGCATATCTCCTACTTCAACACTTATAGTCCCATTTCCAGTAATCTCATCTAAATATTCATGAAAAAAGAAAGCCTTAGAATTTCCTGGAATAGCCAAACCCATCTCATGGATTTGCCTATCTTTTTTAGTAATATCCTGGATCATTGTGTAAATTGCATATTCTTCTTCACTAACTGCAGTTACTCCCCCAACACTATCAGTTGTTTCTGTTTGTCTAATCAAAGTAGCTTCTGTTCCATGTTCTGTAATAATTCCTTGAATATCATCCCTCATGATATCATAAACATTTGTTGTTGTCCTTTGTTGATAATATTTTACAATAATTGCCATATCATTCCACAATTTATTTACAAAAGTAATTGTTGATCCTGTAGAAGAATGAGTAATAGTATAATCTGTTGTTAAGGTTAAAGCCAACCCGCTAGCATAAACTAATAAACCATTTTGTTGAGTTAGCCCTGTATTTGACAATGTTAAAACCCTACTTGCTGCCCCATCATTTCCAGTGCAATCTGCACCTGTTTTGTTTTCAGTAGTTACATTTAACATGTTCTTTTAAGGCTCCTTTTTTTTATAAATATTGTTGCTGGCATAAATAATATCAAAATAATTAATCTAATTACTTCACATCCATCACTCCAATAAAATATGGTTCCACTTGGAGGAGCATCCCTATTTGTTAAATTTAACTGAGCAGAGCAATTAAAATATCCAGAAGATCCAATCCAAGAAAGATTTCCTGTTGATAGAGTACCTGCTACTGTATGATTACAATTATCTTCCATATCTACTTCCCAATTATTTGTTGCTCCTGGAAAGGTACAGGTATCTGCAGAAGTTGAAACATAAGTATAAAGCTCACTAGCATTCAATTGGTTTGCTGAATCATTTGCATAAATTTTCCATCTAATTGTTTTACCTGCAATAGCATTAATAACTTTTGTAACATTAGACCAAGAATGATTAACTTCATTTCCCCAAAAAGTTATATTAGATTCATAGAATATTCCACACCATGCAGGTGCCGTCCCAGTAAGATCAGTATTTGTTCTTAAAATTTGTTGATCTAGAATATAATATGAAGGAACTGCTAAAGTTGTATTTAAAGCACCAGTTGCTACATGCTGAATTAAATCCCAGGCACTAGAAGTTTCATTCCAAAAAGAAATATTCTTTGGAGTAGATCCATCTACTTTAATATTTATTGCAGCCGAAACATTATCTAAAAGAGTATAATTTTTAAAAACATTAAAAGAATTTCCAGCAGAACAAACACTTACATAAGAAGTCCAATCACCGTCGCTTGTATCAGCACAATTTCCTCCATAATATTCCCCAGTTAAATCACAGTAATATGAAGTAGCATTATAAGAAACATTTTGTGACATAAATTTTACCCAAGAATCATTTGCTAATGTCCCTGTTGCATTATCAAAAGAAAATATATATCCAGACAAACCAACATCATCAGTCCAATTTAATCTGTGTTCTATTGCTTGCCCTGCAAGAGTTGAATTAGTTGAATTAGCAGAATATTGAGGATAAGCATCAGTTGGAGCCTCTGGCCCTTCATAAGCCATTCCATCATAATTATTATATATTGAAGCCACTTCGCTTGCTTCTAAACTTCTATTAAACATTAATATTTGATCAAGATAACCCGTAAGATATACTCCTGCATAAGTTTCATAGGTCGCATCAAAAGTCATAGCAGAAGCAATAGTTCCTGCGCCAGCCACAGTCCCATCAGTTCCATTTACATAAATCATAGCCCTAGTTGTATCTGTTCCAGCTGAACCATTAAAAACAAAACAAATATGATTCCACTGACCAAGATCTCTATCAACCCAAACAGATCCTACATAAGTAGTTAAAGTTTCTATATAAAAATAAAATTTATCAACTCCAAATCTCCCTCTCCAATCAAAAGAAGAAACCTCATCTTCTGTAGGTGTTTTCTGAAAAAAGTTATAAGAAGCTCCATTAGTTGAATTAATCCATGTACAAGCAGAAAAATGAGCAGAATCATATAAATCAGACGAATTTGTAAAATCAATAGCCCCCCCAGAAAATCTATATCCTTCAGCCAATTTCCCAGTAATTCCTGTCCATGCATCCCCACCAATAGTTCCATTTTGCTTTTGCAAAACATCAACAGAAATTGATCCACTTACATCTGAATCATTTAGTGTATGGACCATAGTCAATCCTTCCCTTAAAGAATCAGTCCAAGGATCAATATAAAAAAAGTTTCCAGAAGAGATCGCTTCTTCAATAGTTAAATGACTAGGCTTCCCTGCAATTCCATATTTATGTCCTCCATTAAAATCTAAATGGCCAAGTGTAAGCCTTAATGCAAGACTTTCATTAGCAACAATAGGAATATTTTTTCTAACATAAGCAATATTAAAACCATTAAAATCTATCTCTCTTTTAGTAAAAACTCCAGAAACATCTCTATATTTTTCAAAAATAGATTCATCCCAATAAGCAGTCTTTGTTTGTGCATTCCCTGAATCATAATCATGTTCATAAAGCAATTCTAAACTATAAGAAGAATTATCAAAATTAGATTCATTTTTATAACACCAAAAATGAGTGCTATTCCATTTTGGAATATCCTCACAAGTATAAGATCGATTATGCACCACCCATCTAGGATCAAATAACTCAGCTTTTGTAGGTTTTACAAATTCCGTATCAAAAAGAAAAACTAAATCAATATCTCCAGTATAATTATAAGTAGTCAAATTAAAAAGAGGATGATCTCCCGTATGAGGAGTTACATTAATAAAAAACTTAGGATCACGAACAACAACAGAATCTCCTTCTATTTCATAATTTCCAACCCCATACCAAGTAGGATCTAAATATTCTCTATCATCATAATTAACAGCCCATTTGATTGTCTCTTTTGGATCTTTTTTATAGCCAACTATTCTAAACTGATAATCTCTACCTTCTCTCAAAACATAAGAGTAAGCAACTCCTTTATTATCCGGGGCCCCACACCATTTCCCAGTACAAGTTTCATTTAAAGGAATATTTTTCCAGTAAGATCCCCAACTTCTTTGTAATTTCCAGGACTTAACTGCAGGATCAAATTCTATAAAAGTATCTCTTCCCCAAGGATCATAACCAACTGGGTAAATAAAAATATCCTCTTTAGCTGTTAAATTAATATAAGCATAACAAGGATCTTCTAATGTTCCTGCACAAATTTGATCTCCTGAATATCCTGTAATAGTTATTGCATTTAAAAAAATTAAATAAAGAAAGATTCCACTAATTAAAGTTCCTGCTGTAATTCCTGACCTGATAAGCCATTTCTTAACAGTTTCTGTGTAAATTCTTTTTGCCATTTTTCCATTTTACGCTGCTCCGCAATCTTTTCCTCCACTAGGCCAATACATACAGGAATCTGTAGCATTTGAATACCAATTGCAGAGTCCATCCAAACAAGTAATATTTACTGTATTGATCTTAAAATGAGCAGACACATTTAATTCAGAAAAGTTAGCACTAGCAGTATTATTATAATAAGAAAATGTGTTCGGCTGAGGTGTTGTTACATTATAGTAACTAAAGGTATTAGGTTGTGGAGAAGTTACGTTGTAATAAGAAAATGTGTTTGGTTGTGGACTTGTGGAGTTGTAATAACCAAAAGCTGAACAGATAGGATCAGTCTCTGTTTGTGGGTTTGTTGAATTATAATATCCAAAAGCTGCGCTAATAGGATCTAATTCCACTAAAGAGGTCACATTATAAAATCCCTCTGGGTTGTTATCCAAATAATAATCTGAAATAGAAAAGTCTGTAGAGTTATAATAAGAAAAAGCCGCACTTATTGGATCAGTTTCTACAAGAGAGGTTGAATTATAATATCCCTCAGGATTGTTATCAAGATAATAATCTGCGATAGAGAAATCAGTTGAGTTGTAATAAGAAAATGCTGCACTTATTGGGTCAGTTTCTGTTTGTGGGTTTGTTGAATTATAGTAACCAAATGCGGAGCATATTGGATCAGTTTCTGTTTGAGGATTAGTGGAATTATAGTAACCAAAAGCTGCTGAAATAGGATCGGTCTCAGTTTGAGGATTAGTTACATTGTAAAAACTAAAAGGATTTGTAATTAAATAATAACTATCATTTTGAATAGAACTCCAACTAGAATTGTAAGCTGTGTAATTAGAAGACCATAAAGTTTCGGCTACTCCTTCATCAGCAGAACAAATTAAAGTTCCATTATCATAAATCTTGCTATATTTATCTGTCCCTGTGCAATTTGTTCCTACAATAGCATTAACCCTTGTAGTTTCATTACTATCAGATCCCCCTGGAAGAGATGTTGAATTATAATAACCTTCCGGGTTGTTATCCAAATAATAATCTGATATTGAAAAGTCTGTGGAATTATAGTAACCAAAGGCCGAACATATTGGATCAGTCTCGGTCTGAGGATTAGTAGAATTGTAAAATCCAAATGGATTAGTATCAAAATAAACCCCTGTTAAATATTCTCCAGATCCATTAAAATATTGAGCAGTTATATTATATGCTCCGGCATCCCAATTAGCTGTTAAAGGGGTAGTCCCATCTTTACGCACTGAAAATGGATCTGATTCTGAACTACTTGGTGTTGCTGGTCCATCTGTAATAGTTACCCAATCAAATTGCCATTTGTGTGTTGTTTGGGGTGCTCCATTAGTTGTATAAAATCTAACTTGAACCAAACCCCCACTTATGTGATCATCTTCATCATAAATTCCATAAGTAAATATTCCAAAATGTTCACGTGCTCCTTCTTCTGCATATCCTTCCCAAGCTGAATCACCATAATCCCAAATTTGTACGTGCATGATATGTGGCTCATCATCTTCTGATTTATATCTATAAACAAGTTGATTTGCTCCTGTTACACTTGTGAAATTTACCCTAAGATCAAAATCAGAATTAACTTCTGAAATATTATAAGCAACACCATTATAAGTTTGAAGATCCCCTATTGCTCCCTGACCAGTTCCAGTTTTTGCTTGAATTGCTGAGGCATTATAATATGTTGTAATTAATTTAGAATCTGTGTAGTTTGCTGCAGAAGAATTATAAATTACATCCTGTGCATCAACATAAGTGGCCATAGTAGTATTAAGATCATCAATCTCTGTTTGATTATATACATATGTTTTATTATAATAATTACTGATAGAAAAATCTGTTGAGTTATAATACCCAAATGCTGCACTAATTGGGTCTGTTTCTGTCTGGGGATTTGTGCTATTATAATAGCCGAAAGCTGCACTTATTGGATCGGTCTCTGTCTGAGGGTTTGTAGAATTATAGTACCCAAAAGCAGCAGAGACAGGATCAGTTTCTACAAGACTTGTAACATTGTAAAAACTTTCTGGGTTGTTATCAAGATAGTAATCAGAGATTGAAAAATCTGTAGAGTTATAGTAAGAAAAAGCAGCAGAAATAGGATCGGTTTCTGTTTGGGGATTTGTAGAGTTGTAATATCCGAAGGCTGCACTTACAGGGTCTAGCTCTACTAAAGAGGTGACATTGTAATAACTTTCTGGATTATTGTCTAGATAATAGTCTGCTATAGAAAAATCTGTGGAATTATAATAAGAGAATGTATTTGGATCTGGAGAAGTAACATTATAATATGAAAAAGTGTTAGGTTGAGGACTCGTAACATTGTAATAGGAAAAGGTGTTAGGCTGTGGATTAGTTACATTATAATAAGAAAATGCGGAGCACACAGGGTCTGTCTCGGTTTGAGGACTTGTTGAGTTATAATATGAAAATGTATTTGGTTGGGGATCAGTCACATTATAATAAGAGAATGAGTTTGGCATAGGG
>Ga0307376_10002533_pt1 | contig 17838 bp, 26 predicted proteins | sample TR2MG_FD_202536 | JGI IMG/M metagenome (GOLD analysis project Ga0307376, IMG submission 202536) | Soil microbial communities from Risofladan, Vaasa, Finland - TR-2 | ecosystem: Environmental > Terrestrial > Soil > Coastal area > Acid sulfate soil | place: Finland: Risofladan, Vaasa | collected...
CAAACAACACATTAAAAATTAAGATTATGAAAACAAATATAACAGATTTTAAATTTATGCGCTCAGGAAGCGGACACTACAAAGTAATTTTTACTTCTCCTATAACTGGGAAAAGGTGGAGTACTATAACCGACGATATGCATCTAATAGATGCTACCAATGGCGAAGAAAAGCCAAAAATCAAAGATTTGAATAAATTGAAAAAACTTTGTAAAAAATAAAACAAAAACCCAGCCCTGAAATTAATATAAACTGGGGAGTTTTTCAAAAATAAAGGGCTGGTTAAATATATATTACCTCTTATGTGCTTTATTTCGGCTCGTAGCATTGTATCAAATCGAATTATCAACTTATAAAATATTATCAGATGACAAATAAAGAAAAGGCAGCAAAATGGATTAACGAACAAGCTGACGATACGTTTTCACTTGACTGTAAACAAACAGGTAAAGATGTTGTATTGCTTTCAGATGCGATTAAAGCCATCGAAATGGCAGTCCCTAATTTCATTCCAGTAAACGAGGAATTGCCAAATACAGAAGAACAAGTGTTAATTAAGATTGAGAGCGGGAGTGCAACATACAATGATAGAAAGGCTGTATGTAATTTTCTGACTGCTGCAATTGATGAACATGGCAATTGGTATGATTGGAAGTGTGATGAAAATATAGAAAACACAGTCATATCTTGCATATCTTGGCTTAGATTGTCGGATTTATAATTGCACATAACGTATAAGTTTGCATTTCGGGTATAACTTTTTTACTTTGCAAAACAAATAAAAATAGTATCTTTGCCTCAGAACTCATAATACTATTCAGTTTTTACGTTAAAATGCTTCATGTCATTATTGAAGCATTTTTTTTGTGCTATAATGCAACTACTTAATAAATAATTGCGTAAATTTGTCCCGATGGCACAAATAGAAATAAATAATACAGAAATTGAACTTGGAACAAATAGAATTGTTCTGAATAAAGAATCTTTTTCGGTGGAAAATTGGGAGAGTAAGAAAATAGACTTTTCAGAATCCTTAACCGTTCCTAGAATCAATTTCATGAAATTAAATACTTTATATGATTTTAAATATAAAGAAAATGGGTCTATTGTGTTCATTGGCATAGCTATTCTATTATCAGAAACAAAAACTGAAAGCGAAATAATATTACTAGATAATTCTATTTCGTTGTTTGATTCCATGAATGAAAATCTAAATAAATTAGAATTGGATTCTCAGGATTTTGTTTTTAATTTAACCGAATATGCAGCAAAAAAAGTTTTAAATTCAAGTATTTGGCTTTGGTCGGCTGCAAATAATCACACCGAAAAAATACTTTCTAAGAATATTTTAAGCAATAATTTAGCTTTTTCACGTCCTTTTTTTTCTTGCAAAAGATTACTAGAATTAATTTTTGACGTTAAAAAGTGGACTTTTGAAACTTCTTTAAAGTCTGAATTGCTCAATAAGTTAATTATTAGCTCTAATCATGAAACTTTTTATTTTACTTCTTATGAAAAAACCTTTAACGAAACAATAGTTAATACTGGATTAAGTTTAATTGAATTGGATTCATATAGTTTTATTAAAACCGATTCTATCATAAGTACGTACACTTTAAGTTTAAACTATAAAACAAATATTCGTTTTCGTGGATATATTACTTCTGATAGTGAACAAATATTGCAAATAGTTGCAACCAGTTCAGCAGCAACCAATTCAGAAACGCAAAATTTCACAATCAACAAAGGGCGCAATTATTACGATTTTACTTCAAATGATTTTGAAACAGTAGATCCAACTTATGATTTAGATTTTAATTTTGTCGGTTCAGGTTCGTTAGTTTTAGAAAATTTCAGAATATACACTTTAATAAATGAAATTGATTTTGGAAATATTTCGGCTGCAAACTTTACAGATTTTTTAATTAAAACCTACGATAATATTCCAAATATTTCACAAAAGGAATTATTCAAAAATTGTTTAAATTCCATCGGGGGGCTATTTAAAACCGACTCTTTACGAAAAAAAATTAATATAAATTCACTTGGAGAGCTTTCAAAACTTTCTTCATTGGACTGGTCAAATAAATTTATTGAAAATTCAGAAAAGAAAGTAAGTCTTGATAGTTTTGGGAAAAATAATTATTTTAATTATAATAATAAAGAAAATTCAAATTTAGGGCGTGGATTGTTTACAATTGAAAACGATACTTTAATTAATTCAAAAATAGTATTTAGTTCTATTTTCGGAGCTTGTAGCGAAGTTTTAATAAATACTAATTCTATTTCAGACTTTGCCGTTTATAATGACACGGAAAGAATTAATACTTTCAATTGTATTATTTCGTATTATGAAAATGTTGCTGCTTATTCGATTGCAAGATTTAATTTATTGAACGGAAATAATATTTTAATTGACTATTATAAAAACATTACTCAGGCAGTCCAGAATGGAGAGATTTTAGAAGTTGAAATAATATTAAACAATTCAGATTTTTTTAATTTTGACTTTACTCGAACAATTTATATAAAAAGTTTAAAAGCAACATTTTATATTTTGAAAATAAACAACTATATACATAATACACAATGTGAATTAATAATGTTAAGATTATGAATGAATTTATAGGCTCGGTTAATTTTAAAGATTTTTTAACCTTCATATTTGCGATTGCAACATCAATCGCAACTTTAAAATTTGGAATTAGAGAGGTGTTTATACACTCTAAGAATGTAGATAAAAAACTAGATAAACACGTTGAAGAAAACAACGAAGAGTTAAAAGCTATTAAACAAGATATTAAGTCGTTGCAGCAACAGCAAACAGACTTTAAATATGATATAAGTCAAAAAATAAACGATATAAGGTTAAGCACGTCAAAAACTGAAAACTTAGTAAATTTGATGTATGACGAAAGGAAGATTAATAAAAATTAAAAAAGTAAGTTATGAAAATCATGGAAATTATTTCGTTAATATTATACAGTTTGTTCCCTGCGGCTGTCATTTATATATTTTTCTTTTTCTTTAAAAAGCCGCTTGGCGAATTAGTTGCAAAAAGACGGTTTAAGAAAAAACAAAAAGAGCTAAAAAAGAAAAAAAGGGAGTAAGTCCCTTTTTTTTATCCATGTACAACTAAAAAAGTTATATATTAGTACCCGTTACTCCCTTCTATAAAGGAAGCCCAAGTAAATGAGTTTTTCGCTACTTTTTTTAAAGCATCAATAAGACTGCCTCTAACAATATAGGTTCTTGCGTGCGAACCTATATTAATATATGTCTCAATTCTGCCTGTTAAGGCAGAGTTTCTTGATACTGTTACTTTTTTCGCTTCTAAGTTGGTTTTTTCTTCTTGTGTCAAACGTTTTAAATTTTTCATAATCTTAATTTTTAAATATTATTTTCTCATTTCTTATACAACAAAGATATAACAACAGAATCATAAATCCAAACAAATATCCAATTATTTTTATCAATTATTCAAACGATAGTTTGTTTATAATTAATCTAAATAAGCTAAATGTTTAATAAGCTAAAAAACACTATATTTGCAATAAAAAGACTATGGCAGACGAGCAGATTATAATAGAAATTACGGTTGAGGACGAAGAACTAAGGAAAGCAGCCGAAAAAGTGGACTTATTGACTAGTTCCATTGATTTAATGAGTAATAGAATTAAAGAAGCTAGGAAAGAAAATGGCAAGTATGAGAATAGTATTCAAGACGTTGAACAACAACTAAAAGAAGGCTTAATCACAACTAAGGAGGCGGCTAAACAAACAACAGAACTAAATAATAAAATACACGCTAACAATGTCGAAATTGCGAAAAACTCAATTGAAATTAGTAAGCAAAAAAGCGAAAGGAGTGCAAATATTAAGCTCATTAAAAGCGAGGTTGACACGCTGAAAAAATTAGAAACTCAGGCAACTTTGCTAAATAAAGAAATTTCAAACACTAAAATAGGTTCGGACGCTTACAACGAATTAAAAGAAAAATTAGCAAATGTAAACGAAGAAATAAACACTCAGAGGCAGTCATTTAATGATACAACTAGAAACATCGGAAATTATAAAAAGTCAATTGTAGAAGCTTTATCGGAGATTAGCGCACTTGAAAAAAAAGAAAAAGAACTTAATGAAACACTAAAAAAAGCAAATAAGAACACCGAGACTGGTTTAGTTTTATGGAAGCAAACAACAAATGATATTGCGAAAACTAAAGCAGAAATAAAAGAGTATCGTGAAGAGTTCGGAATATTAGAAAAAAAAGAGGGAACTATTCAAAAAATGTTAGACGGTTTTGAAGAAATTCCCGGAGCGACAAGCAATGCAGCAACAGGAGTTAAGACTTTAGGCGCAAGTTTTAAAGCATTATTAGCTAATCCAGTCGTGTTAATGATTGCAGCGGCGGCGGCGGCTTTAGCTTTGCTTTTTAAAGCATTTCAAAAGTCAGCAACTGGGAGCCAATTATTATTAAAGGGTTCGGCTGCATTAGAGGGTGCTATGGGTGCTGTTATTAAAATAGCTGAGACATTAGCGCAATGGCTTGAAAAGTTATTTGTAGACCCACAAGCAGCTATTGAAGAATTAGGCGAAATAATTCTAAATTCATTAATAAACAGATTGGAAGGTGCATGGTTATTAATTCAAGGGCTTGGAGAATCAGTGAAAGCATTAATTACAGCCGATTGGGACGGACTTGCGGAAAGTGCCGAAAAAATAGGACGTGCTTTTATTTCTTGGCAAACTGGTTTGAGTGCAGAGCAACAAAAACAATTAGCAACTGAAATAGAAAACACAGCAATTCAAGCGGCTAAATATGCTGAATCTATGATTAAGTTAGTCGATGCACAAAAAGCCGTTCAAAATTCAAACAGAAATTTAACAAAGGACATTGCAAATTTAAACGCTGAATTTGAAAAACTTTCACAAATCGCAGGCGATGACACTTTGAGTTTAGAAGAGCAAAAAAAGGCAGCTTTGGAAGCCTCAAAAATTGCGGTTGAATTAGCGGCAAAAGATGAACAATTAGCAAAAAATAGGCTTAATATTATTAATCAGGAATTAACTTTGCGACGTAGTTTTGGCGAGAACGTAACCGAATTAATGAACCAACAGACAGAGGCGCAAGTTGCTTTGACCGAAACTCAGTCCAGAAATACATTAATTCAAATGAATAATCTTAGAGAGCAGCGAGTAATTGAAAGAGATATATTCGAACTTCGCCTTGACCAACTCATCGACATAGGCGATAAAATGAAAACAGTAGGAGAGGAACAGGTTACTAATGAGAAGCTAAGCATTGAAAAGAGAAAAGCAAATTTGAACGCATTAAGAATTGCAACGCAATCAAATATAAGTGAGATTTCAAAGGAATATGAACGCTATGGAGTTACAGCCGAGCAAATTAATGACTTAGTAAATTCTTCAGATGCTGCAAGTGTTGTGGAAAAATTAAAGAACTTAGGAATTAATGAGATTGCAAATAATAGGCTTCGTGAGATTATAATGGAGCGTATCCAATGGAATTTAGATTTTAATAAACTAGATAAAGAATTAAGCGATGAACAAATAAGTAGAACTGAAAAGGCGAACGAAAAAATAAAGCAAACCGATACAGACAAAGAAATATTTCTACTTGAAAACGAAGAAAAGCGACTTGAAAAAACAAAGGAAAACGAAGCCGAGCGATTGAGAATTGCAGAAGAAATAAAAAATAAGCTTATTGAATTTGAAACTGAAAAGCTTGAATTAACGCTTGCAAATGAAGCATTACTAGCAGATGAAAGAATCGCTTTAAAAAAAGAAACTGAATTAAAAATACTTGAAATTGAAGAAGAGTATAGACTTATTAATGAAGAGAAACAAGTTGAAGCGAACGCAAATACAATTGAGCGTGTTAATGAAAATCTGTCTAAGATTGGCGAACTTACAGCCAAATTTGCAGGCGAAGAAAACAGAATCTTTACAGACTTAACTACTAATATTTCTGATTTATTTAAAAAGCAAAAAGTTTCTGCAGAGGACGCTTTTGGTGCAACTGGTTTAGCTGCAAGTTCTGTTTTTAATCGAATATCAGCACTTAGGCAGAAAGATTTTACAGATTTAGAAAAATGGCAAGCCGATGGATTAGCAGCCAATGAAGGTAATGCAGCCGCACAACAAAAAATAAGAACTGAATATGCAAAAAAAGAAAAAGAACTAAAGGAAAAAGCATTTAAAGCGGACAAAGCTAATGCTTTAGTTCAGATTGCGATACAAACAGCCCAAGCGGTGGCGAAAGCGGTTGCTGCCAGTCCTTTGACATTAGGTTTGCCATTTTCTGCTATTGCGCTAGGAATTGGAGCGGTGCAAGCTGGTATTGTTGCATCAAAACAAATGCCTGAATTTGGCAAGGGAACTGATAACATTGTTAAAATAGGCGGTTCGCATGCAAGCGGGAACGATATTACAGTAGTCGGATATGATAAAAATGGAAACTCTCAAGCATTTGGGAAAGTTGAAAAAGGCGAGGCGATGCCTGTAATTCCGACTAGATTAGTCTCTAGCTTTCAAAATGCAATGCTAAATAGTAAATTTTCAACTATTGGACGTGAAAGAAAATTTGCAAACGGAACGGCAAATATTTTAAATCAGAATCAAAATAATAGTATAGCTCAAAATAATAGTATTTCGGTTCGAGATTTAGAGACCGTATTAAAAAACTTAAATATAAGTGTAAGTGTAGAAGACATTACTAGCGCACAAAATAAGCAGGTTCAAGTAAGAAATAAAGCAAGTATATAAAAAAAAGCCGAGTAATTCGGCTTTTTTCTTTATTTTTAGGTATTAATTATTTTTTTATTTGGGAATTGTAAACGTAAATCGCTAATCGCTTTCGTTAGCAACTCCCCTTCTCTTGCTCTCTCCATTTCTTCCGATTTTGCTTTTAACGTAAGAATGTAATATCCACTACAACAAGGATTAAGGCTGAGTTATCTAATACCCTGTAAATTCTGGCAGCTTTTTAAACTCCGCATCAGTCATTAAAATCGGTTCTAAAATAGGGAAAAGACCGTCTTCATTATTATTTTCTTTTTCTAAATCAGCCAATAATAAGCCAACATTATGAGATGTATCTACATAATAATCGCCATCTATACAATTTATATCTTGATAAACTTTGAAAAACATTTGCTTAACTTGCGGTAATTGTGATAATTTTTTTATTTTTTTAGCCATTTTTGTAATTGTTTATTTTTCAAGTAATTCAATTGCCTTTTTTATATCGGTTATTGATTCTCTATCGGTTATTAGAATTGAATTAATAACAGCTAGGTTTAAATAGTGAATAGCTTTTTCTATTTCAATATTTTTCCTTACTATTTTTATTTTTTCCTTTTTCTCTTCAATCTCCAACCATTCAATACTGTCAATTAACTCGTCTAATTTCTTTTCAAAGTCATCGTTTTCAACGGAATCGCAAAATTCCTTTAAAGTTTTATTTTCATTCATAATGCTACTTTTTAAATGTTATAATTCTAAACTACTATAGGCGTGCAGTAAACCGCACGCCTTTTATTCCGTTATAACGAATTAATATCAACAGCCAATCCTGCGTCAATTAATCCGAAAATATCAAAGTGAAGTGCTAACAAATTTTCCACAACTTCATAACTTGAAGCAAGCGGAGTATTAATTAGATAATCAATATTAAAAAAGTTAGGGACTGGCGAAATTTTGTCAATGAATTTGGGTAAATCTGCCAACGGTCTTAATATTGGCTTAATTTCGCCATCTAACACTATTTTACAAGATAAGTATTTATCATGGTTTAAATCAATATAATTAGCACCTGTTCCGCTAATAAAATAACCACTATTTTTACCCTTTAATATTACTCTTATCTGATAGGGCAAATAAGCTGATAAATGTTTTAATTCTAATTTCATTTTTTATTTTTTAAAAATTCTTCAAATCTATGCAAAGAAACAAATATTATAAATGAAGAACCAAATGTTTCTTCATTTATAATATGTATTGGTCTACATTTCTATACACGCAATCCAACCGCTGTCTTATGAATAATTAATCACGTGAATATCCATAGAAAGCTGAAATTTTATCTAATGTTGGTAAACCATAATCATAATAATTATTAATATCAGAAATAATTTCTTTATAAAAATCAGGGTTATCAATCCACACCCATGTTTTAAAATGCAACATACTTCTTGCAGCAGATAATCCCTTTTGTGATTCAGCTTTTTCATAAGCTAACTTTAAATAATCCAATATTTCTTTTTTTGCATCTATTAATACTTCCCATTCTTCTTCTTCATTCTCAACTTTTTTTACATATTCTTCTTTTAAAAATATTTTTGCATTTTCAAATGTTAGATATGAAATCAAGTCCCCCCTCTGCGTTCCAAACATATCTTTTACTTCTTTAAATCTTTTTAAAATTTCTTCTTGTGTTCTCATCTTTATAATTATTAACTTGTTTGTATTTGAAAATGAAATGAATACTCATAACATTTGCTTTAATCCTATTTTTTAAATATTTCTGCGTGTTTTATTCTCACCCACAAGCGAGCAGCCAACAAGGCTTTTGCCTTATTTTTCTCAATACACGCCTTATCAATTTGTTCTTGGGCGTATTTTAGATTATTTTCTTTAATATCTTCTGACTTTTCCATAATATCAAATTTTAAAGGTTTGCTTTTTTTCTTAAGTATAAAAATCTTTTTCGGTAAACAAAAAAGCAATGTCTTTTCCTAGATTCATTTAAAGTTCCATTTATATAATAATAATATGAAGAACCAATAAACCTAAATGTAAAAAAATTATAGCATGTCATTGCTTTTAAAAAGCTATATGAACTACAAACATCATACACTCTTTTTTTCCCATTTTTTAAAAATTCAGTCCTTCTATTGAACGTGTTTTCTAATCCGTATGATAAAAGTAATTTATTAAATCCTACTCCTTTTCCTATTTCCATAACCTTATTTTTTAAATTAATATTCAAATTTACTAAATATAAATTAATTTACCAAACAAAATACATTTATTATGCTTATTTAGAACTAGTTTAAATAAACTTTTGTATATTTGCGATTATAAAGTAAGCAAAATATGAAGAAACCAATTTTTTTATATGGTTCAATTGATGCAATAAAGTCCGAAAGGTATTCGGTCGAATTGCTTGAATTGCCTGATAATGAAGATTCTGAAACTTGGATTAACTCTGGAGGCGGAAGCGTTTTTGATGGATATGCAATGTTGACGGCGTTAGCGAAAAGAAAGCAAATGTATCCAAATACAAAGAATAATGCACTTGTAACTGGTGATGCTTCAAGCATGGCGTTCAATATGTTGCTTTTTATGGACAACGTCGAAGCAGTTGAAACTGCAAATATAACAATTCATAGAGCTGATACATGGGTTTTTGACGAACGCCAACAAGACTGGCTAAATAAGAAAAACAAAGAATTAAGGCAAAAGCTTGAAAATAAAGTAAATGAAGAACTTTTTGTAAAAATTACAGGCACTTCATACGATGAAATATTTGACCCTGAAAAACGTCTTAATTTAACAATTACGGCAAAACAAGCCAAAAAATTAGGTATTGTTCAAAAAATAATCAATTTAGAAACAACGAAGCAATTAGAAGCGCAATACAGTAATGTCCTTGCAGCTTTTCACAATACAGGAATTAATAATTTAAATTCTATTAATATGAAAAAAACAATTAAAAGGGAGCTGACAGCGGCTGAACGATTCAAGGGAGTAGCTGAGTTTGAAATAGATATTGAAGCAGACAACAACAACCAAAAAATTGAAGCTGAAGCAAAAAACGCTGAAAAATTAGAAGCTTTTCAAACTGCAATCCTTGAAGCCAATATCGCAATTCAGGACGAAACAAAACAATTAAAAACTAAACTTGAAGCATCTGAACAAAAATATTTAAAACTTGACGAGCGATTCAAGAAATTAGAGGCTGCGTTAAACGAAGCTAAGTTAATGAAGTCAGACCCTGAATTGCCGAATGCTGAATTTAGACAGGAGGAAATTCAGAAATCATATACATCGCAAGATTTAACAGCCGCAATTGATGCAGCTTTAATTGCAGACAGAAAAAAAATAATTGAAAACCGTTCAAAATTTTAAGATATGGCAGCAGATACAATTACTTCAGGCACTACAAATGCCAATGGCGAACTAGACCAGTATTTATATTTGACGTATAAAGACGGTGCCGACTTTTTAATGCCTGAAAAGGCATGCGCATACATGAAATCAAATGTTCGTTCCAAGGCGCAATTAGATAGATATTCATACTCGGCAAATCCTTTTGAAGCATACGCAGCAGGAAACCCAACCTTTGCAAGTGGAGCAACTAAGGCGATGCGAGCGCTTGACCCTTCAGAATGCAAAAGAACCATTTCAGGCTTATATTCTCCTAATTCGTGGATTAAGGAATGGCAGAAATACGCCCCAACTGGAACACTTACTGATTTGAGATTAAATCAAGACATTACAAGATATACGTTTGAACTTGCTTTAAATGCAGCTTGGACGCAAGAAGCTAAATTGTTTTGGCAAGGCAACAAAGCAAGCCTAGATCCAACGCTTGTTTTTCAAGATGGAATTTTAAAGAAAATTGATGCTGATTCAGATTCAGATATTACTTTCATTCCGTCAATTGGAGCAGTTTTAAAAACAAACATTGTGGATATTTTGTGGAGCATGTATAAGGCAATGCCTTTGAAATTCAGAGACGATCCAGATTACAAGTTTCATTTATCTTACAACTTATTTGACTTAATCAATGAGTTCGATATTGATATTAAAAAAACAACCTACGGAGTTTTAGGCAATGCGTTTAAAAATATTTTTATCAATAAGCGTATTGTTCCTTATATCGGAATGCCAGACACTCATATAATCGGAGCGAGGACAACAGGAACGGAAGACAGTAATTTCGTTTATGCAAACTATTTTGGACTTGACGCAGAAATGCAATCAATACAAGCAGCTAAGATTGACAACTTAGGAACTCAATGGGGTTACAGGGTTGATTTTATGGCGGACGTGCAATATAGATGCGGTGAAGACATTACGGCGTATGTTGTTTAATTTTAAAAAAGATAATCATGATTATAAAACCATTTACAGACGTAACATTAACAGATGCAGCAGTATTGTCTGTTAATGCTAACGATTTTTTAGAAGATAAATTTGAAGGTACTTTTTTATTCGCAATTACAGGAACAAAAGTAACTGGAACATTTGACGTTACGGCACAATTGCAGTTTTCACAAGACAATACAAACTGGATAAATTCGGGTTCGCCTGTAACGATGAGCGATACGGTTACAAGCCAGCTTGTAGAACCAAACGCTGGTGTTTTGCGAGCTGCATATTATAGAGTGACCCTAACAGGCTCGGGAACTCAGAGTACAACCATTGAAGCCTCCTACACAAGAAAATCTAAATAATATGGCTACATGTATATTTAATCAGAATCAATTAAAAGATTGTGCTAATATTCCGAAAGGTGGATTAATTGAACAGACTGTATATGAATACTTTTATTCAGATTGGCGTTCAATGGTTAATGCTGGGCTTGTAACATTTGCAGTCGATGGATCTATTTCTGGTATAACCAACGGTATTGGAATTCAAGCGTATAAAAAAGAAACCCCATCGGGCGATATTATGCTGGGTTCGGCTCCTAATAAAGTATCTGGAGCATTCACAACGTACATTCATAAGGTTAAATATTCTTTAATTCAGAATAAACAAGCCGAAAAAAATGTAGTTCAAAGTATGGCAGTTGAAAAAAGAGTTTGTATAGTTATTAAAAATTCAGGCGAAGCGGAGATATACGGACACGATCAAGGCATGATATTAATAAATGCAGACAACAACCCAACGGATCCAGATTTTGGCGGAATCATTCCAGTTGAATTAGAATCAGACCCAGACAATGCAAAGGAAACGAAAAAACCTTTGTCAATATTCGACACTGACTTCACAACAACAATCGCATTAATTCAAGGATTGACCGTTGTAGGCGTTTAATTTTAAATTTATAGAATATGAAATACATATCTAATATTACAAGAAATTATTTTATTTCTTCATTGAGTCGAGTCGTTAAAATGGTTCAAGGTCAAGAATTAAGCGAAGAAGAGGCAAAACATTTGTCAGATGCTATATTGAATAACCATTGCACTTTGATTGAGGACGAGCCAACGCTTGAAGAAAAAAAAACACCAAAGAAAAAAAAGTAATTTCTTGAAAACCAAATAAAAAACCTGTATATTAAAGTATATAGGTTTTTATTTTAACAATGAAAAAAAATGAGTAGCGACAATTTAAAAGGCAGTTTGAACGAAAACACAAACGATGCACGACAAAAAAAAGCCGTAATTAATAGCATTGATTACACCTATGCAGTGCAGAGATTACCAGTTTTTAGATCATCTTGGCAAGGAATTTATTTATATGGACTAGATAATAACTATCCAACAAAAGTACAAGAAATTGCGAAGCGTTCGCCTACTTTAGAAACTGCTATTCAAACACATACTAAATTTATTAAAGGCTTAGGGTTCGAGGGTGCAACGCCTTTAGATGTAATCAGCGGCAAAAGTCCGATCCTTAATTCTGATGGTTTAACTGCTTATGATTTTTTAACTTTTTTAGCAAAGGAAAAATCAAATATAAATATTGCGGTGCATGTCAATTATAATGCACTTGGCGAAGCTGTAGAGTTTACTCCAATACCTTACGAATTTATTAGAAAAAAAATAAAACTCAAAGGTGAAAAATACAAGCAATTAATAATCACCAATTTTTTCCATCTTGAAAATGAAATTAATTTAGGTTATGGAGTCGCTTTTTCAATGGAAAACTTTCAAAAATGGAAAGAGAAAAAAGAAGACGGGACCACATTAACAGCATTGAAATGCTATGAATATAATAATAATCCTGTAATCGTTCGGGAACAAATAGAGCTTTCGGGCGGAATTGATAATTATTCTGGACAGGTTTATTATAAAAATAACGAAAATTCGGTTTACCAGCGAGCTAACTACGATGTTGTATTAGATTCTGCACAATATGAGAGCGAAGCAGATTTATATTCATTATCAAATATCCAGAACAGATTTTCAGCTAGTGGCGTTTTAAAATTGCCGGACAATGTTTCAAGCAAAGAAGAATTAGACGAACTTAAATTAAAATTAAGAAACCTACACGGGAGCGAAGACGCTGGGCGTACTTTTGTAATTCCTTTCCTACCAAGCGAACCAATTCCAAACAATATCTTTGAATCCTTTGAATTGCAAAATATTGATAAACTATTCACTTTACAAAAAGCCGAAGCTCAAGCGAGTATAAGGCAAAAATATAACATTCCGAATGCTTTAATCGGAAAAGACAGCGAGGGCAATTTTGCAACGCAAAGGGTTCAAGAAATGTTCGACTTCTTCAACGCCATGACGGAGCCAGTACGCAAAGAATTAGAGGTCGATATAAATGTTTTACTTTCAAATTCAATTTTTAAAAATCAATTTAAATTTCCGATTACTATCGACCCATTGACTTATTATATAGAAAAAAAAGAAGAAGAAAAAGAAACTGAAAATAAAAAAGTAAGCAATGAAAATATTGATTAGTATTGACGATGTCCGTAATAATTACAGACAGTTAGGGAAACAAGTTAATGAAGAGAATTTTAACGGACACGTTCGAGAAGTTCAAGAAAATAATCTGAATCAAATTCTAGGGCAAACATTGACTTTTGATTTTTATAATTTCTTAGAAAACGGCTTTACATTAAGCAGTGAAACTTTCGTTCGAGATTCGACAAAACAACTGACAGCTACAAATGTAGATTTGAGCACATGGGTTGCATTTTCTTTAAAAATCAATGATAATATATATGTAGTCGTAGATAGTGCCGTATTTGATGGGACGGATACCATTATAAAGGTGTCAGGCTACGATTTACCGACCATTTTAACAACAATAGAATACTCATCTGAAAATAAATACACAAAATTACTAAACGGCTGCATTTCATCAGAAAATAGTAAACCTATTTATTTCAAAGGAATAAGACCGCTTTTGATATGGCATTTTTTAGCCAGTTATTTGATTGATGGCAGCTTGAAGCAGTCAGACGTAGGAAATATTAATATTATTGGTTCAAATTTCTCAAATGCAAGCAACCGACAATTAAATGAAGCACGGTCTAATTATTTAGAAAACGCAATAAGAGAACGCAACCATATTATTGATTATCTTGAGCTTAACAGTTCAATATATGAATTATTTAAAGGGCAAGCAAAGCAAAACACACAAGACTTTAATTTTTTTGCATTTTAATTTCATACTTACTTTTTATTTTTTTCTTTGACTCAGAGCTTGTTAGTTAATTCTAACAAGCTTTTTTTATTTAGAATCATTTCAAATAAGCCTAATTTAAAATATTTATTCAAGATTATTTAACAATTGTTTTGTAGTTTCATTTCTATTTTGTATTTTTGTTGAACAATTAAAGGAAATATATTAAATAAAAAATGATTATGAAAAAAAATATTCCATCTTGGGTACAGGCATTAATAAAATTATCTACACAGAAAGAAATTTCTGACTACACAAAGGAAATTTCAGAAAAAGGAATTTCAAAAACAAGCCTAAACATGAAGATTTCACCGAAATCAACGGACAGCTTTAGCACCGAGCAGCTGGAGCTTTTAGAAAAGGTTGCAGAAAGGGTTTGCAAAGAAAAGCAACAACTCATTAATGAAGTATTGAACGAAAAGCAATTATTTAGCTTCTCAGAGCTTCAAAAATACAGCGGCTTTATTGAGTTTCTCTTTAGAGCTCGTTTAGCTATTCATGTTAAAGAAAAATTAAGCGAGCTTACTAAAGAAAAGCAAGCTCCGCAAATAATAATTAATTTAGCGACCGAAAAATATATCCAACTAAAAAAAAATCAGCCAACTTTAAATGAAAATGAAAAACAATTTGTTCGCTACAAAAATGTTTATTATTTCAATTTTGTAAAGATTATGCAGTATCAAACTGCAATAGTAACCGCTCAAGGGACTGTTTTAAATCAAGACTACCATGAAGAATATAATATATTGTAGTGAAAGCATGGCGTTGGAGATAACGCAATGCAAAAAGCTCTTAAGGATTAAGAGTTTAACCAAAGAAGAAAGGGAAATAGTCGAATTAAGAATAAAAGAACTGAAAAAATGGAAACATTGCAAATAAGTAATTGGACTCAAACACCTGAGTCTGTTCGAGATAAAGAAAAGATATTAAACAAATTGAAAGAAATTAGAGAAAGAAGAAAAAAAAAATTAAAGGGTCGATACAAAGACACTGAATTCGTTTTGAAGTGCGATGAAATAATCGCAGATCTATCAGAAACAATTAGAAGAATGAAATAATAAAAAAAAACATTATGATAGCATACGATACATATAAACTGTCAAACCCTTTTGACGATATGAACATAGATGAAGATTGCTCTGAATGCATTGAGTGTAACTCATTTTTTAAGGAGTCAGAGCTTAGTGAAACAGGAATGTTTTACGTGTGTAAAAATTGCAGCGACAAATTATATGAAGCACAAAGCGAACTAGAAATTTTAACGAAGAATATTGCAAAGTATAAAAAGTCGGAAAATAAAAATTTAACAATTGCTCAAGCTGAAGAGTTATTAATGAAATGGCTTGCAAGCCAAATGAAATATAAAAAAATAACAATTGATGAGTTAAACACAAAAGAGTGCGCAAATGCAATTGCTTTACTAGAATAGATTAATTCTAAACTACAAAAAGGCTTTTAAAATTGAATAGAAATTTTTAAATTTGAATTATAAACAATCGGTGGCGTACTAATAATAATAATCCTGTATGCTAAAATCTTATACGCTGCCGATTAAAAAAATAAACATTATGAGTGAAGAAGTAAAAAAATACGAAACACAAGGAGAGATTGTTTTGAGTAATGAGCAGTTGGCTAACTACTTAGATTTATACGGGTACAGCAATCTTGAAGAAAAAGAGAAGGTTCGATTTATTGAGGTTTGCAAAATGGCGAAATTAAACCCTTTCCAGAGGGAGGCGCATATTTCCGCCTACGGAAGTGGAGAGTATAGGCAATTTGCTATAATCACAGGGTATGAGACTTACATAAGACGTGCCGAAGACACTGGATTAGTGAGAGGTTGGCATGTGGAGACATCGGTTTGCGATACAGTCAAAACTGATATTCAAGGAAATTTAAAAACAATAAAAGACCTACAGGCGACTATTACAATATATAGAGCCGACTATGATTTCCCATTTACTCATACTGTCAAGTTTTCTGAGTATGTTCAAAAGACAAAAAAAGAAGAAAGAGTAACCGCTTTTTGGCTTAAACCTGAAAGTCAATTGAAAAAGGTTGCAATCGGTCAAGGCTTTAGATTGTGCTTTAGTAAAGAATTGAGTTATCTCCCATATACAAGAGAAGAGACGATCGAAAGCAGTTACAAAGACATTACAGCCACAACAGAACAAAAACCAATAGAAAAAAAGTTAAATGAACTTGTTGAAGGTTCGGAGACTTGGAACAAGGTAGTTGAAAAACTATTAAAAGGCACAGCCATTGACAAAGTAAAGGAATATTATACAATTTCGCCTGAGCTTGAAGAAAAGCTAAACTCAATTATTGAAGAAGAAACTGAAAGAATTATGAACGAAGAAAGTAAAAACTTTGAAAAATAAAGCAATATGAACTACAAATATTACAAGTGTAGAGCTGAAGGCGATGAAGTACACACATTAATAAGCGAAATAAACGAAAGGCAAGCAGCTATCTCTTTCGTTCGTATACTGAATAGAAACAATGACTTAGTCAATGATAATGACGGAATTAATGTTGAAATAGAAGAAAATGAAACCATTTTTAAATTTAATGTTTCAGTTGAGGCTGAAATAGTTTATCACGTAGAAGAAAATAAACAATAAAACAAAGCAACATGAATATATTTTTATCAAAAGTAAAATTTGCATCAATTGATGCAATAACAGAAAAACAAACAACAGCAACAAATGTTTTTCTAATTAACGCTGTAAGCTTTACCGAAGCGGAAGCAAAGACTTATGAAGCAATGCAGGATACAGAATTTACAGTACAGCCGATAAAAAAAATCAATGTTTCGGAAATTATATTTTCAGAAAACAAAGAATTTTTCTTTGAGTTTAAAGTTTGTTTTTCCGAAATGGACGAAAAAGGCAAATTAAACAAAAACAATGAAACTATTCTAGTTCAAGCAAACGAAATCATAGAAGCCTTAAATATTTTAAACGAAAAATTAAACGATTCAATCGCAGATTTTGAAGTAATAAAAGTTGCAAAAACAAATATAAATTCTTATATTGATTAATAACAAAAGGGGTTTACGCCCCTTTAAAACTTAGCAGCATGAAATTTAATAAAGGAATAAAAGTTTATGACAATCTTCTTCAAGGTTCGGACGAATGGAGAAAATTAAAAGCTGGTCTTTTTTCGGCTTCAAATGTTTCTGATATTTGCGGAGTTAAAGGACTAGGGAAAATAGGCGAAAGCCTTATAATTGAGAAATTTGGAGAATATTGCACTGGTGAACTAGATGAAATAAGCAGTAAAGCAATGCAACACGGGACCGACACCGAGCCAATAGCAAGAAATATTTACGAAGGTATGATCGGGCTGCCTATTTACGAATACGGATTTATTACAAATGAGAAATATCCAAATTGCGGAGTTTCGCTTGATGGAGTAGTTTTCCACCCTTTC
>Ga0307376_10002536_pt1 | contig 17831 bp, 12 predicted proteins | sample TR2MG_FD_202536 | JGI IMG/M metagenome (GOLD analysis project Ga0307376, IMG submission 202536) | Soil microbial communities from Risofladan, Vaasa, Finland - TR-2 | ecosystem: Environmental > Terrestrial > Soil > Coastal area > Acid sulfate soil | place: Finland: Risofladan, Vaasa | collected...
CGCACGCAGCGTCCAGGCGGTGTCTCCTGTTTTCCATTCGTACAGCTTGCCGTTGGGGCTTGTTCCGGCATAGAGCTTGTCGTCGAAGACAGTGAGACAGTAGACACTCGTCTCCGCCGCGAGCTTTGGTGCACGCTGAATCCAGGCGCTGTCACCGTCCCACTCGACTAGAGTGCCGTTCGGTGATGTCACGCCATAGAGTTTGCCGTTGTACACCGCAAGGGCATTGATGGCCAGCTCCACACCAATTTGGCCTGCACGCTGAATCCAGGCGCTGTCACCGTCCCACTCTAACAGCAGACCATGACCCAACGACCACCAACTAGTCCCACCGTAGAGCTTACCGTTGTACACCGCAAGGGCGTTGATGGCCTGCTCCGTACCTATCTGGCCCGCGCGCTGTACCCATGCAATCGGAGGTGGAGTTCCAGTGTCGAACTCGAGGGTGACCGGGTTCAAGAAGTCGTCGACTGTCACTATCTCGCCGTCGCTCGGCTGCAGACCGCTGAGGAACCGGTACCCGGCACCCGGAACGTCGCGTCGACTACCGTGCACCACCTCGATCCAGTCGTTGCCCTTCTCCCCCGTATCGTCGTCGGTATAGTTCGACGGGTTGTCCGGGTTGACCCATACCTCCGTGACGTACCCCCGGTACCCGATTGACAGGAGGTGAATCCCGACGGCTGCAGGGAGGGCCTTCTGCTTGTACCGGGGCACCGCTGCCTTGATGCTCTCGCGACGGGCGGTCACATCGTCCGCATTCCGGAGGGCCAGATTGAACTGAGCCGCGAGGTACGGCAGCATGTCCTCCGGGCACCGGTCAGGGTCGAGGAAGTCGATGATCGTCTTCGTGTCGACCGACCACTCCGTCATGGTCGCGCCGAGGAGCTTCGCGTAGTAGTCGTATATCTTGTCGGGATCGAGGACGCTGAACGCCACGGTCCCCTCGAATGCGCGCTGGGGCCACGTCTTGTACGGTTGCCACGTACCGTCCTGCCACCGATAGATACCGTGATCGACGAGGTCGCCGTCGAGCGTGATCTCCACGTGCCACACCACCTCGTCAGTGTATGGCTCGCGGAAAACGTACAGGGTACCGGCTGTCGCGTGGTCGTACCGGGTCCCGATGCTGCCCGGTTTCGCGCCCTGGTCGTACAGCGTATCGCCCGGTCCACCAGCGAACATGGAGGACATGATGAAGTGCCCGTTGGGCGCGACCTGCGCTGCCCCGATACCGGAAACGTCGACGATGGAGAGCGACTGGACGATCAGGGGTGTGCTGGGACGGTAGCCCAACAGCGCCTTCCGCTCTGAGGGCGTGTACGTATTCGATTCCGTGACGTCCTGCGCCCCCGGCATGGACACGGTGACGTCGATTGCACCGTTGATCACATAGCTCGGCATCAGACGACCCCTTTACACGGTGTATCGACTACCCCAACTGCACGGTCAGGTCATCGAGCGTCAGGTCGTCCCCGTTCGAGAGCGTCAGGAGCGACCGTTCCCACCACGCAAGCACGTTGTTGGCGACGTCGACGATGTACGCCCCACGGATGGAAGCAATCGAGCCCCCCGCAGCGGTCCAGGTCTGGTCGGCCAATACCGTCTTCGAGAGTTGCGCGGTGTACACCCAGTTCGCGACCGTGATGGCGTGCCCACCTGTGGTATACCCGTTGCCGTTGGAGACCTCGATAAACCCCGTCCCATCGCGCGAAGGTATGCTGTCCCCCCGCATCAGACGAACAGCAACCGCAAGGCGGGTGATGCCCCCATCAGCCCCGTCGCCCTTGAGCATCGACTCTTCACCCTTGTACGTCAGCGAGTTCGCCATCGCGCACCCCTTACCGCTCCGGGATCAGTTCCATGATGATGCGGCGAAGGTTGATCGCCTGCACCATCGAGATTTCGTACTCCGCTGTGGAGGTGTAGAAAATCTCGTTGTTGTAGAAGTACGTATCGTCGTAGTACCGGATGCCTTGGGTCCCCGCCGCCAAGATGATCAGGTCCTGCATGGGCTCGTACGGCTCGATCCCACCATCGCGCCAGTACCCGACCCCCGTACCTCCACCGTCCATACCGGACACGGTGATTGCCGCTCCGGTCGTCGTGATGTCTTCGTTCCCGTCCGGTCCGGAGGTGTCGTTTTCGAGGTTGAGCGTCGGGTCCGTGGCTCCCGCATCGACCGTCCCGGTGATACCCAACTGAGCCTCGATGGCGGTCTTGAGGTTCGCCAGTGTGGTGTCCGCGTCAACTCCGATGGTCACGGGGATGTTCCCGGGCGTGTACGCGGCGTTGTCGTCAAACTCGAAGGTCTTCGTGTCGACACCATCTCCGACGATGATCGTCTCGGTATCAGTCGGCTGTGCACCGCCGTCAAACACGATCCGCCCTGTCGCAGGGGTCGACTCGTCATAGGTCCCCGGGGGCCACCGGTCGTCTTCCAGTGGCGGATTCTGAATCCGGCGGTAGTCGGTCGTATGCACTTCCGGCGCGTCGGAACCCCCCGACATTCCGGTCACCGTGATGACCGCTCCGGACTTGGTGATCACGACGTTGCCGTCCTCACCTGGAACCCGGTTGGAGAGATTGAGCGTTGGGTTGACCGCCAACGGGTCGGTCACGGCGTTGATCTCCAACCGCCCGTTGATCGCCAACCGGAGATATTCGAGCGTCTCCTCCGTGTCGGCACCAATCTGCACGTCGTCGTTCCCTGTGATAACGGACCCGTTGCTGTCGAACTCGAAGGTCCTCGTTGTGACACCGTCGCTGATGATGATGGTGTCACCGTCGGTCGGCTGCGCGCTCAGGCTTATCGTGCCCGTGGCGGGCGGACGTCGGTATCCAGATAGGACCAGCCGGTCCAAGTAGAATGTCCCAACGCCCGGCACGTCCCGGATGGCGTTGTACAGTTCGTTCAGTTCAACCCGGAACCCGGAAGCTGCCTCGAAGACCCCGATGATCGCATCACCAATGGCTTGATGGATCGCCTCCCTTGTATACCACGTATTGTAGTAGACCTCGGAGAGGTACACGTCCACCCACGCAACAGTCGGTCGGATTATTGCGGAGTGGACGTTCACCGGTGTCCGGTCCCGCAAGAACCTCTGCACGTCATCTGTCGTGCCGACGGGGGCCTGCAAATACCTTGTGTAATCGCGGTCGGTCCGGATGCTGTCGTCGTACATCTCCACGGTGAACGTGACGTCTTCCTCGTCCCAGATGTGAACGCGGACCCCGTTGCCACCGTAACTCGCCTGCAGGATGTCAGCGAACACCAGCGACACACCAGCGACACGACCCACGTTCGTCGTGTAGTCCTGCAGGGTAAGAATCTTGTCCTGCGAGCGGATGTACGCGGGGACGTTCACACGCAATTCGCTGAGGCTCTCTCGGTCACGGCCACCCGTCGCCTTGCCCGTTGAGTTGCGGAACTGGACCGAAGCGGTACCTGCACCCCCGCCCAACGTGACCTTCATGGACCCATCGACAGAATAGATGGGCGCGTTTCCCGCCTCCCCATTCGTCGTCCGGTACAAGACCGTGATGGTCCCGTCTGGAATCTTGCCCGCAGCGCCGTCACCGAACTGCACGAGGAGCCGTCCGGACCCGTCGAAGGAGACCTCGTACGTCTTCGATGCAGTCGTCTCCAACGCAAGCGAGTCGATCTGAGACCACAGGTTAGCGGGGGACACCGTTCCGACGTATACCTCCCATGAATCTTCTGCCACTACACCGTTGGAGGTCGAAATCTGCTGTCGAGGTTGGGATGATGGCTCGAAGGTCTCAGTGAAACTCTTCCCCTCCTGCAAGGTCAGGGTCGCATCCAACGCACCCACCGGGATGGTGTACGCTTCCAGCAACTCATACTGCAGGCCGTTGGGACCGGCAATGGTGGACCCTACCGCGATGGTCGCACCGTACAGCGTCACGGACGCGGGGAACGAAACGGATACGACCTCCACGCTCGCGGGGGTTGCTGACCGAGGAACATAGCCGACAGACTGGCAGAAGCGCAGTGCCGACTCGTACCGCTGACAGGTCGCGAGGAAGACCTCGATAGCAACGGCGTCCTGCCCCATTGAGAGCATGTCGCCGATCAGGGCATTGAACCGGATGATCAGTTGCCCGAGATTCGACTCGAAGAAATCGGACCAGTCGTCCGGTGCGGTGGAGAGGACGAGGTTCTCCAGTTCCGTTAGGATCGTGTTCACGTCCCTGGCTGTGTGGGATATTGTTTCGATCTCAGCCACGGTTCACCCCCCGCTCGCCATGAGGACTTTGACAGAATCCACGCTCACTTCGACCAGTTGATCGACGAGTTGCGCCTCACCCTGGAGCTTCAGCCGAAAACGTAGTCTCGCCGTGCGCTTCGACTCGTCCCACTGCAGAGCGAATCGGTCGATCAAGACGTGGGGAGTCCACTTACGCCGGGACTCTTCCACCACATGGCGGACCAGGGCGGGCTTGTCAGCGATCCCCGGTTCGTACAAGAGGCGGTTCAGCGAGCACCCGAAATCACGCTTGCCGGGTACGCTGCCGATGGGGGTGAGGATCGTGCGAAGAAAGTCGCCAATGGCGGTGTCATACCGATTCTTCGAGGCGAAGTATCCGCCGGACCGCCGCAGCGCGGGAAGAGCCAGTCCTCTGCGATCCACCTTGGTCGATTCGTGTGCCATGTGTCGATTCTCTCCGCAGACTACCCGGTGTCAACTATAGAGCCACGAACAACCGCCACGAGGCCAGCTTGGCCTCTCCCTCGTTGAGCTTGTTCATGATCGGTGTCACCACGTCAGGGAGCCCAGACGGTATGAGCCCCGTCACAGAGAAGGTGGAGACCTCTTCCATGAACTCTGCGAACGGCCCTGATTCGTAGTAGTCGCGACATACGCCCCTCACGTACAGACAGGCCGCTGTCGTCTGCGCGATCAAGATCGTGTCGACCCGCAGTCGCTTCAGTTCCTTGAAGAAGCGGTCGAAAACCCGGAGGTTGGGGAAGGTCGGGAGCGCCCGCTTGCTGTCCTCGTACTCGTTCATCAGCTTGTCCACGTACTCCTTCATGGACCGCTTGATCATCTCGACCACCTTCTGGGGATCGAGTTGCGCGAGTACCGACGGGTCTATGGCGAGCGCGAGTGGGAGCAGTGGGCACGTAATCAACCCGACGATGTCAGCGACGTTGATTGTCGGAGGGGGTGGAATCGCATCAACGAGTGCGTCGAGGGCCACAGTCATGGACTCGACCAAGTCCTCGGTGAAGTCCCTCGTCATGGACGTGAACCCGTTGATGACCTTCTTCACGGATTTCACTTGCTGGAGCGCCTGCGACACAGGCCGCTCCACCTTCGCCTTGATGTAGTCCGGACACCCGTCACATGCACCCACGGTTCACCTCACAACAGCGTATGAATATGGCCCATGCCGCCAGTTGACGGCCCCATCCCCGCGTTCAGAGTCACGTGGTTTATCAACCCTGCCGCGAACCCGTCCGCCCACGGTTGGATCGCAACCCCCGAAACTCCGGCCCCCGAAACAATCTGTGCGGCGAGTACGGTATCTGACTGAAACGTATACGGTAGGTGTATGTGACCAATGAGCGTACCGTCCATGATCACCATGGTCGTGAGCATCAGGTGACTCGCGATGACCGCGCAGAGGTTCGTGGTGAACGCCACAGCCTCCGGAGTGTACGGTGGAACTGATCCGGACATGAGAGCCGGTATGAGTGTGATCGCATGCACGTGCGGGTACGAACCCAGGGGCGGAGGTCCCAGACCCGGTGAGGTCACACCGGCAGTCCACATAGCCTGAAATCCGACGCACATGCCCTGCAGCCACGTGTAGTTTGGTGTCCCAGTGGACCAATCCCAATCCTCTGGAAACTCCCCGATGATATCGTCGATCAGCACTGCAGCGTTGACAGGCATTCACAGAACCGCCTTCACGAGGCTCGACCCTGCCGGGTGTGGTGCGCCCGTGAACGCGCACGGGTGCAAGGTCGTCACCACATTCCCCAGAGCCCCCGCACCAAGCTCGATCCCCGCAGCGCCCTTGATCGTCACCTTTCCCGTGGCATCGAGCAGTACAGCCCCTCCAACGGTGAGTGTCGCCGCGCCGGTGACGTCCGCTATCAGGTCCCCGCCGATGGTGACGTTGGCCGCATCGGTCACGTCCAGATTCAAGATGTTGCCGACAACCACACTCGCGTCGTGGTCCACGTTCACCACAGCATCGTTCGTCACGTTGATCGTCGCGTTCTTCACGTCGATCTGGAGGAGACCCTCCGTGGACTTGATCGTGAGCTTGGTAGTTGCCTCGAAGTTGATCTCGTCCGTGTGGAGATACTGGTCTGGGGTCAGCGGCGGAGTGGGACCCGCCTCCTTCCCGATCTGCAGGACCTTGGGCAACACGTCGATCTGGTCAGTCTGCCGGGCCACGCCAAGCCCATCCTTGTACTGACCAACCAGGATATGACCCTTCCCGTCCTGCGTCGGTACAGACGCGCCTACACCGGCGAAGATCGTCATGTCCTTGTTCGAGAAGATGTTGACTGCCCCGGTTTCCGCCGTCCCCTCAACACCATCCCCGGAGATGTTGATGGTGGGGCAACTCAACTCGGTGATCTGCGAAACGATAGAGGTCTTGTTGGCCTTGATCGAGAGCGGACCTGCCGCTTCGATGACAATGCCGTCGTCCTTCTGCGAGACGATAACCTGCGAGTTGCCGGACTTGATACGGACGTGAAGCTCGTCGGTCTTCGACGAGAACTCGACCATGTTTCCGGCCTTGTCAATCCGTACCCAACGCCGAATGTCCTCAGCGTAGTCCCCCGTGAGTTCCGGCGGCAGGTCAGGCTGACCCTTCGGGGACGCGATCCACCCACCAATGATGAACCAACTTTCGCGGTTGCCGTCCTCCGCGATGACGATGACCCGGTCGTCCACCTCGAAGAATGGGTAATCCCCCCAGCCACCCCCGCCGATGAAACAACACTCGGCCCACGGCAGGTGCGTGACTGGGATATCTTCGCTGTGAATGCCATACACGCGGACTCGAAAACGGCGGCGCTCTTCAACATCGTCTGTGGCGACGATGACCGCCCGCTTTGCCCCGACAATGGGTGTCATTGATCACCCTTTCATCTCCGCAGGACTGGCCTCGTGACTGTTCCAGGTACCGGTGTGTACCCTCGGGCAGTCAACTCACTGGCCGTATTCGATCCTTGGGTCTCTACGTTCTCCGCAGGCTCGACGACTTGATTCGCGGCGTGTTTCGCCATAGGTACTGGCGGTTCCTTTGCACCCGGTCGATGCAAGACCATCGACGTGACCCACCCGCCAGAATCCACACGGTGTGTGACCTCTCGGCTCTTGAAAGTACCAGACAAGTAGTGGGCTGACCCGTCTGGTAAGTGATAGTTGACCGTGACGAGGTCCTGCGGAGCGACAGCATGGGTGCCCCGGACCTCAAGGTTCGCAGAGTATGTCAACTCACGCATCTGCTGCAGCTTAGTCGCAACCTCTCGCTCCAGTTCCTCCGGCGTCCGGGCGCTCACAGGTATCTTCGCCTTGACACCATCCCCGAACTGCTCGAAGTATTGGGCGTCTTGGAACACAACCGTCTTGCCGCCCTCCACGTTCGTGTCGTCGGACGTCTCCTGCTCTGTACGGGTCCCCTCCACCGAGTTCACTGCCTCATAGATCGCGCGTCGGCCACCCCATATGGTCGCGAAGAGACCTGTGTCCACGGGAGCGAATCGAACAACATCGCCGTATGCGTCTCTGGCAAACTCGTACACAGCAGCGGACTTCTTGGTGTAGTTGACCGAATGGAAATGGACGGTATCCCGCGCGAACCAGAACAGGAAATGTTGCTTGTCCGCATTCTGAGACTTTGGGAGGAGCGTTTCGCGGATGAACTTGATATCGCTTTCCTCCGACATGCTGAGTTCGGGCAACTCCCCGACGCTGTCCTCCACGGTCGAACGACCGTGTTGGTCAACCGTGGCCCAACCCCACTTTTCCGCGACCTTACGGAAGACGTCGCTCGCCAACATTCCGGCAGGCCATGAACGCGGTTGCCGAGTCCGGTCGAGAAGGGGTTCCACAGCGGGCGCAGCCACAAAGTCAAGGGTGATGGTCACACCCTCCGGGCTGAACTCAGGGGTGTACCGAAGAATCCGCGCGATGTACTGGGGGTTCGCCGTGACCCCTTGCCCGTAGTCCCACCCCCAGCGGAGGTACAGGAGGCGCGAATGGCCCGCACCAATGAATAGGGTCTCCAACTCGATACTCGTGCGGTCGAACAGCGTAATGCTCCCCTTCCACGCCGAATCGTGCGCCGCTGTGACCTCGAACGCCTGTAGGTATTGGTGCGTGGGGATATCCACGACACCCCGCGCGCCCTCAAAGAGCACCTCGATCAGCAAGTTCGAGAGGCTGTTTGGCAAATTAGGCACGCGAGGCCCTCGCGATGTACTTCATCACCAACGACCGCTGGGGTATAACCAGTTTCTGCCCCACGTACATTTCCATCTCGGGGTCGACCAGCGCGTTCGCCAACGCGATGACCCACCACATGTGCTCCTGACCCGCGCCGAAGTACAGGACAGCCAGCTTGTCAAGCATCCCGATTTCGTTCGACTTCACCTCGTGGGTGCTCGCGTCTTCATCGGACTCCGTGAACTCCCCCGGGGCCTCGAACAAGGCAAAGACAGGCTTGTCGTCCGTCGCCGTGTAAATCGGCGTGTCCTTGTACCGGCTGTCGGACCTGAGCGTCAGCGTTTCGTTGGTTGCCATGCTAGAACCACCAGTTGTTCGTGGGGTAGAACGTCGGTACGGAGCGCACTACCGTGAAGGTACACGAGACGTCGGCCCCATGCGGCAGCATCGTCTTCGGGTCGAACGGCGGTTGCCACGTGGTCTGCACGTCCGTCGCTATCACCCGGCCCGCGAACAGGTCCCCGATCTGCAGGAAGCAGGGTGGAGGAGCGTGTGAGAGCCCGTCAGCCCCCTGCCACGGGTGCTTGAGGGCTTCGAGCCACATGGCGGGTTTCACGACCTCCTCACGCAGGACGTCTTCATAGACGATGGATCGCTTCAGGCCCTGCGCATAGAATCTGAAGTTCAACGGAACCTCTTTGTTGCCGGACCCCAGGTACGTCCTGTACGACTCCGCTCGTCCAATCACCTGTACGTCACCGTAGTTGACCGACGACGTCTCCTGAATCCCACTGTCGAGGTCCAGGAAGGTGAAGTCGAGTCTCTCTGAGAAATCGAGCGGCCACCCACCGGGGTTCATGTCATACCAAGACGGGTCGATTGAGATGTACGCAAGCAACAACGGCTGTGCAATGGCGCTGGGCATCAGAACCTCCCCGCTGCCAACTCGGATGTCTCACGGCCCGGTCCGGACGACCGCGTGCCACCACCCGCTGCTGCCAGCGCCGACCGGTCACCGGTCGTTGCCTGCTGTAGGAGTTGGACCATCTGGCCCAACAAGGTGTTCGTCTCACCCAGCCGTTCGTGGACCTTCTGATCGGTCGTATTCGGATCGAGTTGGACACTGACTGCCTGCTGTATCGCTGCCGGGGTCACCCGGGGGGCCAGGGACGGCTGTTGAAGGTTCACAGTCTCCGTGACAGACGCTGCAGTCGAGAGGATCGAGCGCAGGGCCTTCACGACACCCGGACTGGCCTTCTGGATCGCGAGCGACCGCTCGCTTGCACGCGTGAGGATGTCAGCGACAGGCCCAAGCTGCGTTGACATGGAGACTACACCCTGGAGGGCTATCTGGGAAACAGCGATCCCGCGCTCGACGCGCGTCAACACTTCAGTGCTGAAGCCCTCGAATGCTGTGTTGAGGGTACCGGTAATCAAGACGAGCGACTGGGTGAACGCCGGGAGGTTGGCCTTGATCTTAGCCATCGGACCGGAGAATATCCAACCATCTGCGAGGCTCGAAATGAGCGACCCGGATTCCTGCACAGCCTGCGCCAGCGGGTTGAAGCCCTTCACGATTTCCGCCGCCGCTGAGATTGCCTCCGTGGCGAGCTTCGGCTTACCCTTCATCTGATCCTGGAGCGCCGCGAAATTGTGCGTGAGCGTCCCAATGGTGCCGACCATCGTGGCGGACTCGTTCGCCAGCTTGACCATGGGGGACTCGCCCCCAACCCAATATTTGAGGACGACGTCCGCGTACTGCGAGAGCCTGCCGGGAGCGACCTCTCCCAGGCTGGACGATATCCTCGCGTAGTCGACCGTGAAGTCCGCCACAGACTTCACGGTCCCCGAAACCTTCTGGAGCGAGGCCGGATCGTACGTGGCGAATGCGTTCACGAGCGTCTTCACCGTCTCGATGATCTCCGTGCCGCGCTTCGCCAGCGCAACCATCGGGGATTCCGCACTGGTAAACAACCCAATGACCCAGTCCATGACTTCGCCCTTGACCGCGACCATCCGCACGTTGGACTGGATCGCGGTATAGTTCGTCATGAACTCAGCAGCGGCTTCCACAATCTCGTTCACGCCGGTGAGCTTCTTGAAGTCCTCTGGCTTGAAGGTCAACGACGAAGCGAGGGTCTTGACCGTATCAGCGATGGTCTTACCGCGCTCCGCGAGGCCCGCCAGCGGCGAGCCCTTACCGAAGATGCCCAGGACCCAGTCGACCACTGCGCCCTTGACAGCCACCATCTGAACGCTGCCCTGGACAGCGGCGAAGCCCTTCATGAACCTACCGGCCTCCTCGACAGTGCCGGTTACCCAGTACAGTTCCATCACCTTCTTCGGATCGAGGTTGAAAGATGACGTGAGTGACGTCACCGTGCTAACGATGTCCTTACCTGACTCCGCCAGCCTCGCGAGGGGACTGCGCTTGGAGAAGAACGTCACTACCGCTCCAACTGCCTGCCCCACAACAGCACCTGCAGCAGCCACCGAAACCGCACCAGCAGCCAACCCGAATGCACCCATGAACTCTGCCGTCGCCCATATACTGGTGAGGGCTTGTTTCATGATCGTCTCGTCCACGATGAACGCAGACGCAAGTTGTTCGATCACCGACCCGAACGTCCCACCCGTGCCCAGCCCACCCAGCACAGACATGGCCCCTGCGAACGCGAGCACCCCGGGCGAAGCCAGCAGCATCCCGGCCCCCGCAGCCGCCAACCCGGACCCCAGACTGATGAAGCCCGGCCCCAGCAAGAGGAGCGCCCCGGCGGATGCGATCATCTGGGAGGGATCGAGGCCCACCAACATCCCGAACATCTCCTTGAGGCTCGTGATTGCACCGATGAAGACGTCCCCCACGGTCACGATGATCTGCTTCGCGACGTCTGCGATGGCGGAGACTACATGCTTGATGATCCCCGCGAAGACCTCCAGCCCCGGAGCCGCAAGCCGAATCGCACCGGCCAATGCCAGCACCCCACCCACCAGCGCCGCGAATCCAAGAGCACCCACCCCGGTGAGCATCGTCGCGCCCAAAGCCTGAATGGCGGGTAGAAGCGCCATCACCCCTGCTGACAGACCCTGCATGAAGCCCAGAATGGCCTGACCCAGACCTGTGGCGACACCCTTCGCGAAGCCACCGATCCCGTGCCCCAGGGCAGAAATGGACTCACCCAGACTCCTCGTCGGTCCCACCGCTGCCCCTGCCGCACCACCGACGGCCTGCGTGGCCGGAGCCACCACCGCCGCAGCTTTCACGAGGCCCATAAACCGCAGCGGGGCCAATGCGAGCCCCTTGAGCATCCCAGCCAAGGCAGGAATGAAGCGCGTCACAAGGCTCCCTGCAGCCTTGACGGCCCCCCCACCGAATTGCCCCAGATACCCGATGGACAGTATCCACTGCGGGTTGATTTCCTTGAAGACGTCGATGACCTCAACGCCCATGACACCGAACATGCTGAAGCCACCGATGCTCTTGATAAGGTTCGTCGAGAACCGCTCCCACAGCGTAGTCGACCGCTCCAGGCGTTCGTTGATCACCTCGGTGCCAGTACCGGTCGCGACGAGGGATTTACCAACAGCGTCAAGCTGGGGTCTCGCGGTTGTTAGAGCTTCCCCCAACCCCAACAGGTTCGTTCCAGCAATTTCGAGACCCAGTTTCGAGGCCAAGTCCGCCGCACCCATTTCATCGCCTGCCTGCTGGAACTTGTCGGTCAACATACGCAGGAGGGGTTCGTATTGGCCTGCCGCCAACATCTCCTGTATCTGCTTGGAACCAACGCCAAAGGCGTTGACCGCCAACTCATTCGCCTCCACGGTCCCTGCCGCCGCACGGCCCACCAGCGACAGGACGTCGTCAGACATGTCCTGAAACCCTCTAGGCAAGCTGGCGGCAATCTGCGCCATAGTAGTCATGGTCGACTTCTGCATCTCCGCGTTCTGGTTCCAAAAGGTTCGTCCCATCGCTTGAGTTGCTCTGGTTGTCTCATCGAAGAGGTCCCCGGCAGCTTTGAGGCCCGCATCTGAGAGGTTTACTATCGAACCAAAAACATCGGTCAACTGCGCCTCAGTCAGGCTACCGGTACGAACAGCCATATCCGTGAACTTCTCGATTGACTCCGTCGCGGTACCAGTCGCGACACCGACGGCAGCGATTGCACCGGCGTACTTGTGTGCCTCGTCCGGGTTGAACTTCTGCGCCGCGAGGTGATCCACCACCTCAGCAAACGCAGTAGGCGCGAGGCCCTTCCACTTCGCGGAGAGTGCTATACCCTCCTGCTTGAGCCCACGGAGACGTTCGCGCGTCACCCCCCAGACCGTGTTCGCGCGGTTATAGTTCGTGACGAAGTCCTCGATCTGCTCACCCTGCGCAGCCGTGAAGGTCTGGGACACACCGCTGTACAACTGACTGAAGAGGTTGTGCGTGCCTTCAAGGGCCTTCCCCATCGCGAGGAATCGGACGTCGGCGGCTCCCACCACCTCTGATGTTTCGGTGATCTCCTCGTTGAATCGACCCGCCCACTGCGTAGCACGCTGGAACGCCGGGATGAAGTACCGCTGGACGTTCAAGGGGAGGGCTTTGCCCAACAGCTTGGCTCGCTCCAACTCCGCGACTGCTGCAGCCATGACCTTGTTCATCTTCGTCTGCGCGTCCGGGTCGAGGCCCAGCGACTTGATATCCTGCAGCTTGTCCATCGTGCGGGAGAGGTTCTCGATGTTCGCGAGAGCAACCCCGACGTCCTTTGCTTCTGCCGCGCGCGACGTCGCGGCGCGTATGTGCTCGACCACGTCCTTCGGGAGAGCCACCTCTTTCGACTCCAACACAGACGTGATGTCTTCGAGGCCAGCGAACTCGAACTTCTTCCGCGAGGAGCGTGGACTCGGGACGGTAGCAGACGGTGAGTGCGGGGTGCCGCTTACCGCATCCGCCACCATCTTCGAGGCATCAGTCAGAGCCGCCTGGAACACCGTCTGGACGTCGCTCGGCAACTGACCCATGACCTTGTTGCTCTCGACCAACTGCTTCCCCATGAGGTCGACGACGAACGCGATGTTTGCCTGCGCCTTCGGGTCCCCCTGTGCCTGCAACGCATAGAGCTTCTGGAGGGCCTTGTTGAGGTTCTGAAGCTCGGAGACAGCCTCAGCCATCTTCGGCGCAAGTGGTGTCTTCGACGTCGCGTCCTGCAGACCGGAGACTACATTCGTGGGGAGGACCACCTCGCCGGGCGTGAGGAGCGCGAGGACCTCGTCAAGATTGCCGTGTCCCGGTACGACGCCGCCCGATTGGAACCGGGGCAGTCTCTGGAACGCACCCATGAAGTCCGGCGGCTGAACCTGATCCTTATAGAATTGGCGCAACGACACACCGGTGTCGAAATACTTGTTGCGCTTCAATGGTATAGTCGGAACGAGGCGAACCTCAGCATCGTTGAGGAGCCGCGCAACGGTCTTCCGCACGGCACTATTGATCCCTATGAGTGACTTCGGGGACACGGACATGCCGGACCGTCCGCCGGAGATTGCACCGCCCACCTGAGAGAGCAACCCCTTCGTTGACTTCTTGACGGCCACATCGTAGTCGATGGTGACCTTCACGGTGATGGGCTGCACGATAGGCTTGATCCGCGCGCGGAGTGTCTTCAGGGCACCGGTGTACCCCCGGGCAGCTTCCTTCGGCAGTTCCCGGAACGCCTCGACGACATTGGCGAGTTGGTCGAACCCCTTCGTGGCCGATTTGGACGCGCGCTCGTTCAGCTTTTCGATTGACTTCGTGAGACGGTAATAGTCCTTCTCTGCCTTCCGCAGTTCAGGGGACAACTCATTCTGGACCTGAAGGTAGAAGCCGATGGTGTCGTCGCTGAACGCCACGGTCAACCCCGTTTACACAATGATAACAGCGAGCCCGGTTGTACACCCAGACTCGCTGTCACCTCCTTCTGCCTTGTGTCCTCTGAGCCTTCTTCGTCTGCTGCTCGTGCAGACGTTTCTGCTCCATCAGGTCCTCATAGCGGCGATTCACGTGCCATGCAAGCTCCTCGAAGTCCATCTGGCCCACGAACTCGCCGGTGTACCCATGCCCGTAGTTTAGCAGAAAATACGTGTACGACCGGAGCGTTTCGAGGTCACAGGCGGCTTGGCCGAAAAAACTCTGCCGTAAACGGCATCATCATCTCATTGGCCGCGCCACAACTCCGGCACGCGGGATAGACCCGCAGGTCGATCCCCGGCTCGTTGTCCTCGACGGCGATCCGGAACCTCGCAAGGTCCGTCGCCGACAGCTTCCGGATGAACAGTTCTTTCTGCCCGATGTCCTTCTCCTCCCCGCCGATGGTGACGATCTGAACGGCAAACCTGAACAGGTATGACGGGTCGCTCCCGTCGACAGACTGCATCATCATGCGGCTCGCCCGCTTCACGATGCGCGACTCGTCCTTCCCGCGCAGGAAGCGGAACGTGATGGAAACCTTCTCGTCCGGAAGCTCCACGGTGATGGGCTCTCGAAGCGTCCAGTCCCTGTCACCCTGCTCCTCCATCTTGAGATGGATCGAGTCGGGCGTCGTCTCTTCGAGGTCTTCGATGATGTTGATGGGCGGGTTCGTCCGCTGCATCGCGTTGCAGTAGCGGCAACGGTAGTCGAACGAATACGACGGACCGAAGGTGGCCGTTCGCATGGCGAGCATGAGGGCCATGCGGTCGGTCATGAGGAGTTCGTCGTGCTTGAAGTCCCCCGGGAGTTTGACGCAGTTCTTCAAGACCACGTCGATCCGGTCGAGCCCCTGCGCACCCGACGAAAGAAGCTGGGCCTCCTCAGTGGCACCCAGCTTCCGAACCTGCACTACGCCATCGGGAATCTTGTCGCCGTACAGCGCGCCCCGGGAAGGCAGCTTGACGTCCTGGAATCCTAGCTCCGCCATTGTAATTCCCCTCCGTTGAAAGAGGACAGTGGGCCGGGCACCACGCCCGGCCCGTTAGAAACACATCCTATGGCCGACCCGTTGGGTCAGCGATTAGAACACGTCGAACCCGTCGCCGGGGTACGCCTTGTCGATGGTGAAGGTCACGGTCACGTTGAGCGAGTCCTCCCCCATCAGGTCGATGTCCCCCGGGTCCATGGCGCTCGGCCAGAGACCGATGATGTCGTACCGACGGATGAACTGGCCGTTGGGCGCGAACATCTCGACCCAGCCGTTCTTCTTGTACTGGGTCGCGAGACCGATGGCCCCCGTCTTCGGGTTGTAGACCAGCATGGCCCACTTCCAGAGGATGTTGAGGAGGTTCCGGTCCACGTAGTCCTTGTACACGACGGACAGGTCGTCGAAGGTCGGGAGGCCCGCGAACTTCCGCTTCTCGTTCACGTACCCGATCTCGATGGTCCCCACTGTCCGCTTCGGCAGGGGGAACGACAGGAGCGACAGGACGAGGTCGTCGTCCCCGTCGAGGTCCGCGACGTGGAGCAGGGCGTTATTGACTCGCTGCGGCTCCCAGTTCGCCTTCCCGACGTGATCAGCCATCAGTTGAATCGCCATTGCACCCTCCCTACTCAGAAGCCCGTTGTGACCTCCGTGACCCGAGCGACTACTCCGTGAACTCGGCTCCCGTCGCGAAGATCGAGAAGTCGATCTCGATCCCTTCCGCCGCACCCCTCGGGAGGACGAAGAGCTTCGCCCGCATCCGGCGCGTGCTGAGGTAGAACGCGGTGTTCGTGGTCGAGTTGCACTGGACCTCGAACCGATCCAGACCCCGCGCTGCCGCGATCTCGGAGAGATGGCGGTTGCACATGGTCTCGTACTTCTTCCACGTGATCGGATCGTTGGGCTCGAACACGAGGTACTTGGCCGACGTAGCGCACAGCTTCTCCGCGTGGAGGAGGAGCCGCCGGACGTGGACGTCCGTCAGCATCGACCACTTCCGCTGGAGAGTCCGGTTGCCGTACAGGACGAGCCCGTCGGCTGCGAAGTTGACGATGGGGTTGACCCGGTTGTCGCCGGTGAAGATCGGGCACATCAGGTCGCGGTCCGTCTGCGACGGGCTGTACTCGACTTCCAGGCCCGAAATCATGCCCCGGTTGTGCCCAGCGGCAGGGAACCACGGGGCGGCAACGCGGTCGGTGTACGCGAACTGCGCCGCCACGAAGCCCGACGGCGGCAACCACACGTACTGCTTGTTCCACGCGTCGTACACCTTCACCCACGCCCACGTGAGCGTGGCGTAGCTGGAGTCGAGCGCGGCGAGCGGGGCGTCGGGGTAAGCCGAGAGCCCGTTGTGCCAGTCGAGGACCTCGTCGCGGTCGAGTCCGATGGGCGTGTCCACGAGGCAGATGCAGTCCGCGCGGGACTCCGCCGTGGCGATCATCTCTGCCACTACGGCCTGATGCGACACGCCCGGCACCGCGAGGATGTTGAACTCGACCGCCTCGGCGTTCTTGATGGCCTGGAGGCCCGTTGCAGTCGTCCCGCTGATCGTGCCGATGTAGTCGGACGAGGCCAGACCGGAGATGCCGTCGTTGCCCTCATTGCCCGGGATGTCCCCCAACTGATACGTCCCGTTGGTCGGGTCACCGTCCGCCAGCACAGTGACGTCGATGTACGCGGAAGGACTGATTTCTCCGACGAGACCCTCCTCGACGACCTTCTCCAGGTACCGCTCGGAGGTGGAGTCGAGGACGAGGTTCGTGAACCGCTCGACCGGCTGCAGCAACCCCGTCTGGTCGACGGGGGCGTAGATCACGATGTCGAAGGCGTCCGCCGGGGCACCGATGGCCGTACTGTCGGAAATGACCACCTGCACGTCGTCGCCCCAGGTACCGGGCGACTTCGCGAAGAGGGTGAACAGCGTCGTCGGGGCACCCGGGATCGCATTGACGCCGCCGCTGAAGCCGACGACGCCGATCTGTGCGCCCGCCTCCTGAATCGCGGCGTTGCCATCGGTCCCGCCCGTGCTCTGCGTCAGGTCCATCTGCGGGACGGTAACCGTGCCGTCGACCGCGACCACGTCGGCGGCGGAGTTGTTCACGGCGGTGATCAGGTTCGCCAGCGTTGCGGCGGCGGTGGCCCCGATCAGGACCGGCAGGTTGCCGGGCGTCCACGTGGCGTTGTTGTCGAACTCGAAGCGGTACTGCTTGGTGTCGGCGTAGTTGACGGAGGACACGTTGAAGATGGCGGCGTTGATGGCCGTGACGAGCCGACGGTACGCTTCGTACGGGTCGGTCACCCCGGTGATGTCGACCCACGCGTTGGGGGCGGGGTCGACAGTGGCGAACTCGAAGATCACGGAGGTGACTCCGTCGCTGATGACGATCTGGTCACCGGCCAGCGGCATCGCGGAGTTGGTACCCTTGACCCAGCCGGTCGCGCGGTGGGTCACGTCGCCGCCCGACATACCGCTGAC
>Ga0307376_10002537_pt1 | contig 17827 bp, 25 predicted proteins | sample TR2MG_FD_202536 | JGI IMG/M metagenome (GOLD analysis project Ga0307376, IMG submission 202536) | Soil microbial communities from Risofladan, Vaasa, Finland - TR-2 | ecosystem: Environmental > Terrestrial > Soil > Coastal area > Acid sulfate soil | place: Finland: Risofladan, Vaasa | collected...
AGATATACCTATGAATAGAATGTATAAAGTGTTATCATATAGAATATTAGCACCATTGATGAGATTGTTCATAATAAAAGAAGAAGATATTTTATTTCATTCTACAATATCTAATGAAGATATATCTTGTCCAGGAGAATTTATGAACAAAGAAAAATTATTAATGAGTTTAAGAAATGTATTAAGAAGAAAGGCTGTTACAAGGAGGACATCGTAATGGAAGATATAGTTCAAAAATTTTTAGATGAGGTTGGCACTAGCACCATTCGAAGAACAAAACAAACAAAAAGAAAACAGCTTGCTGGTAGATCTGCAGTTAGATTAGCTGCTAAGACAAATGACCCATTATATATAAAATATAAAAAATATAGAAAATTAGTTTTGATTCTTAGAAAAAAACTTATGATGAAATATGGTAGAAAAGGAATGGCACAAGCTAGAAAATCTATGAGATAGCTAACTATATATATTAAATTATATACATATCAAATTTATCAAAAAAGGGATTGAGGCTCACTGAGCTTTAATCCCATAAAACTTCAAAATTTAATTTTTTTATCAATAGGGGGTATATATTAAAATGAATATATTTAAATCATTATTTCCAAAACCATTATCTAAGACTCAAATCAAAGATAGAAGAAATAAACAAATCCATTCCATAGTTAAACGTTTTTCACATGGTAATATCCGTCTACGGTGTGGTAAATATTTTACTAAGGATGATGCTAATAAATTAAAAGAAACAGTAACCAAATATAATTTTTAAAAGTATAAGAAGGGAGGTGTAATAAATATGAAATTTAGTGATTTGTATGAAGAACTATTGGCCATATCATTAATTAATTTAGAAGAATGTAAAAAGAATAAAAATACTAGAGACTATTTAAAGGAGTTAATAATAGATTTTTACAATAAAGCAAGTAATAATAATGATAATAATGTAAAAGAAGAAAAAATAGCTTACTATGATATGTGGCCTATAAGAGAAGTAGAAAGAATAAAATTTAAAGTGGTAAGGGATCCAACTCTAAATACAGAACAAAAAATGATTTTATATAATAATTTTTCTCCAACAAATAATATACATTCATTATCACAATTTAAAAGGATAATGATACAAAGAGGTTATCAGTGATGAATGATGTTGCAGAAATAGGAGAAGAAGTTATATATACAGGAGATTTAAGTTTTTCTACTAATGAAATTACGACAAACTTAATGAAGAAAAATTTGGTTCCAAATAATCATTATATAATATCGGGAGTAAGAGCATTTCCTCTTAGTTTGACGGATAGTTCCGATACAATATATTATAGAATTATGGATATTAATAAGGGTTTTAATTTCTGGGCTCCATGCGAAAGTTTTAGGAGAGATCTTAGAAAATATATTAAAGAAACATATAATTTAAAATAAGGGGTGTTAATGTTAGTATTAAAGAAATTAGAAAAACGAAAATGGTCATTTAACGAAGTAGATGAACATGATAATTTTAAAAGATGTATAACAGTTTTGTATTTCAATGCAGCATCGATTACAAATAAGTTTGAAGTTGTTGCAGACTTGATTGAAGATATGTCTAAAAAAATACCAATATTTTCTGACTGGTTGATAGAACTATTATCAAGTTACATAGAAAGTGGATATAATTCTGAGATTTTATTATCTGAGAAAGATAAATTTGTAAAATTTTCAGAGGAGTATTTGCATATATTAAATATAAACTATTCAGATTTTTCAAAAGCAGAAAAATCTAGTAAAACATCTATATTGTTTGACGTCGATGATATTAAGGCTATAACTCTATCATCTACATGTTTAAAACTATATTCTATATTTTGGTTTGGATTTGAAAAGGTGGAAGAAATAGTTGAAACTAAAGATGAAAAAACAAATCAGACTATTATAGAAAAAGAAATAGTAGATAAGAAATTAAGCCTTCCAGAGAATATACATAGGGAGTTTTATCAGACATTAATACAACCATGTATCAATACTACAACAACAGTAAAGATGTTTCAACTTATAAGATCTAGAATATACCGTTCTAGTATTACAGATCGTTATATGTGGGACCTTATAAAAATAGCTATATCAGAGACGCCAGAAACATATGTGATGACGGTGTTCAATTCTTTAATGGTTAATATGCTTAGTATATTATCACCAGAGAGAAATCCAATTCCTTTTTTGGTATCTATAATAGACGATAGCGTCAGATGGTTAATGAGAACGATATACAAAGATAAGATTGTTTACGGAGAAGCTTTTTCTGGGTCTGATGATATATATGGAAGTTCTTTGTCAAAAGATAGTTTTTATGTTTATTGTTGTAACGATGTAGTTGGAAAAGCAGCAAAAATAGGAATGCAGATACTAGAAGATGTATACAAATTAAAGGACGATGAATTTAACAAGGTAAGGGATAGAATAGATATTGTCGATATATTAACACCACCAATGAAAATTTTAACACTTCCAATAGCCAGTAAAGTTTTTGAGATACCGTATAAATATTTAACAACATGTTTACCAAAACATACTTTATTAATGGGAATATTTTTGTACGAGTTATCAAAAGGAATATTAGATGAGATGTTTCCATTGATTACAGAGATTTTAATAACCGTACCTACAGAAACAGATCTAAAATTTATATCCACGAAAAGTTCTTATCAGATTAGAAATCTTGAATTTATTATAAATAATCATAAACCTATTTTTGGATTCTCTTCAAAAACTTTGAAGTTTGATATAATGAGTAATATATGCGGAGTGTTATCAGCGTCTAAGAAAAATCTTATTTCTGTTATTACTGGTCAACCATTAAGAAAAATCTCATATTTATCTTTGGAGGATGATGCAATAAAATTTTATACATTATTGTATTCAAATCAATTGGAACATATGTTTGAACTGATGAGAAATAAAGCGGAGTCTTATTTTTAGAAACAACAACAATTTATATTTAGAGTATCAGCATGAAGAATAAAAATAATAAACCATATAAACCAGGTGCAACTTTAAGAAAACCTTTACCAGGTAAAACTGGTGGTCCTATTGGAGGAAAAAAAGGGAAAAAAGGATATAATAGAAAAAAATTAAAGAACATATCATTATTAAAGATTGATGAAGAGAGGTTATGATGAGATTAAAGGATGACATAGAAGAAAAATTAGGTATGGGTGTAGAGTTATTAAAAACTGGATTAGGAGATTGTGATAATATACCAGTTATAACAATATTCATAAATGATAATTATAAAACTAAGGTATTATATCCTGCTCAGAATGAGAAGAGTCAGGATTTTATAGATAGATTAAAAGGATTATCTAAAGATTATAATCCAGATATAATAGTTGGATGTGATCCAATAGATAAAAAAGAATATGATGGATTAATAATTGCTGTTCATGTGGAGACAAAAGAAAATAGATGTTTTTATCATAAAAAAGGTGACAAGATAAATGAAGGATGGGAAGAAACATTTGACTTATGAGCATGATTAATGTATTAGATATAGGAGATTTGGCAAGGTATAATGGTTGCAGAAAGTTAACATCGATTATGTATACATCTATGTATAAATATTTAACAAAAGGTAAATATTATAAGATATTAGATACACTTACCGTAGATGGTGAACGATACTATCGTATTTTCCATGATTTTAATAATGATTTATGGTATCCTAAAGATTGTTTTGAAAGTTCTGATTCTAGGGAATATATGATTAAAAAATATAATTTGAAGTAGGAGAACTCATGGCAGAAAAATTTAATACTGTGCCTTTAGGAAAAGTAGGTGATGTTGTTTATTATACTGGACAAGAGAGTTATATAAAAGGGTACACAGACGAGTATACTAGGTCAGTGATGCATAAATATTTAAATATCGGAGAATCTTATACTATAAGATTGATTGGAAGTTATACTAGTTATCATTGCGATCATTACAAATTCTATGAAGAATCCACTGGTGATCTATGGTTTCCATGTAATTCATTTACATCTAATATAAGAGAATTTATGAACAAAAGATATAATTTAAGGTAGGGTATAATGATGGTAGAAATAAATGATATGGTTAGGTTTATAGGAGTCATAAAAACTACAGGTTTTACACCAATTAGTCTCTTTAGATATTTGTTAAAAGGAGAAATATATAAAGTTGAAAGTGTCATGTGTCGTAATGAAGATAGTAACTATTACTATACTATTCGCAATACTGATGGTAGGAGATATTCGTATCCAGTAGAAAATTTCGAACAAGTGTGCACCAGAGAATATATTAGTAATAAATATGATTTAAAATAAAAGGAACGAGATAAATGATAAATGTAGCGAGTTTAATACTAACTAGAAGATGCAATCTTAATTGCGAATATTGCAGAATAAGTGGAGATATAGACTATATAATAATACCAAGAGAGTATCCAAGATCTTCTTATTATTATAATAATGAGAAAACGCCTGAATTCTGGATAGATACGATTGATAGACTAGTAAAACACAATAAAGATATTTTCTTCATATTATTTGGAGGAGAACCATTAATGTACGAAGGATTAACAAAGATAGTGAAGCATATGAATACAAAGGGTTATTACTATACAATAATATCAAATTGTACTATGATAGAAGAAATAAAAGAATTTTTTGATAATGTTGGTAATGTAATGGGGTTTACTGCTTCTATAGATCCTGGTTTTTGGATTGATGAAAATAAAGACCATGAGACTATGAAGTCAAGAATGGGTTTTGAAGTGTTAAAATATTTAATAGAAAAGAACATAGTGAGCGATCCAGTTGCAGAAGTAGTTGTTGATAATGATAATATTATATATTTAGAAGAGACTATAAAAAGACTTTCAGATACAGGTATAACATCATCCATTTCAACTCTAGATATTGCAAAGAATAATTATTATGATTTTTCTAGTATAACTGTAACTGATCAATTAGTTACTAAAAGTGATTATACTAAAAGAGTATTTGAAAATTTAATGAATAGTAATTACAAAATACATATGAAAGAGATACTACAAAAAATATATGATATACTACCAGCAGAATTGGATTGTGGGATAGAGAAAAATCTACACAATATAACTATAGATTCAGATGGATGTTTAAGGACTTGTCTAAGAATAAGAGGAAGAGAAGTTTCTAAAATCAGTGCATTGTCTGTGTTCGATATTAATGGTAACTGGATCAATTTTGATCAAGTAATGGAACTCTATAAACAGGATAAACAAACACTTTGCGTTGGTTGCTCGTGGTCCTGCCCTATAATGACCAAAATTGACGATTCAGAAAAAATTAAAAATCATTAAGGAGAAATGTTATGAGTAAAGATTTTGCAAGATTTATAAATGAAACAGACGCAGTTTTAAGAGGAGATTTCACACTAAAAAATGGTACGAAGTCAAATATATTTTTCAATTTTGGAAACATTTGTTGTGGTAGACAAATGTATACATTGGGTACTTATTATGCAGAATTAATATTGGATAATGAACTATATGAAAAAGGAGATACTATATTCGGACCAGCATATAAAGGAATACCAATAGTATCTTCAACAAGTGATGCATTATTTACAAATCTTAGTCATAGTGTACCTTTTGCATATAATAGAAAGACAACAAAGGCTCACGGAGAAACTGGCAATTTTATAGGATATGATCTAAATAAGGCAAAGGGAGTTATTGTAGTAGATGATGTGCTAACAGATGGAGGAACAAAACTTGAGGTAATGGATATGTTATCACAATTCCCAAATATAAAAATAAAAGCATTTATAGTAGGTATAGATCGACAGGAAAAAAATGAAAACGGAGAATTCTGTATAGATGTGTTCAGAAGGAAAACTGGAATTCCAACTTATGCTTTAACAACTAAAGAAGAAATTTTAAATATATGACGAAGTTATTTTTGGATGATGAAAGAAAACCTCCAACTGGTTGGATTTTAGTAAGATGGCCAGAGGAAGCTATTAAATATTTGGAGAGTGGTGATGTAGAAATAATTAGTTTGGATCATGATCTTGGAGATGATGAACATGGAACTGGTTATGATATTATTCTTTGGATAGAAGAGGCGGTTGTAAATAATAATTTTAAACCGCCAGAAATAATAGTTCATTCGGCAAATGTTTCAGCTAGAATTAAAATGGAGGCAGGAATAAAAAATATTAATAAGTTATTAAAACTTAGATAGAATATATGATTGGAGGGAGAGATGAAGAAAGATTCAATAGGTAATAGGTTAAAGAGAAATTATGAGTTTAGACAAAGAGATAGATTATTAAAACGTATACCAGTCATTATAAGGTTGGATGGTAGAACATTTCATACAGTAACCAAATATTGCAAAAAATCTTTCGATATAGATTTTATAGGATCTATTGCTTCGACCGCGTGTTATTTATGTGATAATATACAAGGGGCAAAATGTGCTTATTGTCAATCAGATGAAATATCTATATTAGTTACTGATTTTGATAAATTGACTACAGATGCCTGGTTTGATTATGTTAAAAGTAAAGTGGAGAGTATATCTGCTGGTTTAGCATCTGCATATTTTACAGTTAATTGGTGTATTTACGGTGAAGAAATAGCTGTTTTTGATAGCAGAGCTAGAAACTATCCGAAAGAAGAAGTTTGTAATTATTTTGTATGGAGACAGCAGGATTGGACTAGAAATTCAGTTACAATGTATACAAGATCGGTATACTCACATAATGAATTATTACATAAGAAACAACCCGATATGCATGATATGCTTCACAAAAAAGGATTGAATTGGTCAAATCTTGAAGATGTGTATAAAAATGGAACTTTTATATATAAAGAACAAGGATCTTGGATAGAAAAACACGATGTGGTTTTTACAAGAAACAGGAACGAAATAGAAAGATTCCTAATACCAGAAGAAGACTAGTCGTATGAATATATATGATATTGCAAAATTAAATGAGGAAGTAGTGTATACAGGTTGTGAAGACGTCAAATTTGTTTTTACTAAAAATCTCATGAAAAAATTACTAGTTAAAAATAGAATATATGTAGTTAAAAATTATTCGGGTGGGTGGTATTTGTTAAAAGGAGTGAGAGGTGATTATTCTTATCCTGTTGTTTGTTTTAAGCGTATGCCTAAAAATTGTATTAAAGATAAGTATGGGTTGATATAAAAGATGTATAAAGATATAGAAATTGGAGATATTTTAATATATAACGGTAAATTGGAATATGCCCAGAATGCTTTTACAAAAGCAATGATGAAGATATATCTTTCTGTAGGTGAGTATTATATTGTAAAATCTATTTTACATGGAGAGGTAGGAGATGTATATTATGGAGTTGATCATGGTGGTGGTTTTTGGTATCATGAAAAGTGTTTCGATATAGATTATAGATACAATATTTCTAAGAAATATGGGTTGAGATAAATAAGGGAGAGTATATGAGAACTAAAATATCTAAAGTTGGAGATTTTGTGTATTATAACAACCCTCCAAAAGATATTCCAAAAGAGAGTTATTTTTCAAGTAGTATAAAGGATGCCGAAAAAGAACTGGAGCGTGGAAAATGTTATAGAGTTAAAAGTGTATTGTTAGATTATGCAGGTATAGAAGGCAACCATTGGTATTATATCGAACATAAGAATTGGTTTTCATGGGTATGTTTTGAGAACGATGATAAATATATTATGAAAACAAAATATGGATTAAAATAATGGAAGAATTTGCTAAAACTGGAGATAAAATAAAATATAATGGACTCATTCCAGGTAATATTGGATTTTCTACTAGGCGCGATATAAAAAAGTTTTTAAAGAATGGAAATACATATATTGTTCATAACACTAATTTAAATTGGTACGATATAACTGGAAATAATTGGTATGGTGTAATAATAGGAAATTCATGTAATGTGAGATGGTTTCCTTGTGAATGTTTTGATGAAGATTATAGATATAATACTGCTAAAAAATATAATCTTAAATAGAGAATGACAGGAGATGTATTATTAATATATTTCCTGTCATAATCTATATACTCCCAGGACAAACTTTAAAATAAAGTATCGATATTTATAGGGAGAAACTCGAATGAATAGTAAAATATCAAAAGATTATATTGAAGGTTCAGAAATAGATAAGTTTATACACGAAGATAAAGAGTTATATGAGAATCTTACTGCTCTAAAAGAAACTTCTGAGATTAATGCAGATAGAATTTCATTTGCAATGATAACAATAATAGTGAATATTATTCAATTTCTACTTAGATGTAAACCACCTGTTGGTTTAGAAGCATATAGGATATTGGATAAAAAAATGTCAAATATAATTGGAAATCTAGTAAATGATATGAGTGTTAGAGTATATATGTTTAAGGCAGATGTTGTTAATGCTTTCAATGTTGGTACTTCAGAAATTTATTATACAGATAAACTGGTAAAAGAATTAAGAATTACAGAGGCTGAATTAATAAGTGTATGCTTACATGAATATGGTCATTATGCTGGTGGACACATGAAAACTATTAATATAACAAATACTGCTACAGGAATAGTCATACCAATTTTGATTAGAGAAGTTACAAGAAATATGCAGAGTATCTATTCTTTGATAGTGGGAAAAATAATTGCAGCTATGGTAAATTCATATTTAAGAATAATAATTGGGAAACCACAAGAATATTTTTCAGATTCATATGCTGCTAAAAAAGGATATGGGCCACAGTTGATATCTGCACTTAAAAAATTAGATCTATACGTTAGAAAAATACATTGCAAAGATAAGAGTGTATCTGAGTGTGATAGAATGATAGAAGATGCTAGTAAATATGATGAACATCCAACTGTGAAATTAAGAGTTGACAATATATTACAAAGTTCTAAAATTGCTTCTTTGATAAATAGTAAGAGATTTGGGTTGTTAGTAAGGTTCTTAGATAGGATAAAAGGGTTTTTTAGGAGTTAATATGGTTAAAGATATAATATTTTTTTTAAAAGAAATAGTTCATGAAGTAGGATTTGTTACAAATTCTGAATTTTTTAGAGATAGAAAAAACAGAAAGAGATTATATAATGCTAATCCAGATACATTCTTAGCTGTAAATAATAAGACAAATATACCTGTATTCCCATGTAGAAATCAATATGGAGGCATATCGATATCTGTATTAAAAAGAAGTTTGGCTGCAGCTAAAAGATTGCATAGCCAAACAGGAAATGCTGAATATAAAGATATAATAGATCAACTAGAAGTTTACATGAAACAATTAAATAATAAAGCATTACATTACCCAATAAATTACAAACTCAATGGGCAATTAAAAGATATATTACAAAAGAATAGAGATCTTGGAAGTTTATCAAATTTAGGAAAAATAGAATAGGTTATGATTAAGATAGTAGATGTAGAAAGATTTATTGAAACAAATAATTTCAATGGTCCAGTTACCAGCCCACAAATTTTTTTAGGGAAAACAAAAACATTTCATCCACAAGGAATTATGTCTGAAGAAATTTTCGGATTAGAAGGATCTCCAGAAAGAAGTAAAAATTTCTCATGGATAGAATTGGGATGTAAAGTAATAGAACCAGCATTATATGATATATTATCAAAAAGAATAGAGAAAAAATTACCAGATATATTATCAGGAGAGAAGACTGCTTCTATAGGTCCAGATGGACGATTAATAGAAGATCCAGATGGAAATATAGATGGGTTTTCATCTTTTATTGAAAATATAGATAAGATAAAATTTTTTCCTGGAGACAGTGTTAGAAATAAGTTGATAGATATGTTATATGATAACATGAAAAAAGGAACATTTTTCACATCAAAATTATTGATAATACCACCAAGACATAGGGAAATAATGATACCAGAGGAATCAAATGAAAGCCCAGATATTGGAGATATGAATGCTATATATAGAAAGATACTTATACAATCAAACCAAATAAAAAATGTATCGGGTCCTTTGTATGATATACTAAGTTTTAAAATGCAGCAATTAGTTAAAGAAATGTATGAGTTTATAAGGGTTAAGGTTGGAAAGAAAGATGGTATTATAAGAAATTTAATGCTTGGAAGAAGAGTAGATTTTTCAGCAAGAGGAGTTATAACTCCAAATCCAAGTTTGAGAATAGGTGTTATAGGAGTACCTTTAAGAATTATATGTGGAATATTTGAGCCACATATGATATATGGATTAGTAAATTCTCCACAAGCTGCAGAAATTCCAGATGAGTTTCATGAAGCTGTAAAAGAGGCATTAGGTAGAGAGTTGGAACCAGAGCTTTTATAGAAAGGTAGTAAAATGGAATATATAAGTAAAAATTACATAGAAAAATTATTAGGAGAAGTATCTGTACCAATATTAGATAAATATCTAATGTCTATTGTTGAAAATTCATTAATAAATAAAAACGAATTTAGAAAATATAGATATAAAAAAGGTGAATTTTTAAACAAAAGGTGGGGATATATTATAAATATTGTGTTAACATTAAAAGAGATAAAAAAATTTCAAAAACTTATTGTTAATCATTTTGAAGATCCTAGTCCCTGGTATATGTATGGTTATAATATTAAAAATAAGAATGAGTTAATAGTGGCTTTTGGATCGGATGATGGAAACAATGGCAAAATATTTATATTTGATAGAAAAGATAAAAGATCATGTAACGAGTTAAAAAAATATGGTTTATCAAAAGACATACCAGAAGAAGAACTGGACATATGTTAAATAATACAAGGATTATAATATTATGATTGGAAGATATATAGAAATAATTATAGATGAATACGAAAAACTTTTACGGATAATTATAAATGATGATAGAGAATTTGATTGAAAAAAGATACGGAAACACGAAATTATATACAATATAATTTGTTAACAAAAATATAGAAAGATAAAAATAATGAGTGAAAAAGAAACGTTAGAAAAATTAAGAGCTATGAAAAAGTGGGAGTCTTTAGATAAACGAATGAAAGAAGACCGAGTGTGGGAGAAACTAGATGAGGCGTCTCAAGAAGAACTTGAACCTGTGTTAAAAAGAAACAAAAAGTGGAGAGAAGATTCAATGAGGAGCGATGTTGTTTTTTACTAGAATTATTATAAAAGGAATTTTTAATGAATAAAAAAATTGCCAGCGTTGGCGATATTGTAGAATATAATGGATATATACCAGAATATGGTTGTTGGGTTAAAGATAGAGCATACATTGAAGATAGATTAGTTATTGGAGAAAAATATAAGGTGCAAATAGTTCATAGATTTGATACTGGTATTGCATATAGACTAAAATGTAATGTGTGGGTACCTATTGAAAGTTTTGGTAGAGATATAAATATAAAAGAAAAATATGGATTGAGATAATAGGAAATTAAAGTGGTAGAAAAAGCAAGTACTGAAGAGATAAGACTTATCTTAAAAATGATGAGTAAAGGGTACAAAGTGCCAAAAATTATAAATGATGTGGTCTTCGAAACAGCAAAACGAGAGATCGAAGACAAAGAAAAAACAATATTATACAAGCGGGATCCTAATATACATAGTCGTAGGATCCAAGGAGCATACGTAAAAGTGATAAAAGAAAACACAATTGAGATTCATCCATTAGCATGTGGTGGATTTGGAGCGGATTTTGACGGCGATAGTACTTTTTCTAAAATCGTGTTACTAATTTTAGAAGATGGTTGCTATAAACCGTTACGAATACATATCTCTGAATTTGATAAATATTTTGAATGTAGACTAGAAAGTGAAAATAGAAATGAAAATAGTGGTGTTGTAGTTAAGAATTTTAAAGTAACCGATGACGTATATTGCTACTCCATAGGGGAATGTGGAGATATAGCTTATAAAAAGATAACTCATTGGTCTATACACGAAAATTTGAAGATGTTTTCTATAAATAGAAAAAAGAGAAATTGTCTAATAGGAGATATTAAAGAGTTATGGGTTTCAGATAATCATTCTATAGTAGCTATAGATAATGATTCTGGAATAATCGGAAGAATAAATCCAGAAGAGTTGAAAAATAATTCTGAAAGATATTTTCTGATAAAAAATGTTAAAAGACTTATTAAAGATGTTAATTATAGGAATTTTATACTTAGAGAAGAAGCATTAAACAGCGATGTTTCAGATATTAAACTTGGGTATTTTATAGGAGCACTTCTTGGGGATGGAGATATATCTAATGACAAGTTGGTACTACACACCTCATTCAAACCACTTGGACATGCTTGGTCTGATATATTTGATAGGCTATTAGAAAGTACATTGAATGATTGTGCTAGGAGAGAAGTGTCAAATAATTATAGTAGTCCCACGAACCTAAGAGATAGAGATGATAATCCATATGAAAGAGCAATGTTGTGGGGATATAGAGGTGGAAATAATATTGCTACAAACTTTAGATGTTTTGGTCAAATATGCGAAGACAAACATCTACCAGATTGGACTGTAAATTCATCAGATGATTTTGTTACAGGTTTATTTGCAGGTTATATAGATACTGATGGAATGGTAAGGCTTAAAGAATTATCAGTAGAATCTAAATCAAAACAATTACTAGATGATTTTAGATTCGTGTTGTATTATCGTCTAGGTATAGAAACTTCTTTTTCAGAAGATTTTAAGAATTATAATCTAGGAACTGGCGGCAGAAAAATACCTATTTCGAATCCAGAGGATTATAGAAAGTACTGGGTATTACATCTTCCAATTAGAAAAGAATATACTGAGTTTTTAACAAAAGTATATGAACTTATTAATAATCCAGAAAAGAAGGCTAAACTTAGTCAATATCTAGAAGCTTGTCAGTCTAAACCATCTACAAAAAGAGTTTTATGGGTCCCAAGAGAAATCTTAAAACATCCTGATTTTGTAAAAGGTAAAACAGATGGAGTTACGAGTGATATCAGATATGTTATAAAGAGAAGTAGTTTTACTCAGAAGGATATGAAAATACCAGATCATATTATAGAAGAGTCAAATATATCAGAAGCATTCAAAACACTACTTTATAAGCAAAATAAAGGAGAAATAGAGATTATACCTGCTACTTGTTTAGATATAGAATACGACCCAGAAATGACCACTGGTTACGATTTTACAGTTGAAGATTATAAAACATTTACAACCGATACAGGAATATTCTTATATGATACCATGGCAATATATGCTCCAATATCTGAACAAGCTCAACAGCAGATAAAAGATAAAATGATTACTCTTAATAATACTACAAAGATTGGTGCTTCAAACTTTAAATTCCAAAATGAAATATATATAAGTATATTCACATTGACTATAGACGTTGGTAAGAATACTCCTAAAAAAGTAAAGACCATGGAAGAAGTTAAAAAACTGAAACCAGACCAGTTAGTAGAAATGAATTTTAAAGGTAAAACTATTAAATCTACTGTTGGCAGATTTATATTCAATGAGATTCTTCCAGCGTGGCATCCATTTGTAGATGAACCAGTTAATAAAAAAAAGTTAGACAACATATGCAAAGAGATAATGTTAAAAAATCAATTTGATTATGCTGAAACAATAGATAAAGTTATGGATATAGGGTTTCTTTATGCTACCCTATATCCAAAGAGTATAGATTTAGAGATGTTAGAAATTCCATCTAAATTGATGAATATGAAAAATAGATTATTAGAAACTAAAGATATATCTGAACAATCAGCAATTATAGATGATATAGAAGTGGCATTATTGGAACATTTAAAAAAGACTAAATCCGATCTCTATTATATAGTAGCATCTGGAGGAGCAAAAGGTATAGGACAGTTGAGACAAATGATGGTATGTAAGGGTCTAATACAAGATCCAAACGGAAATGTATTACCACCTATTACCAAATCTATAAACGAAGGTTATACACCAAAAGAATATTTTGATGCGGCTGCAGGTTCGAGAAAAGGAACTGCCGATAGAGCTATAAATACAGGTAATGGTGGATATGCATATCGTAAAATGATATATGTCGTTGGCAATGTTACAGCCGATATTTCAAATGCAGATTGTGGTTCTAAAAGAACAATGAATATAAAACTTACTAAAGATCTATTTGATAGAATGACAGGAAGATATGTTCTAAATGATAAGAATGATATAACCCCAATAAATAAATCAATGATTGGTAAGATTGTAAGACTAAGAAGTCCAATATTTTGTAAGACTGATAGTATATGTAGAATATGTTATGGAGAACTTATACATCAAGTTAATACTAAAAACGTAGGTATGATAGCTGCTCAAGAGGTAGCTAGTCTTAGTGAAAAAATTATGAAAAGTTTTCACACTGGTGGCGCGGTAATTATGCAAAAATTTGATTTTATAAAAGAATTTATGGATAATTTAGATGATCTTATGGAACCGAAACTTAGAAAGAAAATAGAACAATCTGGAAATGATCTCATAAACAAATCAGATCTTGCAACTATTAGAATAGATAAACATATCTATGAGTCTTCTCAAGAAGTTAAAATAATAGACAATGAAATACCTTTACAAGTGGGACATTTTGTATTAGAACTAGATGGGTTAGAAGTTCCAATTGCTATAGAACAGGAAATGACTTTATTTATACCTAATGAAATAGAGCAAAATGATAGATATATAGTATTAATGTATGGTAAGAATGATAAAATATTATCTATAAAACCAAAACAGGAAAATTTTAGTCAGTTGGCTAGGTATCTTGATGCTCTTGTTGGTGGAAAATACCCATGGGGTAATGTTCAAACACTATATAAGAAGTTCTTTAAAGCCTTAAGTCCTGTTGGAGATTGGGATTCTACACATTTGGAAGTAATAATATCTAACGTTCTTAGATCAAAAAAAGACCCACAGAAACCAGCAAGATTAGTCGAACCATTTGATCCAGAAATGTATTCAATAAAAACCCTTCCAAATATAATTTCTTATCCATTGGGTATAGCATTTGAAAATTTCAATAAGGGAATTCAATACGGTATGATAACAGAAAGAGCACCAGAGTCTTCTATAGAGAAGGTTATATCTGGAGAGCCATTAACAAAAGAGAGAAAATAATACTTGGAAATGAGAGATAACTATGCAATTTAAAGGCTTAAAATTATTTAGACCAGTTTCAAATATAATAATTCCACCAGTTGGTATTGATGATAAAAACATCTGTTTAGCTGTTGTTACAGAAAATAATAGATTTTTAGAAGGTTTTAGATTTATGGGAATAAAACAAACCCAAGTAAGAAATGTATTTGTTCCAACTACCAGGAAGCCAAAAACAACTCTGACATCTGTATATAAGGAGAAATTATTATCTCATGGGCTAAGACCAATAAAAGGTTTCTTCGGTGTATATACAAAAATGATTGGTAAAAATTTTTATTTGGATCTAAGTAATTATATCAATTACTCTTTGATGAAATATAATATCAGAGACTTTGGTGCTGGAAGAGGGCTATCTTTTATTAATAGTGTATTACAAACTATAAGTGGAGTTCCAGAAGATTCTTTCCAAAGGGTTTTATTGTACACTATAGATCTTAGTTCTCCAATACAACAAAACATAAAAAGACGAAAGGTTTTTCCAATATATAATCAGATATTAAGAGCTTCAAAAGAAGGAACTCAATTACCTTTTGATAAATTATTATTATTTGTTTATAATCATTCTGATTCACAGTTTTTATTACTATATGAAAAAGATCTTCCTATTAATATTTCAAGAATTAGATCTATTATACTAAAATTAACTAATGATAATCAGGAAGATATAGAGGAAACAGAATCTGATAATATAGTTACAAAGGCAGTATCTACAATATCAGAATTACCTGAAGAAAATCAATTAAATATTAAAGGGGCTATCAGAAATTTTATATCATCAGATTCTACCTATTCAAAATTGACTTCTGATCAGATAGATTCTGAAGAAGTAATTGCCGCATCTATAGTATATAATGCTACTGGCGATCCAGATAAAGCTAAAACTGTTGCAAAAATGTTAAAAGGAAAACCTTCAGAATATAAGAAAAGAGAAGTTAGAAGCCTAATAAAATCATATTCTAGTAATGTTATACAAACTAAAAAAGCAGTTTCTTCATCTACAAATGATATTGTAAGAATGTCTAATCCTGGAGATTTGGTTGATAATAAAGTTCCTAGTCATATACTAGAAAAAAGAAAGAATGATTTTTCAGAATTATTAAAGAAAGATCTAGTGGATACATTTAAACCACTAGAAGATGCAGATATACCATTAAAGGTTACAAATATTGAAGTTAAAACTATAAAGGATCCAGTGAGTGAATTAAGACAAACTCTTAAAGATAGATATTTAATAACATTGACTGGTCCAGATGGCGAAAAGCATAATGTTCATATAGATATACCACATCTTACTGAAAATGGAATATTTTTAATAAATGGGCAACCAAGAATACTTGTAAATCAGATGATTGCATATCCAATATTTTTCTTTAAACCATATTTGGGAAGATTTGAATCTTCTTATTCTGTAATAAATATTCATAGTAAAAGACTTGCCAAAACATCTTATCTTATGATGAGAATGGCTGGTTATAATTTACCACTTATAATGTTTTTAGGATATAAGCTAGGTTTTGATAACACTATGAAAATGTTTGGGGTAGAATATGAAATTACAAAAGAAAAAGTAGAGGATAGTATAAGATTACCAGATGGTACATATATAGTATTTAAAACAGACACAGATGCTGGTAGAGAACTTATCCAGTCTTTTAGATATTCTATTGTCAATTTTCCTAAAGGAGTTATGAAAATAAATGATGAAAATTTCTGGAGAAGTGTTATAATCAAATCAGTTGGTACTAGAAATTGTACACATAGTATAGATTCTATATGGAGATATATTGTTACACCCATAGCCAAAGAGATATTAAAATCAAAAGGAGATCCCACTACACTTCCAGAGATAATAAAATATATAAGCGAAGAAGTTGTTAAAGGAACAGTGGACGATAGAAATTCTTTAGATAAATTAAGAATTAGATCATCTGAAGTATTTACACATACTATCCAAAAACAAGTTCTCGCAGCATATTCTGAATACCTTGCAAAGAAATTAGGTGGAGATAAAGAAGCAAAGTTATCTATAAACTCTACCAAAGCATGGTCAGAAGTTGTTAATTCTCCAAATGTTCAACAGTTAGAAACAGTTAATCCATTGGAAGAATTGTCTATGATGACAAGAGTAACACCAGTAGGTATAGGTGGTATTCCAGATAAACGAGCGCTTCCAACAAATGCTATGAATATACATTATACTTATTATGGAAATATAGATCCATTAGAAACTCCAGATAGTGGTATGGTTGGTATACAACAACATTTAACTGTTGGAGCAGCTATAGCAAATTCTAGAGGCACATTTATGATCAAAGATCAAAATATGGTAAAACCTACTGAGATACTTAGTGTGTGTCCAGCTATGGTTCCATTTGTAGAATCTAATGATGGGTGCAGAGTTTTATTTGGAGCGTCTCAGAGTAAACAAGCAATACCACTGGTAAATGCTCAATTTCCAGCAGTACAATCTGGATATGAATCTATATTAACACCTTTATTGAGTGATAATTTTATAAAGAAAAGTCCAGTAGATGGTAAAGTTATATCTATAGAAAAAAACTTAATAGTTGTTGAAGATAAACAAGGAAATAAACATACAATAGAAACTAGACCAAGAATACTTAGGAGTGGTGGTGGAAAACATGGTTTAAGTGTTTTCAAGCCCACTGTAAAAGTAGGA
>Ga0307376_10002538_pt1 | contig 17819 bp, 16 predicted proteins | sample TR2MG_FD_202536 | JGI IMG/M metagenome (GOLD analysis project Ga0307376, IMG submission 202536) | Soil microbial communities from Risofladan, Vaasa, Finland - TR-2 | ecosystem: Environmental > Terrestrial > Soil > Coastal area > Acid sulfate soil | place: Finland: Risofladan, Vaasa | collected...
GTTCAATGAGGTACGATACTAATTTAGAAGAACACCACCACTTTGTATGCACAGAATGTGGGAAGGTGTCAGACGTATACTTAGAAGATATTCAGTACAAGATGGATGCCAATCGTTCCCAACTAGGCAAAGCCAAAATCAACTCCCTTGACCTCCACCTGCAAGGTACTTGTGGAGAGTGTGTGTAGGAATCGTAATTTTACAAAAGTTTGTATCTTGAAACATCCAACCACTATAGTATATTTACAGCCCATAAATTCTAGCAGTTATTCACGTTAAAAAAGGATAGTATCTAACAACATGGAATCGCTCTTCAGCGGCAATCTCTCACTGATCATATTCTTCCCGCTTTTAGGGATACCTATCATCCTTTTTCTCTCATATTTATATGAGGATTCAGAAGAATCAATGAAGATTGGGGCTTTGGTTGTAACCCTTATCGAATTCCTTATCTCTATTCCATTATTCACCAACTTTGAAACCGGCAGCGCTGCAATGCAGTTCGTACAAAAGATTCCCTGGATTGAGAGCTTAGGTATCAGCTATCACGTTGGGCTAGACGGTATAAGCCTATTTCTTGTGCTGCTGACTACGTTTATTATGCCGATTACACTTCTAGGGTCATGGCGCTCTATTCATAAGGGCATGTGCGGATTCCTGATATTAATGCTCGTTCTTCAGACGGCGCTAATAGGTACCTTTGTTGCTCTGGATATGATTCTTTTCTTCATATTCTGGGAAGCGGTGCTTGTCCCGATGTACTTCATTATAGGAATATGGGGAACGGAAAGAAGAATATATGCGGCAATAAAGTTTTTTCTTTACACAGCTTTCGGAAGTGCGTTAATGCTGATTGCAATACTTTTCCTCTTCTATTTGCATATTGAGCAATTTGGTGTTGCCTCAATGGATGTAGAAGATTTCTACAAGTTGAGCATACCGTTTGATGGAATTTTGAGCCCTCAGGGGTTAGCGTTCCTAGCATTCTTTTTGGCTTTTGCTATTAAAGTGCCGATGTTTCCATTCCATACATGGCTGCCTGATGCCCACGTAGAGGCCCCAACTGCGGGTAGCGTCATTCTTGCCGGCGTGCTTCTGAAAATGGGCACATATGGTTTTCTTAGGTTTCTGATGCCGTTTTTCCCCGATGCATTTATGGCATATTTGCCAGTCCTCATTGCCATAGCTATTATTGGAATTATTTACGGTGCTATGGTTGCGTTTGCCCAAAAGGATCTTAAAAAACTAGTTGCTTACTCAAGCGTAAGCCACCTGGGATTGGTAATGCTCGGTATTTTCGTTCTGAACATACAGGGAATGCAGGGTGGGATCTATCAGATGATTAACCATGGTATATCAACAGGCGCTCTATTTATCTTAGTTGGGATGGTATACGACAGACGCCATACCAAGAAGATCGAGGAATTTGGCGGGATAGCCAAAGTTATGCCTATATTTGCTGCGTTTTTTATGCTGGCAACGCTTGCATCAATCGGGCTTCCGCTGTTAAACGGTTTTGTAGGGGAATTCTTAATACTGCTCGGAGCTTTTGAGTTTAATTGGGTTTATTCAGCTCTCGGAGCAACCGGGATTATTCTAGGCGCAATCTACATGCTGTGGGCATACCAGAGAGTATTTTTAGGTCCGCTTAATAAAGCCGCAAACAAAGCGCTTCAGGATATAAACCTAAGAGAGATCATAGTAATTCTTCCACTCGCTATAATGATGTTTGTAATGGGTATATACCCTAAGCCTTTTTTAGATAAAATTGAGCCTTCGGTTGAGGCTTTGCTTAACTCTAAATTTAGTGTGATGGCACCAAAATCTAAACCTTCAGACGATCAGAATCCTGATGATGGATTCCGTCTAGTATTTCCTGAATAATATCCTCAGGCTTTATCCCTTCAGCTTCAGCTCTGAAATTTAATACCACTCTATGTTTTAGCACAGCAGGCGCAATTGCCCTTACGTCCTCTGTAGTTGGTGTATATCTTCCGTTTAGCGCTGCTCTCGCTTTGCTTCCGAATATTAGATACTGAGACGCTCTGGGGCCGACTCCCCATGCGAGGCCATTTTTTACAGATTCCGTTGTGCTTGGATCATCGGGTCTGGTTGCTCGCGCCACTTTTACGGCAAAAGAGGCGACATGGTCTGAGACAGGAACTCTATGTACTAGATTCTGAAACTCAATAATTTTGTTGGAGCTTAAAATTTTCCTTAGCTCAGGCTTATAAGTTCCTGTTGTAGTTCGAACTATCTCAAGCTCTTCATCGAATGAAGGGTATGTGACATCAATTTGAAACATAAATCTGTCAAGCTCAGCCTCAGGGAGTGGATACGTGCCTTCCTGTTCAATTGGGTTTTGAGTTGCGAATACTAAAAATGGGGTCGCGATAGGGTATGTCTCTCCGCCTACAGTTACCTTTTTCTCCTGCATTGCCTGAAGCAGAGCAGCCTGTGTTTTAGGGGAGGCTCTGTTTATCTCATCAGCCAGCAGGATATTGCAGAAGATCGGCCCATGAATAAATCTAAAATATCTCTTGTCTGATATATCATCTTTTTCAAGAACTTCAGACCCTGTTATGTCTGAGGGCATAAGATCGGGCGTGAACTGTACACGGTTGAAATTAAGGCTCAACACGTCGGCAAGGGTGCTGACTAGAAGAGTTTTTGCCAGTCCCGGAACTCCAACAAAAAGGGAATGCCCAGAGGACATAAGCGATATTAAGAGCAGTTCCACCACTTTTTCCTGGCCCACTATTACTTTCCCTATTTCAGATACAATTTCATTTTTAATGCGAAAGAGCTCTTCAACTTTTTGAATGTCTTCTCTATTGTTTTCCATTATCTGTTTCCTCATCGAGTAATAATTTTAGAAATTTTTCTTCTCTTTGTTTAAGTTCTGTCTGCCCCTGCTTATCATACAACATTATTAGCGAGGCGTGTACTTCGGGATCATAAGGATTAATTGATACTGCTGTTAAGTACTCTCCCTCGGCTTTGCTAAGATTGCCCTCATCTAAATATATCCTTCCCAATATCATGTGTATATCCATGTGACTGGGATAAAATTCAAGTATTGGGTATAGAACTTCTCTAGCTCTTTTTGTTTCTCCTATTATGTTTAAAGCAGACGCGAGCCTGCTTGATATTATAGGGGAGTATGGATCTAACTCAAGCGCCTTTTCATACTCAAAACTTGCAGGGCTCAGTCTCCCCCTTTGTTTAAGAAGGTCTCCCAGTCTTGTATAGTCTCTTGCCCTGTTGTTATCAATTTCTATCAAGTCTTCGCTGCCGTCTATGGATTTTTTTTCAGTATTTTTAATCCTGACGCCTTTAACACTGACGCCGGGTATCTTTTCTTCAAGGTTCTTGGAACGTAAATCTTTCTCCCAAGATTCATAAAATAGAGGGAAATTCAAATTTGTAACAGATTCTATCGCGGCTTGATAATCGTCTGTGTCTCTTATTGATTCGATAAGATTTACCAACGCCTCCTGACCCCATTTGTCCACTAGATGGCTTACCATCGTGCCCGACTGAGCGAATGCTAGCTGTGCTTCACGTGCGCTTTCGAGCATTGCTAGAGATGGGTGCATCTTTTCAATAGGCACCAATTCGTTTTTTTTGAGTGCTTCTGATAATATGGTTTCGTAAAATGGGCTGATTACATCGTTGTCTTTTTCTTTCCATCTTTTTTCCTCGTACTTGGCAATACCCTCGTGGAGCCATACGGGAACTCTATTCTCACTCTTTAGAAATACAAGATAGTGAACATATTCATGCGCTAAAGTGTCAGCCCACGTATATCCTTTAGGTAATAACCTGGGAGATAGAATCATTATTCTGTTGAACTTACAAATACCGACAACACCTGTCTTCTCTACATTCTTTGCCGGCAGAGTGGAGGCTAGGGTAAAGCTCTTCATATCGGGGTATATCTCAACAATTACAGGGTCTTCGGGATATGCCTCCAGATCAAGCCCTATCTCATAGCGAGATTTCTCCAAGACATCCTTTGCATACTCTGCAAGTATGATGTCTTTAGGATTAGCGTAGCGAATCACAAAGTTTTCACTCGTAATTTCCCTGAATTCAGGTGCGGAACTAGACGCCGCTACTATAAAATTAAGGAAACCGGTTTCTTCTTCTATCTCTTTATTTGATAGTGCTTTCTCTCCGTATTCATTTGCGCTTTGGTAATCCCCTTTATAAAAATCTACTAGCGATTTTAGATAGAATGAGCGAAATTTCTCGGCGTCTGTCTCGGCAATTTTCACTGCCTGATCTACAGAAACTGACGCACTGCTTATTTGCCATGTTTTAATGTCTTTTTCGACCTTATCAAATAGCTCACCAATTTCTGATGAACAAGCGGGCAAAGTTCCACCAATTATATAGGCCGTCAATAAACAAAATAGAATTAGAGTAGATATTAGTTTCATTTAATAATCCTGTCGTAATACTTTTTGTTTAACTCTATGTATCCCTCTGGTGAACCACCCTTCATTGCTTCTAAGATTCTTTGCTTGAACTCCCTTCCGATCTGTGATTCGTCGAGCTCAGGAATCTCGACATATCTGTTGTCTGATCCCTGTGGGCTTTGACCGGATTGCATCTGTCTCAGCATCATTGGAGCCGGGGACCCATTTCCCTTAGCACTCATTCTCATTTGCTGTAGCATATCCTGGGCTTGCTGTTTTGCTTCCTGGAGGGCCTTTAAAGCTTCCTCTTGATTAGATATAGCCTTTGAGACTTGACTCCCTTGGAGGTCTTGAGACGCGTTTCCCATAAAATCTTCTGCCTGTCCTAACTTCTCTCCCAGAGCAGGGCTAACAAAGAAACCACTTCCTAATTCTGATAACTCCTCAGTCAGATCACCGGTTTCCCCTTGTATCTCGTCCTGCCTTTCGGCCATATCTGCGAATTGTCCTTCGTTATTTTCTTGAGCGCCAAATCGTTCAAGGTCGCTTCGTATTTTCTTGGCAAGTCTGCTGGCGTTGTTGATTTCTTCAGATGCTTTACCTAAATTTCCAAAATTGAGATTGCTCATTTCACTAAGACCTTGTGTGCTTTCTTGAATACTCTTTGCATTCTTTTGGGCTTCGTTAAACTCCATGGCTTTTAGCCAATTGTTTAGTTGCTCAGTCTTCTCTATCATTTTCTCAATCAAATAAGCCCCATCAGGATTGCTTTCAATAGGCGAGCTGTTAGCTATCTTCGCTCTAGCTTCTTCAAGATTATTTGTAAGCTCCTTAGCCTTTTTCATTTCTTTGTCTATAAACTCTCTCAAATTCTCGCCTTGTGAATTTGGATTTTCCAGTAAGGATTTCTTTGCTTCACTTGTTTTATCTTTGAGTGAAGATTCTTCCCTCTCAATATTTTCAATACGGGACACAAGTTCGTTTAACTTAGACATCTCTTTTGCCATCATGGAAGATCCAAAAGATTGCATGCCGTTTTCAAGGGATGCCATCATATTCTGCAGACTTTGAGACATGCTTTCTAACATCTCAAGCGCTTGCTCAATATTGCCCTCTTGTGCAAGCTTGGAGATTTGATCAAGCTTCTTTTGCATGTTGAGCGCTTCAAAAGCGTCCTGATTTAAAAAGCCTTCTTGAATATCTCCGCTAAGTCCATCTATCTTTTTGGCGAGCTGAGACATTAGTTCCTTAATTTGCTGTAGTTTTTCTTGAATCTGCTTACCAATCTCACTATTATCGCCTTCTTTTAGTTGATCTAAGAGCTCAGATAGTTCGCTGTATTCATTGAGCAAATCACTGCTTGAGCGTAGTGAATCAATTAATTTGTCACCTTTGAGCATCGAATCTAATAGTAATATGTCATCCTCAAACTCGGAGATTTCTCTTTTCATGAGATTCTGCAACCCTCCAATATCTAATTTTGCAAAAGACTCGATCAGATATTTTCTCTCATCTGAAAGGGTATTGAGTCTTAGGTCCATATTGGTTAACCCAACAAAAAATGTATAATCCGAATATTCATCTTCTGCCATACTCGACAGAGTAATATCCAGAGTGCTGATTGCGTGTTCGATTTTTTGTGTCAGCTTTTTTTGTTTTTTTAGTATTTCATTTGTGTCTATTACGCTAGGGATAGATTTTGGGTTTTGATCATTATCTTCATGCGTTAAGTTAATTTCATCACCAAGGATGTCTATTAGTTCTTCCATTAACTGCTCGGCGTAGTTAAGAGCTTCTTTATGTTTAGAACGGGCGTCTTTGAGTTTTATTGTAATAGGATTAGACACCCCTACTTTTGGCCCTGAAATAGTGTCATTGTCATACGCCAATACTCTGAGTTTTATTGTCTCACCATCTGCCGGATTTGTTCCGCTAGGTCCCCATATGAGCTTATCCTTAATAATATTTGTTTTAGTTTCTTTTATTGTTATTGGTAATTCAGATTGTGTTTTTTGATTCTCCCACGTAAGCGTCAATTTCGAAATATTAAAATCATCCTCTGCTTCATAAAGAATCTCTATGTTTTCTTCAGAGCCTAGCTCGATTGTTTCTTCTGAGGGGCTGCTTATTTTGACTTGAGGCTCTTTATCTGCTTCTGCCACTATCTTAAAAGATTCCGACGTTAAACCCTTAGAAGTTTCTGTGATTACAAAACTACCGTTATTAAGTACAGTGAATCCAGCTTTGATTTTTCCATCAGTCTTTATTACAGGAACTGAAACGCCGTTTTCAACTAGAAGAGAACCCTCTTTAAAAGAACCCAGCGGATTTGCTTCAAATTGAACTTCTGTGCCCTTAATAGCTTTAACGTCACCTGAGCCCCCTTTAAATATTTGAGGCTCTAGTTTTGTATATTCAGGATATTTAAGTGTTATCTCTATATTAGCGAGCTCTAGATTTGCTCCCGTAGTTGAGGGAATAATGCCTAAGCTGAAAAAGTAACTTGGGAAATTCGCCGGAATAAAAATTATAGCTAATAGAGCGAATAAAATTCCACCTAGAAGTGGAACAAAATATTTTTTAAGCTTGCTAAGTGGGTAAAGAGAAGAGAGGTCGAAGGATTCGAGTCTTAGAGTAGTTTTTGCAATATGCGCAAAGGCAAGATCATCGGATGTGCCCAATGCTCTAGATTGTTTTAAACTCTCAGTTAATTCAAGGGCATTTAAAGTGTCTTCTCCGAGTCCTGGGGATAAGTTGTCCAGTTCTGCCAAAAAACCATTTGAAACTGCCTTTGTGTATATTGGAGCAATGATAAACCTAAACACTGCTGATATTAATACTAAGAGGGTTAGAATCTTTAAAAAAGCATAATAATAAGGATTGGAAGATAATAATGATAAGAGTGAAGCCAGAGCGATTGTTATTGAAAATAATACAGCTATTATGGAAGAGCCTTTGAAAAGTAAGTACTTATCCTTTTGATTCTTAAGACTCTTTACTATATTGGCAAGTCTACTTCGTGAGTCAAAGCTTTCCATTCATATAAAATATTACCTCACACACCTGCACATTGGAAGTTGTACAGTGTGCTAACTATGCTATCCTATTCGGTTTTAAAGGTGTTTTAGAGCTTATGGGATTTAAAAAACTATTAACAAAGAAGATGGAGTTCTCAGCTTCACACCGTTATTGGAACCAGGAGTGGAGTGAGGAGAAAAACATAGAAGTTTTCGGCAAATCGGCTGGTCCCCACGGCCACGGGCATAACTATAACCTCGAGGTTACTGTTGAAGGTGAGGTTGATGCCGAGACAGGAATGATTATCAACCTCTACGAGCTAAAATCAGTAATGACTGAAGTGCTAGTAGATTTTGATCACAAGCACTTAAATGAAGATAACCCCCATTTTAAGAGCCTTGTTCCAACTACCGAGAATATAGCTCGCGTGATCTGGGAGCTGCTAGAGGAGAAGCTTGAAAATAATCCAAAGTGTTCTCTTTATAGGGTAAGACTCTATGAAACGCAGGATCTTTATGCTGATTATTGGAGAAAGTGAAAATTAAGGAATACGTAAGCCTTACAAAAACTTATAGGTTCTCAGCTGGACACAGACTATTTATTAAAAGTTTGTCTGATGAGGAGAATTTTAAGATATTTGATACATGCTCAAACCCTAACGGTCATGGTCATGATTATTCTATTGAGGTAAAGCTGACTGGGGATATTGATCCGGAGACCGGGATGATTTATAGCCTTGAAGACCTTGATAAAATAATGAAGCTTGTTATTGAAGACCTTGACCATAAGAGGTTGGACATTGAAGTCCCTTATTTTGAAAATGATCAGCCAACCGGCGAAAATATTGCCAAATATATATGGAACAAGATTAAACCTAGTCTCAGTGATAAATTGATACATCTCAAACTGAGCGAGACTTCAAATAGTTATTTTGAATACTATGAGGAGGGGAATTACCCCTATGAGCGTTAAAAAAGCTATAAAAGAGATTTTGCTTGAGATTGGCGAAGATCCCAAGAGGGAAGGGCTTAGGGATACTCCTGATAGAATGGAGAAGATGTTTAAGGAGCTAACCGCTGGATATCATATGGATCCAAAAGAGGTAATAAATGAGGCGATTTTCCATATCAAATATGATGAGATGGTTGTAGTAAAGGATATTGAGTTCTATAGTCTTTGTGAGCACCATATGCTTCCTTTTTTCGGCAAATGCAATATTGCTTATATACCCAATGGAAAGGTTGTAGGGTTAAGCAAGATCCCAAGGATTGTAGAAGTGTTTTCTAGACGGCTTCAAGTTCAAGAAAGGATGACGGTGCAAATAGCAGATTTTCTCAAAAAAGAGCTTGATCCTCTGGGTGTTGCGGTAGTAGTGGAGGCCTATCACTTATGCATGGCTATGAGAGGGATAAAGAAATCTGGAGCAAATATGCTTACGAGTTCGATGCGTGGTGTTTTCAAAAAAGACGAAAGGACCAGGGGCGAGTTCCTAAGCTTTATAGGTCGGGACTTGAAGTAACATAGACAAAAAAGAAGGCTACAAGATGATTTTTGATTTGCTCAGGATATAATATAGGCTATTAGGTTAAGGATGAATAACTATAAATGCTTAGAACTGTAGTTTTAGGAATTAGTTATAAGACGGCCCCAATAGAGGTTCGGGAGTTATTCTCTTTCTCACAGGAGAATCTTGAATCGGGTGTTCGCCAACTAAAGGGCAAAGACCACATTGAGGAGTGCGCAATTCTCTCTACATGTAACCGTGTAGAGATATATGCAGTTTCTGAGAATGTTGAATCATGTCTTGAGAGTATTAAGACCTTCCTTTCTGAGTTTCATGGCATTCCAGAAGAAACATTCTCTCCACATCTTTATTATTCAATCGGTCATATGGCAGTAAGGCATTTGTTTAATGTGGCCTCAAGCATTGACTCTATGGTTGTTGGGGAGCCACAGGTTTTGGGTCAGGTGAAGGGTGCCTATAAAATGGCAGCATCTCAAGGAACAACTGGGGTAATTCTAAACAGACTATTCCATACTTCCTTTTTCGTTGCTAAACGAATTAGGACTGAGACAGGGATTGGCTCACATGCGGTTTCTATTAGCTATGTAGCTGTTGAGCTTGCCAAAAGAATTTTTGATGACCTATCTACAAGGTCGGTCATGTTGATCGGGGCAGGTGAGATGGCGGAGATTGCAGCTCAGCACTTAATAAGAGCAGGAATAAATGATTTGCTTATTGCTAGCCGGAAATTTAAAAATGCTGTAGAGCTATCAGAAAAGCTAAACGGCAGGGCCATCAGATTTGACGAAGTTTTTTATCACTTAAAAGATGTGGATATTGTAATTACTGCTACCGGATCTCAAGATTTTATTATAAAACCCAACCATGCTAAAGAAGCGCTTAAGCTCAGGAACAATGAACCTATGTTTCTGATCGATATAGCGGTCCCTAGGGATATCGATCCAAGGATTGGAGATATATCAGATATTTACTTATATGACATAGACGATTTAAAGAATGTGTCGGATGAAAATATAAAAACTCGTAAAGAAAGTCTGCATAAAGCCCAAGAGATCATAATTGAAGTAGAGAAATCTTTTGAATCTTGGCTTAACGGTCTAAAAGCTGTTCCTGCCATAATAGACCTCAAAAAAAGATTTGAAACAATAAAAGAAATTGAACTTGAAAAAGCGTTTGATAAGCTTGAGGGTATTTCCGAAGAAGACAGGTATGTGATTGAACTTATGGCATCAAGAATTATTGGTAAAATACTCCACAACCCACTTACAAATCTAAAAAAGGAGTCTTCCACATCTATGGGAGCATTGTATGTGGATTCAATTAAAAGACTTTTTGAACTTGAAAAGGAACTCCTGCTCCTAGAAGAAGAGGAAGATGAAGCAATCTCTCAGGATAGGGACTAGGGGAAGTAAGCTTGCACTCTGGCAGGCTAATCATATTAGTAATCTTCTTTCAATAAGTCATCCCGAATTAGAAATAGAAATCCAAGTAATAAAGACCACAGGTGACGCTGTTTTAGACTCTCCACTTTCTGAGATAGGTGGTAAAGGTGTATTCGTTAAAGAGATTGAAGAAGCTTTGCTCTCTGAGAATATAGATATAGCTGTTCATAGTATGAAGGATGTTCCCACTATTCTCCCTGAAGGGCTTGTAATAAGCGCTGTTGCTAAGAGACATGATCCTAGAGATGCCTTCATATCAAAGACCGGGCTAACCCTAGCAGAGCTTCCAGAGGGCAGCAGAGTAGGCACAGGAAGTTTAAGAAGGGGATCACAAATCCTTCATCATTTTCCGAGTCTCAATATAGTTTCTATTCGAGGCAATGTTGACACAAGAATAGGAAAGTTGAAAGAAAGCGGAGAGTTTGACGCAATTGTATTGGCTGTAGCTGGTCTTGAAAGGATGGGTCTTGGTGGGGAGATAACTGAAATTATTTCTCCAGAGATTATGCTGCCGGCTCCGGGACAGGGGATTGTTGCAATAGAGTCCCGCGTAAACGATCAGGAAACCACTGATCTTCTTAGGAAAATTAATCATATAGAAACAGAGATAGCGGCAATTTCAGAAAGGGCATTCTTATATAGACTCGGAGGAGATTGCAACGTGCCCGTAGGTTGCCATGCAAGTTTAAATGATAATTTTGTTAACCTAAGTGGAATCATTTCTTCTCCTGACGGCAAGGTTCTTATAAAAAACGATACAAGTGGCCCAATTGAGGAAGCTCGGCAACTTGGCGAAAAACTTGCCGATATGATGTTGCAAGAAGGGGGGAATAAGATATTAGAGGAATTAAGCCCATCTTAAATACTGTATGTTCAAATAATTTTGCAATCAGATATTCTTTCATTACACTTTCATAATAATCTCATAGTCCTATAGGAGCAGGTAGTGTCAGCACAAAATCCCTCCGAAACATATTTCGCATTTCTAGATGTGGAAACAACAGGGCTTGATCCAAACTCAGGCGATAAAATCTGTGAGATTGCAGTTATAAAAACGGTTAATGGTCAGATAGCGGATGAGTTTGTGACTCTTCTTAATCCAGGGCGAAACATTCCCGAACGAGCAGTATCGATTCATGGTATAACTCAAACAATGGTTAATCGAGCGCCGTTCTTTAGAGATATCGCAAACGATCTTCTCAATTTCTTAAATGATACTGTAATTGTTGCTCATAACGCTAGGTTTGACCTAGAATTTTTGAGATCCGAGCTTAGAAACTTAAACCTATATTTACCTGAAAACAACATTATTGATACTTTGGCTATAGCTAGAAGATATTATACTTTTCCTAGTAACAGTCTTGGGGATATTGCTCGATATATTGGGCTGCCGATTGATAAACAGCACCGTGCACTGGCTGATGTTACTACTACTAAAGATATATTAGAGTACTTTATGAAAGATTTAGAGAGAAGAGGGATCAGGTTAAAAAGTCTAAAAGATATACTTAAACTCCAAGGAAAATCTGTGGAGCTAAGGACTTCAAATGAATTAGTATTACCCACCGAAATAGAGCAGGCTCTAAGAGAAAAGAGCAAGCTTGAGATTAAATACCTTTCCGCATATAAAGAAGAGACATCTACTAGAGTGATTGAACCTTTTGATATCAGCGTAAGTAAAGCAAACACCTACATACACGCATACTGTCACCTTAGGAAAGAAAGGTGCACGTTCAGACTGGATAGAATATTGGGTATTAAGGTTTTAGCTTAAAGAAGTTTATCTTCGTGCCCTGTCTGATCCGATCCTTCCGACCCGTTAGATTTTTCTGGGCTGCTATCTTTTTCAGATGGATTAGTTTTATCAGAATTGTTGGATTTAGATGCATCATCTGAGGAAAGATCATTTCCTGTGTCTGAATCAGGGATTTTGCCAAGTTCGAGGTTTAGATCAATGATTTCAGCTTCTAATCTCTTTGATTCTGCTATTAACTTTTGATTTTGAATCTTCAGATTGTTAATATTTAATTTAAGATTAGCAATGTATTTGTCCAATGCTTCGCTGTTTTGTTTGATTTTATCAAGCTCTTCCTGAGTTTGCTCAAGGCTGGATTTTGTGGTTTCAAACTCATCATTTTTTGCCTTATTTTCACACCCTGCTAAGAATGAAACTGACATCATTAGTGTAATAACTAAGAATAGCGCGTTTAACTTTTTCATGATTATTGTACTCCTCCTAAAGATTCTCTTAATACTGACTTTAATCTATATTTATTGAGAGTACTTGTCAATAATATTTATTAAACTATAGTAAGTTAGAAGTAAAACTTGACAGTTCTTCGATATTCCCATACCATATACCTCTTAACTCTGACGCGGGGTGGAGCAGCTTGGTAGCTCGTCGGGCTCATAACCCGAAGGTCGTAGGTTCAAATCCTACCCCCGCTACCAGAATTCCTTATTCTTTCCAGTAGGTTACCTAAGTCGAAATTTCATCAGATGTTCCGTTAAGTAGCAATGTGACCAGATTTGTGACCATCTGACTTTTAAAATTCATCCTCCTAATTGATTGTATAACTAGTTCTATAATGTGGGGTAGGTATAAAGCTTTGGCCGAGAGGTGAGTTATGTGTACTGCTCCTCTTTTGTTAAGAAAGGCTTAAGTTGGAATCGAACCTTTAATTAAAAAAAGATTAAGTTTTATAAGTCTGCCCCTGCTTCACTCGCAGAAAGGTAACCGAATATCCAATCACAGTCATGGGTGGTCAGCCCGCCCGAAGTCATTCGCTATAGGGGTTCGAGTTGCTTGGCTTGGGCCTTTTTCCCCTCAACAGGCTTAGGGTTCGGTTGTACTTCTCCATCGCTGGGAGCAACTATCTTTGTTGGGTCAGATGTATTACTTCTGGTACTGTTGTGATTGCTTTCTGCAAATGCAGATGCGAAACCAAGCAAAGATACAATAACTGCTAATGAGAAACACAAACCACCTATTCTTAAATACCTGGTCATAATCTTATACCTCCATGATTTATTTTATTTCCATGTTTATATCTAAAGCCCATTAGAACCCGGTAGTAAATATGCTCTGAGACTGTAAGGGATTTGAGAAATGTGCCCTATTAAAGGAAGGGTTAATGCAATGTTTCTTGCGACAATGAAATACCCAACCCATACCCACTTATTTCCTCTTGGTATCCAAGCCTAATATCTCACACTGTATCATATGTGTCTGAACTTGTACAGAAGGTATATAGCGTTCTGCTCCCCTTTTGTCAAGGCTGATTTAAGTTGGAATTTTGAAGATATAGCTAATACAATTTGAGGTGATAGTAAACTTGAGTTTGCAATAAAAAATCCTGACCAAATTATTTCTTTTCTTCCAATATGAATGCCACTGTCTGGACTTTAATTTTTCCGTCCTCGATGAAGAATGTATCACTTGCGAAGGGGATTTTATACCCATCAGATTCCGCATTCCAGATAAGGTAAGCGAAGTTGCCGTCTACTACCTTTTCTACAAGCTCAAAGTCTGAGCCCTGAGGTAGTATATTTTGTGTCAGATTAACGAAAAGTTCCCTTATGTTATCGAGCCCCTTTATAACGGAGTTCGGGATTATTATGGTAGAGTCCTCCATGTAATCCTCAAGTATGGCATCAACATCACCCTCCCCAAATGCACTTAAGTGGTGGTTTATTATAGATTCAGACATATCATATCTCCTTGATAAAAATTCAATATCAACATATTAATCTAAATATGCATGATATAACAATATCCAGTTTATACTGCTCCCCATTAAGAATCTAGTAGAGTTAAGCTAGTAAAAACTCGATGCGGGTACCTTCATATAGCACTTGGATACCTTACACCGATTCAGGCGGAAGTAGAGTATTACAGGAATCACACTTCACATGTAAATGCTGCTTGGCGGAGGGGAAGCATTACAGGGTGTCTGTGCTCGGGGGCTTGATAATCCTGCATCGTTTGACAATAAAAAATTGATAGACAATAGTATTGAAATAGGGAGAAGATAAAATGACCGAAGCCACTTTATATGAAAGATTAGGCGGCGAAGAGAAGATACGGTTGATATTTGCTGATATCGTAGCCCTGCATCATCAGAACCCGGTAATCAAAACACGATTCGACAATGCAGAGAAAAGCGATTCGGAGCTCATTGACCTAGCGGTAGGTTTAGTGTGTTCCGGAACCGGCGGGCCGCAGGAATATAAAGGAATGAGCATGCTGGATACCCACAAGGGCATGAACATTTCCGAAGCGGAGTTTGTCGCTGTGCTGGACGATATTCTTGAAGCGATGACAAAACACGGAATCGGCGAGCGTGAAAAAGCAGAAGTATTGGCTATTGCCTACGGGATGAAAGGCGAAATCGTGCACGTTTAAAGCAAAGGAAACGTAGCCATGATTGCAATAATCGCAGACACTTTGCGTTCTGTCTTGCTCGTCAAGTGACCTGCCCCCTTATAATAAGTCCAAAGTATAAGTAAGATTTATGAGAGAAAGCTCTTTTTGCAGAAACTCAGAAGAATAGATAGGAAGCCTTGCCTTCCCTTCCCTATGATTCCAACTTAAACCCTGCTTGACAAAAGGGGAGTAGTACAACAGTACAGCAGTAAAACAGTACAATCTTTTATTCTTTGCACATAACAATTAAATCTAATTCAACCCTATCTTTAATTGTTATTGGAGTGGTAAAATCACATGTACCATTAGCCAAGGTGTAAGGTGTTGCATCATAGCTGCCGATAATGGGAAATTCAGAAGTTTGAACAGGACTAGAATTAGCAAAATTAAATGTTGTACTAGTAACGTCTTGATTTGTATGTGTTACTGACCAACAAGGCTGCTCAGCAGAACTTATAATTTGTGCAGATATTACTACAATGTTAGAGGAAGCAGTACTTGAAGCTACACCACCACTAAAAGTTGAACCGTCACTATTTCCGGTTAACGATACTCTCCATGTTCTACCATTCTCGGGAACTATAAATGCATTCACATCGTCATTTGCTGAACATGTACTCTCTGCACTGACTGAAGCTATTAATTTATAATTTGTATCTGTCTCAGGTTTAAATTCATCTTTATCAGTAGGGGGGAGTTCACCAAATGTTTGATTATTATTATTTCCATCTCCATCAGTATCTAATGAAAGACTAACTAATGCGGCTCCACTTGTTTGCCAATTAAGGAATACACTTTCACCTGGACAAATTAATAAGCTATCTACACCTTGACCAATATCGACTTCTGTAGTGCTTATGTGTAATTCAGCACTAGTATTGCACGGAGGTCTTCTACATGATAGAATGAAAAAATTAAATGAAATCATAATAATAAATATAAGAAGAAAAGCAGAACCCTTAAGTAGAAAGCCTTTGGACACTTCAACTCTCCATTTTACTATATTTAATATAGGCGTATTCTAAAACTTAAAATTTGAGAAGTCAACTTTCCATAGAGTATACTGCTCCCCATTAGAAACCTAGTATAATTAAGCTAGTAAATACTCGATGGGGTTACCTTTCAGCACATGGATACCGCACACCGATTCAGGCGGAAGAGTAATATTACAAGAAGGATAATTCGCATAAAAACGCTGCAAGCCTGATTCATTATTTTACCGATTACAACTTGTATTTAGAATCTCGGCTATAATATAATGAGAGTGTAATAGATTTTACTTCAAACTCTGTATTTATAGAATCAGGAGAAATAGATATGAGTAGATTGCTAAAGTCACAACGTTATTTAATGAAGAGTTTGGGACTTGTATTAATATTCGGATTTATATCATTAGGTGCAATCGGGGGGTGCAGTAATAACAGTGGCAATGGCGGGGATGGTGGAGTAGGGGAACCAGCACCCGGACCTAACGAGCCGCAATACGATATTAAGCTTGCGATTGAACTTATGGAGTTGTCATTAGTTGCTTATGAGCAGAGGCTGCAGTGTATTAAGGGAGGAAAGGACGCGATCACGGTGCCTTCTCCCTACAAGCTCGAGGAAGTAATTTTTCAAGCCGTGACCCCCATTTTAAACAGCAGCTGTAAAGATGATTTAGGTATTATTCCTTTGGCTTTTATAGCAACTATGGACAACAATATTTACGTCTCCTTTAGAGGTAGCTCAGATTTATCAGATTTCATCACTGATATATCAGTAAAACAGGTGCCTTATAATTTTGTGCCTACAACCGGTAAAGTCTCGAAGGGTTTTCAAGATGCTTATACAGGAAATGATACAAACCCTATTGAAAGCACTATCTTAACAAAGCTTGATGAGCTAACCATGACAGGCAATTTTAAAAATCTTTATATCACAGGGCATAGCCTTGGAGCAGCGCTTGCATTCATAGCTTTTCCTGATTTTTCTCAAAATGTTTCTAATATAGATAATGTAGTAATGTATAATTTTGCTGGACCTGCTGCAGGTGATAGCAACTGGGTTAGTACTTACGAGGGCGAGTATGCTCCAAACCGTATTAGCTTTCGTATAGTTAATAAAAATGACCTGGTTCCGATGCTACCAATTCAGGGGCTTAATTGTCCTGATGAACCACTCTTGCCACCTTATTTTCATGTAGACAATAAGCACGAAATAACTTTTGGCAAAGAACTTCCTGTCATCAAACCTCCTTTTGCAGACGATAATTGTGACACAAATAAAATCGCACTCCAATTAACTGCTTACCTGCTTAAGAATAAGGAAGATATTGGAATTAATCATAGTCATTGTACATATTTTTCAACATTATGCAGCATGGGCTCAAGCCCGGAAACTTGTCCTCAAAAGGCAATAGGTTGCGGTTGCTGTGTAATAGCGGAGAGCGACTGCAAGGATTACCAAACTGAAAAACAATGTGATGGTCTTGGTGGCATTAATTGGGTTCCGACAACTGCTTGTTCCAGTGTTCCTGAATGTAATGTGTCGCCACCGACTTTTATGAATAACATCCCAACAATCAGTCAATGAACAGAACTTCACATAATAATCTAGTAAAAACACGATGCTATTATCTTCATTCTGCACATGGCTACCGCACACCGATTCAGGCGGAAGTAGAGTATTACAGGAATCACACTTCACATGTAAATGCTGCTTGACTACATTTGGATGGAGCAATACACCTATTTGTCTCATATGTATTGAACCTATACAAAACCCTTGATTTAAATCCTGAACCAGTGATAAGATAGTATTAGTCAGATTGTACAAAAACAGAATAGGGGAATAGGGGTTTTAAAATGAAGCGTTCATTATATCTGTTTTCCATATTGCTATTCTTAGGTATTTTTGCTGTTCATTTTACGGTATATATGGCATATGCCGATGACGCGACAACGGTAAAAAGCAGCAAGTCCAACTCTGATTTGCGCCAAATACAA
>Ga0307376_10002539_pt1 | contig 17817 bp, 35 predicted proteins | sample TR2MG_FD_202536 | JGI IMG/M metagenome (GOLD analysis project Ga0307376, IMG submission 202536) | Soil microbial communities from Risofladan, Vaasa, Finland - TR-2 | ecosystem: Environmental > Terrestrial > Soil > Coastal area > Acid sulfate soil | place: Finland: Risofladan, Vaasa | collected...
GTATATTGACATATCTTTTGACGATCCGTTTGAAATTGAGGAAGATGACTTGGGTTGGAAAATAGCTTGACTGTTGGTACTAAACTACCCCAAACCTCTAAAGAACTAAGGAGGAGATCAAGATGGTTGATGCTGTTACTGTGGTGATTGAATATAATCAATTCATCTTTCAATGCCCCACAGATGTAGAGGGATTCATGTGTGATCTCAATGATCCCTGCCCAGAGTGTCCCTTATTGTCAGATATAAAGCGGAGGGATTCGGGTTGAGTGTCTACGTGATTAAATTGGAAACACATGGCTGTGTCGAGTGTGGCGAACCAACCACCGTCCCAATGGTATTGCCCTATAACGGTGAAGAAGCCCCCACAGGCATGACTATTCACTACATGGATGAGGGTTTCGATGAACACCTTATCGGCGTAATCTGTAAAAAATGTGCCTCAACTCTGTGTCATGAGGGAGTCATAGGCATAGGATACGCAGGATTTCCTCATAGTTGGGATGCCTACGTATCTGATAAGAAGCCACACAAATTTCCATTCGAGGAAAAGCATGGTATCCCGTGTCGTTGCGATAAGTGCATTGGAGATGATGATGAAGACGATGACTGGTACTAAATCCATTGTCAAACACAGGAGAAGGACGCCATGACTGAATTTACAATTGAACAAGTCATGGCGGGAGTGCGCTATGGTCTATGGGAACCAAACCAAAAACTTACTGCACAGGACGGAGCTTATCTAAAGGGGTATGAGGCCCGACTTAGAGATAAACCAAGAAACGCACCGTACAGTGATGAACGTGGTGGTAATCATGGCCAAGTGATTACGTGGTCGCGGGGCTTCATTTATCATTGGGAAGAAGGATGGGATGCTGCTAATGAATTTTGGTCATCCCAAGAGGAAACCAAAAAGAGGACGTAACCATGAGCATAGAGACTAAACACCTAGTTATTACTGAGGCAAAACCTAAACCTAAAACAAAGGTGTGGAATGTTCATAACAAGCACACTAAAGAATTGTTGGGGCAAGTTCTATGGTACGCTCCCTTCAGGCAATATTGCTTCGATGATGGAATTATCTATGCTGAAAGTTGCCTGAATGACTTAGGCAAGTTCCTTCATGATCAAATGGCTTTAAGGAAGGTGGAAAAAACTGAGCGACTGGAAAAAATACGCACCTGATGATCCTAACGGATTGAGGCCGTTCGTAGAATACTTAGTGGAAGAAACATTCACAAAACCAATGAAAAATGAGGTACTGGGGAAACCATCTGAAACCTATGAGGAAGCCTATGCTCGGGTGATGAAGGAACTAAAAGACTATTGCGAATCCTTCAGCGAAGCAAACAAAATGGAGGGAGCCAGATGAGTGAAACTGAGTTAAAGGAACTTGTTGATAATTTCCTAGAAGAGTTCTGGAAACTAAAATTTCTTGACGATCCAGCGATCCGTGATCCTCCTTCAAAACATCAGCGGAAACTCAGGGCCTTAGTTGACATGGTTAGGGGGTTTGAGGCTAAATATTATTTGAAGTTTAAGGAGCCTCGTGATCTCCTAAAAAAATCTTAGTTTAGTTAGAAGAGTCAAAACACAAAGTTTTTATACTGTTTGAACCCTTCTTTATAGTAGAATGTCTGTAAACTCAAAGATTTTTGACAAGATAGCGCAAATAGAGAAGCTATTAGAAGAGATTAAAGGCGACTTAGCCGTAACAGAGTTCAAGACACCTGCACCTAATGTCTCAGTGGCGGATACATACAAACCGACGCCCCCCGCAGATTTACCACCCGTCGAGTCTATGGCACCAACCAAATCTGAGCTTCAGAAGGATGGAATAGATTTTGATAAAGTAGACTTCCTAACCTATGGAACCCTCATAAAAGGCAAAGGTTACTTGGATAAAAAACTATGGGGGCAATATGATAAGATACTTTACGCGGCGGGGTACAAGTATAGTAAAGAGGAAAAGGGATGGACGTTTCAGCCTCGCGACTCGAAGCAGGAACGCAGTCAGCCTCAGAAAGCAGCGCCCGCCAAGGACAAGTCCACCAAAGTTACACGAATATCTGATTTAACCACGAGTACAAAGAGTCCTACTATTGAAGGTCAACTATTAGATGACCCCATTCAGAAGGATGTAAACACAAGGCGAGGTCCGTCAACTGTAACTAATTTTAGGTTGGATGACGGCTCGGCGATAGCGAAAGTTGGGTTGTGGGGTGAACTTGCTGATGAGGCTATGGGTCTTGTATCAGGTGATAAAATACGACTGACTTCGCTAATGGTAAAAGACCCGTTTGACGGAATGATACAGGTTAACAGCGGCAACTGGTCTAAGGTTATCAAACTCTAATCTTTTATTTATGTCATATTATCTAGTTTTTATATCACAAACCTTAAATAGTGGTTGAACCTTCTCTATTCTCGATGAATATGAGTAAAATCTGTCCTCTATTAGGTATGGTAACTGAAGAGGGGCACCTATCTCCTGTTGGATGCTATGGAAAAAAATGTGCTCTTTGGGATTCTCAAGGTGAGCGATGTCATCTAAACTCAATGGGTGATGCCCTTCAAACTATCTCAAAGATATTGGAGGCAAGTCAAGATGTCTTCTGACACTTGTGTTAGAACTAAGAAATACCGTATAGTTTCAGGAACCCAACCAAAGGATGTGGAGGAAACCATAGAGGTTTTCGTAGAGGATGGCTATAAGGTTCACAGCTTCAACACACCTCAGAATGAGGAGGGCGAATACTTCTATGAGGTGTTGATGAGTCTCAGCAGTGACAGCAAGTACGATAATATAAGCAACCTGCGAGATGTAGAACCGAGCCAAGTGGATGAACTACTCAAGCAAGGGTGGATCGTGGTTGAATCCTGGGCAAAGAACGTTAGGATGGTAAAGAAAAATGGTTGAGCGCTTCGAGTACTTCTATCGTGTCGGATACTGCAACATAGATGACCAACCATGCAAACTTGACGGGGCCTGTGATATGTGTCATTGGGCCAAAATAAACAAGCAGTGGGAAGCCTTAAATGCTCAGAAAAACCTTAACACTTTGGAGCCAACAAAGAAAGGTGGACCAGATGAAAACTAAAAAGGAAATCCAAGAGTTATATGATTATCTTAAGAATACCCGAAATGAGATGAATCTAGATAACACCGCCGTTACTTCAATAATGGGGATAGAAAGCGAAATAAGCATATTGGCATGGGTTTTAGACATAAATCTTAGTTCAGCAGAAACTAAGATATATAAAGAGGAGGAACATTAATGGAGAAAACCTTTGGTGAATTGATTCGAGAACGATTTGTTGAGAAACCAGATTGTTTTGGAAACATCGACTTCGAGGTTGATAAATGCGGAAACTGTCCTGTTGTCGGGCAATGTTTTAATGAATCTCAGGAGGATAAACAATGACTTGGTATTGTGAGGAATATGGAAAAAACATTCTAGGGGTATCCTACAAACTAGATGACTGTAAACATTGTCATCTTAAAGATAAATGTGTTAGAGAAAGCATTAAGGAAAACACCGAGTTGCCTTTCTTCTTAACCTTTGAGGAGGCGTTCTTGGTATCTGAGATGTTTGATAGTCATTCTAGTGAAATATCATCAAAGATGGCAAAACAGACGCTTTACTATGCTAGTAATAGTTCTTCCTCAACAGTCACAAAGGAGGTAGAAAGTTGAATCAAGAAAGGTTTGAGGATATAAGAAAACAATGTGTCATAAAACAACAACCAACGGGGGTTATACAAGAGGCTTTGATGAATCAAGGCATGAGTCTAGCGGAAGCAGATATTATAATCGAAAAATGGTATAAAGGATTGCCTGAAGATTGGTTTGATGGCGGATGGAAATATCTTTGTACTATACAAGTTAGCACAGAATATGATTTAACTAAACTTCGGAATTCAATGAAAAAAGAATTTAATATAGATTTATGTGGCGCAACTAGGTATTTATCTGGTTGTTATGAATCCGATTTATTTTATGATATTTCTACGTCAACTAAGATAGAGGAGGAGAAATAATGAGTTTATCTTTACATCGAAAAATCATTATACGAACTGTGAAAAGTATTGTAGATGCTGGCCCCTATCCCTATATGAATACTTGAGAAGATTATCAACGAGCCGTAGAGGAATGGACTTGGAAGATTCGCCAAGGATTAGCACCAGATTCTCTTTGTCCAAAATGCAAACATAGAGATGATTGTGTTATGTATACAAATCCATATGAAACAGAGGTTTGCCTCAACTTTGACTGTTTGCGCCGAAGTACCAAGGAGGAAGAGTAATGCCACAATACGATCAATTTGATGTGTCTTGGCCGGACGCTGGAACAAGTGAACATATTGGAGATTTCATCGAAGAGATGAAAAAGGAATATATGAGGCACATACCCAAAAAGGGCGATTCATGGAAAACTTGTGATCTCAAATGGCTTATTGATCTCTTTCAGAGAACTAGCTTAGCCGTTATGGATGATGCCGACGATGGTAAATTCTCCAATCCGGGTGAACTAATTGACGTGGCCAACATCTGTGCTATGATTTGGCAAAGAACAGTTAATGTTAATGGAGAGTGAAGTACTACTTTGTCAAGAACAGCCATAAGTCTAAATTTTGAACAACGTATGGAATTAACAAAATATCCAGCCAGGTGTCCTAACTGTAAATCTATTAAACTTGGTATGAAGAATATACCTAACCCAGATCATCCGTTGAAGGAATTTAGAAAAAGACCGGTTTACTATTGTTCTGAATGTGGGTATTGGACTGATTGGTTTGATGGTTATACGTGGCAACCACCAGAAAATCTTGGTTCAGAGGAAACAAAGAATGGTTAGACACATTCATTACAAGGATGGTTGGTATGCTGTTTGGTCCTCCATTATTGAGGATCATCTTACTGAATGGACAAAGAACAAACATGAAATAGTTCAATGGTTTATAGATGATATAGCTAGACAAACGAGAGAGGATGCATTTCAAATGCTTTCAGAGGCAGAAAAATATGGGTGTAACGCTGGATGTTGTTTTAGGTGTGATCCCTCAGAGTTCATAGTTGTATCTAAAGAGGGAAAAGCAGATGAGTAGTGATGAGATGCTGAGTAAAGTCATAGACATTGTTTTAGAATATTGTGGTCTAATGGATTCTGGGCTTTCGTGGGATTGGGACGAACCCATTAAACGCCTAATTCCAATATTGTTCCCAAAAGGATATGAAGCCAATCCTAGTTCAAAGCAAACTAAGACGGGAGATAAATAAATGGGGCTTCTTGAAACTCTATTTGGACTACCTAGAACTTGGCGGTGTTCTCATTGTGGAAGACTCAACCTTTGGGAAGACTTAGAATGTAGAACGTGTGGACAATTGAGATATTGACTGTTTAAGGAGAACTAAGAATGCCGGTGGGTTGGACTAGGTGTCTGTTCTGTGGGAAAAAAATATGGAGTATATTTAGTCAACATCATCAAAAAGTTTGTCGTGTTAAACGAGGGTTAGATAAGAGAGAGCCATTAGTAGAGTTACCTGAGAATTCTAAACAGCAAACGTTTGATAAAATCTTGATGGTGAAATTCAAAAATGAAAATAATTAACGATTTTATTATTGAACCAAAAGAAGAACAAGGATGGTGTGGGATATTATTCAAAATAGGTGATAAGGCAGTTTGGATATTTGAAGGTAAACCTCATGGTTATGATGTTACATTTGGGATTGTTGGTGGTGCTAAAGGTAGAAATTGGTAGTTGATGGTGGACTATGATATATAAAGGAGGTGGGTGATTGGGTGAATCTGACTTACATAAATATCTTAAACTTCTTGGTATTAGATATCTTGATCTACATGGATGTATTTTAATAAGTGATGAAATTTATGTAAACAAATCCGCTTCAGATACCTATTTAGAAACAGATGAAACAGACTCCAAATTCATCATAGATGTAGTAGGCATCGGAAAAAGAAACATAATGAAGTTGGGGGGGAGATGGGGTTACCAAAAATCAGGAGAGGAAGAAGTTCTACGTGGAATAGAGGTTAAAGTTTCTCGCAATGATTTTAATAACGGGTTCGTTCAATCAGGGCTTCATTATCATTATTTATTGGTTCCTGAGTTATTAGTGAAAAAATCTGAAGTCCCCAAACACTTTGGTTTATTATATTGGAAAGAGGGGGCACAATATGTTGACGTAGTTAAGAAACCAATACGTCAAGAACTAAATCGTGAAATGATTGAAAAATATCGCCAAAAAATTTATAGACGATATCATACCTATGTTATGAAGTTAGTTTCCGAACAGATAGAACTTTTAAGAAAATCGTTGAATGAAAATAATAGTTGGGGGTAAAAGATAAATAAGACAAAGGCGGTGGCTAATTGTTCTGGTGGTGGCGACTCGTGTTGGATGATTTATGAGTGGCTTCAACAAGGCAATGAGTTGGATGCAATAGTGTTTGCTGATTCTTTTCATGAGTACCCAGAAATGTATGAATATCTTGATATATTTCAAGACTTTATTGGTATGAGGATTCACAGAACTAGACCCAAACATACGTTTGAGGAATGGTTCTATAAACCCTTCATAAGGGGAAGATTCAAGGGATAAATTCATGGATACCCGTATGTCATTACGCCTTGTTGGTATCAACGGGAGGCAAAAGCCATACCCTTAGATAGGTTCAATAAGAAATACGATAAAGTTCTCGTCGGATACACTTTTGATGAACAGGAAAGAATGATGAAAAGTGATAGATTTATTTACCCAAACATCAATAACCAAAGAACCTCTCTTTACTGTAAACGAGCCTTGGATGCTATGGGTATGCTTAACCCCCTTTACGGTAAGTTCAGTCGTCTTGGGTGTTATATGTGCCCGAAGCAGAGTCTTGAGGCGTTAATAATAACTAAGCGGGATTATCCTGATTTGTGGGAAAAAATGGTTAAGTGGGAAGAAGATAGTCCTCATGGATTTAAACCAGAGTTTAAACTCTGTGATGTTCCCACAAGAACACTACGCCAATTATATTTAGATTAATCTACTGTATGGTATCAACAACTTATCGAAGTATCTAGCGGCCTGATTTTTAAGCTCCATAATATTGGACTCATTTAACTCACTTAAGTCGAGGAACGTATAGTATTTCTGTGCATCGGGCACGCTTTTATCCTGGCTTTTCTCCGTCCACCCACCCATAATGGCCCTGTCCGTCCCATCAAACCTATAATGGTTTCTTAGCAACATGTTTCTATGCTTCCTATGCAGGTGGCTTGTTCCCTTCTTCCATCTGGCGTTGACTGGAACATTCATTATCACTATCTCTGTGTTGCTTGTCCATCCTCGACGCCCATCAGGAAGCTCCACAAGCCACTCATCATATCCTCTCTTATCATATCTTTTATGAAGAACCATATTCTGGGTATATGGCTCTGGAACCCCCCGCGTATAGTCGGCGTAGGGATACCATATCCCGTCAAACATCTTCCTAGATGTAGTCATAGCATATTTCTTGCTTGTTTCAACGTTCTCATCTACGATGTTTCCTCGTACTCGGTTTCCTAGCGTTCTGCTCTTGAGCTTCGCCCTTAGACCGAGCATATCTCGCTCCTAAGCCGAGCGCGTTCGACCAGACTCCGCTTCACACCCGCTTGGCGCACGGTAGAGGATTTGAACCTCTGTCGGCACAAGTCCGAGCCTCAGATTTCTGTCCCAGTCAGGGTTTCGATTCCAGTGTCGCCCTGCTATCAGGTTTCAAGTTTCGCCCTGCTTGGTTAGCAGTCTGGCGCGATAACCTGACTCCGCCAACCGTGCTCAAAAATATATTATCAATCTAATATATAACTGTTATGACTTTTGAGAACTAACAGTCAGAGATTGGCGGAGTGAGTTGGGAATCGAACCCAAACTTAAGGGGCCACAACCCTTCGTGCAACCACTACACTACTCCTCCATTGGTGAGGTCGCAAGGACTCGAACCTTAAATTCTAGCGTCCAAGGCTAGGGTGTTACCATTACACTACGACCCCATGGATAAACTATGGAGGTTTGTCTTACTTATATGTGATATGTTTTTTCTCAACTCATCTAGGTTTTGTTGTTTGGGTAAATACCAATATTTAAACTTGGGTTGACCGCGTGTAGAAAGTTTGTTTAATAGTTCAATAAAAGAGTTATCAAAATCAAAGAGGGAAATTATTATTATTTCGTCTCCACTGAACCATCTGCCTATTATATGGTTCTCGTTTTTTAGTTTTCCTAGTTTTTTGCATATTTTTTTGTTTACCTCTTCATATCCATGTTTTTCGTTTAATGTTTTGATGTCGGAAAAATCTATAAATATTGCGTTAAATGGGTTTTTGTTCATCCCCATTTTTAATTCTATTCCAGATCGATTTAATATTCCAAAAGAAGAGTCTGTAGATAATCGGATAAGATTTTTATCGTATGTTTCTCTAAGTTTTTCAATGTCAATAAATAAACCGTCTCGGTGAGCACAGTTAATTGCCCGTTCCATTAATAGAATTTGTTCTTCTATTTTGAATGGTGTATTTTCTAAATCATTATAAACCGTTAAAATTCTATTATATATTGGGTCATTAATATATATTTCTCTAAAATGTTTGTATCTAGGATTAAATAATCTTTCTAATATTTCCTCATATGGGTCTTCATATCCTGTGTGAAATGAATGATAAGAAAATTGTTTTAAAGTATCAACATCATAATATTTTCCTACACCATTAAGATAGTCTTCTAAAGTTAACATCCCATGTAAACTTAGTTTTTCTTTTATTCTTCCCCTAAATAATTTAAAGGCATCATCAAACTGAAAGGAAAACAATCTGCCCTCTGAAGATAAAGTCCAATATCGAATTATGAGGCTTTCTAAATTATCCATGAAATTTCCTCCATTTATTATTATAGTCTACACATACATCCAAACAATTTTTCTTACATATCTGATCTTTGTGCGTATCATGAGAGTTTAACCATTTTATTCTTTCTTGTCTCATATTTGGTCCTACATTTCCCACCGGGTTTCCTCCTTCTCTGAGATAAATTATACAAGGAAAATGGCTGTCCCCTACTACCGCCGAGTCGTCCATCATTAAACCACATTTATGAGAATCCGCGTCTTGTAATCCTCGTACATTTCTATTTTTCTTAAAGTTTTTTACCCTGTAAGCCAAGATGGGGTGTTTGTTAAGAGTGGTCTGCTCTATGTTTATTAAGTGGGTCATGGTTTGGTTATACTGTGCCGCAGTTATGATTCTTATGTCTGCTACACCCAAGTTGCTTCCAAATTTTACTACATCATTCACTGTTTGTGATGTTTCCTCCACAAAAACCATCCCTAATGTGACGTAGCATCTCTTTGAAATTTCTCTTATGTTACTCACAACTTTCTCCCATATACCTGGAATCCCCCCCGCCATCATTTCTCCGTTTAAGGAACAACAAGCATCTAAAGATATAGACATATCATCAACCCCCGCATCAATTAGTTTATTATAATAATCTAAAGAAGCACTCCCGTTTGTAGATATGGCTATCCGTTTTATTCCCACCACCTTTGTATATTTAATCAATTCTAATAAATCAGGGTAAACCGTGGGTTCACCACCCGTAAATCGTATATTTTCCAGCCCTTCATCAGCCCAACATTTAACCAATTTTTGGGCATCTTCCAATGCCATAGACCCAGCAAAATCTTTTCTGATTCCTCTACAATAAGGACATTTAAAATTACAAGCATCGGTTAATATTACTTCACATCGTTTCATATTTGAAGTGGGTGATGATTCTTTTGCCCTCTCATCGGACAAAGTGTAGAAACCAATTTCTTCTAATTTCATTTTTCTTTCTCCTTATTGAAAAACAGAGATAACAAAGGTGGGGTGTTTTTAGTTACAACTCTGCGAGTGGCAAAACATGTATCAGCTATAAATCTTTTACCTTTCTCGTCCTCAATCTGACGCTCCTCTATAGGTGTTTCAGCTACAAGCCAAAACCCTCCATCACAAGGAATGAACCGCATATCTTTCACATTAATTAAACCCTTCACCAAATATTTAAAGTTTGTGACTGTACAAACAACTAAGATTAGTTAAACATCCTATAGTGGTAGGATATATATTCTTTTATTGACTGTTCTGGTTATTTTTCTAGTAAAGACACCCATTTTGGCTTTATAAAGTTTTTGCCAACAAACACCATCTCTTCATAGGTTAACATATTATTTTTGGTGATGTTACATTTATCACAGGCAAGAACCAAGTTACCATCAACATACCCCAAATCATTATCTTTGCAATCAACGGTGAGACGTTTCCACCGAGAACCGTATTTTTTTGCTAATAAGGTTAAGTGTTCTTCTGGAAGATAACAGTAAGCACAAATCTTAGGTTCATTAACATACCAATCAATAAATTCTTCTTTTGTAATTAAAAATGGTTTAGCCCTACTATCATGATGGAGATGAAGCCAAGTTTGTCTTCCTTTTATTGAGTTATATATACCCGCTGGTGTTTTTCTGTTTCTTGCTGAAGCGTCTCTTTTACATTGGAGACAGTGACTTGATATCCCCGATTTGGTTTGACTATGATGACCAAACTCAGTTATGGGTTTCTCTTTCTTACACTTACTGCATATCTTTGTCTGCATTTCAGCGCCGATAAACTTATATACCTACTACCTTAAATGTGAATCGGTGGTGAATGATTCTTCTTCAGCGCTGAGTCATTCACTACCAAAAAACAAGTTGCTCTCCTTATATATCATAGATCTGGTTAAACTGTTAGAGGTTTATAATTTTTTTTATAATATTCACTATATTCTGTTTTTGAATCCCACCCGTATCCCGACGGGTTAGGTGTGTTTGTGGTAATATTGATATTATCGTTTCTTATTTGAACGAATTTACCATTATATTTCAAATTACATTCATGTGTTATAATAGGTATATTTGTGGCTTTCTCTGTTATTTCTGTAAAATTTAAATTATATTGTTTACACATATGAGTGGTGTTTATAATTTCTTTATCGATGATGGCTTCATTAATAGCATATTCGTGTTTCCTCTCTTTTTTGTTTTCCATGGTTTTTGCTTCAATTATGGTTTGTTCCACCCCCGAAGTACTATAATAAGTATCAATATAAACGTGGTATGCCACACATTTTTCTTTATCACATTGACGATCTATAAGTGGACAATTTTTTTCTATAAATTCCATTATTCCACCTCCTCTAAAGGTTTATTTTCTGATAGTGCTGAGTGGTCGTATGTGTCTGAGAACTTTTCCCATTCACCACATTCTTCAGGGTAATATATACAGTCGATACACTTTGGGATGCAGAACCCGTGGTAGGTGTTGGTGTCGAAGCATCCGTTTGGACACCAAATTTCTATCGCGCAGAACTGAGCCTCATGGATGCAACCAAATCTGGGACATGGTAGTAGTTCCTCTACTCTAACCTGGTAACGGTCACCAATCTTAGTTACCTTCATCCTGATTCTCCTTTGGTGTTTTAGTAGAAACTATTATTTTTTCTATTTTAAGTATTTCAATGTCTTTAAGTTCTTCTTCCCATGAACCCATTTCCTCGTTCACGCAGAACTCGAAGAGCATTTTTCCACCAATGATAGATTCGGGGAAGTTCTCCTCTTTCCATTTCCCTTTCATGATTACTTCGTACATCTTATCCCTCTTTGGTATAAACAGTCATTCTCTTATCGATCTCCCAGACTCACACCCATCCAATCCCGTGTCATCAAAATCAGGTTTCTTAAAGTTCTCCTGAAATATCTGCATACACTCATCTAAAAACTCACAGTCCTCATCTGTTTCAGGGTGAGATGCTGAACACAGTTCATTTGGTTTACCATAGCAGTGTGGTTTCTTCTTTGTGGGTGAACTAAGATTTAAATTAAATGCCCCAATGTTTGAAGTTATTTTTGTAAATACAGAATTATTTTTTGTTTGTAAATTCAGATATCTTTCTAACACCATATCTAAATAAAAATGAATGTTCCCTTCAAACCAATCATAGGGTTTTGGATTATCTTCTTTAATAAATTTAACAAAGTCATTAAGAATATCTATGATTGTTGGGTATGAACTATCCTCGGGCATAGATGTGTCCTCCTAAAACCCCCCATAAAGCACATAACACATATGATTGTGGTGAATCGAAGACAAAGGTTATTGCTATAATACCTAAAACCCAAATGATGACCATCAAAACTAGGGTTGTTTGATTTTCTCTTTTCGTTAACATGTTTCTTCATCCATTTTAGCTTTAGACAAACTGTCAGAACTCTTTCCTTTGTTTTTCCATTCTGGATTCAGGATATCTCTATTACTTAACCACTTATACCCACATATTGGGCAATTATGAGGAATGTTTGGAACGTGATCCCAAGGTTGACCTATAAACATTGAGAATCCACATTGTTTACACCCTAACATCATTCATCCTCCTCTTTAGTGGTTTCGGATAAAGAGTTAACTTTTTTCTGTAATTCTTCAAGAATCCTCTTAATGTCTTTCAAAGTTTCCTCTTGACTTGGCGTACCCCATAATTCCTTCCCGCAACCAGGGCAATATTTTCCGCCCCACCATACCCAACTTCCACAGTAAGGACAAGTATAATAGAGGTTTGTGCTGAAGTTATAGTCTGGTTTTGTGTTGGGTTCAGGCCAATAAGGATAGTATGTTGGAGGATGGTTTGTATAAGGCCACCATTGATACATTAGTTTTCCTCCTTATATATCTTAGATTGCTCAGAACTAAGATTCATCTCATTAAAAGGGTCATTATAATATCCCCCATTGTTTTTTCCACACCTAGCACAATAGATTTCTGTATCTGTAGCATGTTCTGTGGCATCTACGCGAGAAACAAGTTGATAAAATATGATTCCCCCACAATTATAACAACTTGTTATTTTTCCAAAGACATCAGGAGACTCAACGTCCACTTGACCATTAGGTATGGCATCATCAACTATCATTATCATTGTTGGAATATAAGCCATTTATTCTACCTCCGTTTTGACTGTTTTTGTTGAACTAAGAATAGCGCTTGACTCCTTTATCCACGCCATGACAAGTAATTTGATATATGCCCACAAACTATCCATAGAGTAGTTACACTTGTATATTCTGTAAGGCCCACCTTGCCCCTTATCATACGATACCTCAACAACACTCCACGCTTCAAGTAGCTTCATGAAGCCTATGACGCTGGCCCTGCTGACGGGTTCACGGTCAAACATTTCTAAGTGCAGTATCCCACTCGTCCACTCACGCCCAGGATACTCTGTCAGTAGATTTAATACTTCTATCTGCCACGAGGTGAATATGCTCTCGAAACCGTTCTTCGTTAAATCTATCTTCATTTTGCTCTAAGTAATGGGTGCTTCAACAGATATAAAAACTTTGTGATTATTACCCCATATGTTTTCATATAGGATGTTGGGTTTTAACGCTTATCCTATATGAGATTCCTAGTTCAACAACAAAAGTCAAAGGGAAATGTTTTTAAGGGTGGTGATATTATTATTTTTTACGATGCCTAGTATATATGTAAAGAAGGATTTGTACGATCAACTCGTACAGAAAGGTTTCGATGTAACCGTCTTTGTTAATGAGGCGGTAGAAGAAAAAATGGAGAAGAAAGAAGATGAAAGTTAAATGCGGTATAGGGAACATTGAATGCCCCTCATCTTTGTTTGAGGTGCTTCATAGATCCTGTGAAATGGATAAAGAAGAGAAACCTGAGTTATGGGGAGAGGGGAAGGGTTACTGCCCTAAAAACTGTGAGGTCTGCGAGGGTTTTGATGATTGTCTTATCATGTTTAGATGGGATGATATGGAAAGATATTTTCCCGATGGATTACTTCCAAAAGATTTAGCTGAATTTCTAATCGAAATAGAAGTCAATGAGATTCCTTATTGCGGGGGTTATTCATTTCAGGAGGAATTAACGTTAGAAGTTGGAAAAGAAAAATATACGGTTGTTGCATATGGGTGGCCTGATTGGGATGACCCTAAATATTGGTCACCTAAAATGATAGCATACAAAGAGATGAAGAAAGATGAGCGTTGAAAAAAGAGAAGTTATCATGGTTGACGTTGACCTGATAACGCCGGATTCTAACCAACCTCGCAAAGAGTTTAACGATGAGGAAATAGCATCAACCGCCTTCACTGTTGAGTCACAAGGAATCATCAATCCCATTGAGGTTGATGAGAAATATATGATTGTAACTGGTGAGATTAGGTGGCGTGCCGCTATGAAGGCGGGTCTCAAACAGATTCCTTGTATAATGTGGAGTGATGGAACACATAAACGATTTGAGCGGCAGGTTGTTGAGAACCTACATCATCACCAATTATCAGATCAGGATCGTGGGGATGCTATAGTTAAATTATGGAAGACAGGACAATACCCAACAATGGAAGCTTTAGGTAAAACCGTGGGGGTGAGTCGTCAACAGATTGGTAAAATATTAGCAGCCAACGAATTCAGAGAAAAACATAAAGACCGCGCCTTAGGCGCATCAACCTTTGAAATACATGAAACCTCTGGATTGGCTGAAGAGACTCAATTAAAGATTTTAGAAGCCTTCAGCCAAGATAAATTAAAAGCAATCGATGTAGATAAAATTAGACAAGTAGCCAAAACTAGTGATGCCCTTCTTGAAAAAGTAATTAATCAACAGATGCCACTTCAGCGTGCCGTTCAAGCTGCTGAGACTATGCAAAATATCGAGAAAGAGGGCGTGTCTCTTACAGATGACCAGAAACAAAATCTTGCCAATAAAGTAGCCGAGGACGAAACACTGCTTGACAAATATAAATCCGCAGTCTTGGAGAGGGTTCGACAAGTAGCAACTAGACCTAAGACAGAACCACGAATCACGGAACCAATAGGTCGTACTAGCCCTGTTCAGAACATCATTAAAGTCAAAGATGAAGTAATGAACTACTTCAAAATATACTTAGGAAACTGTAACGTTAATGAAAGAAAGTGGGCTAAACGAATAATGATAGAGATACGTGATGAACTTAACTTGCTTATAGAAATGGTTAAGGAGGATTAATCCCCTTGTCCCTAATTGATGAAGCTTTCAAGGAAACAAGATATGAATATGGATTAAAGCAGAAACCAAATTGGAGTGGCACCGTATATGGGGCTTGCAAGACACCGGGATGCGGTAACTACCGAAAGGTTAGATATTATGAAGGGGGGTTCTGTAAATTATGTAGCGTTCGCCATCCAGAAGACAGAAAACTATATGTTCTTAGTGGCGTAAACATACGAGGAACTGTAGTTGATATACCCAATCCCAAAATCAGGTGGAGTATAAAACGGTGGGTATTAGACATGAGCGACAAACTCAGCGCAGAAGAACGACGAATGTTCTACATGACCCCCGAGCAGCGCACTAAAATGATGGACCGCGTAGACTACCAGGAACCCAAAGAAGTGGACCCAGATTTCATCGTAGAACGCGAAGAGGATGAACCGGAAGACGATTTAGAATAATTTATTTTTATTATAAAATTATAATATTGGTTTTTTGTTAAGGAATGTTTTTATACCCACTCAACTACTTTATTCCTACATGTCTCAGAAAACCATTATACCAATAAATAAAAAAAATGAAGAGAATCGAATCAATCGAATCAATCGAAGCGATGACCGTTGTAATAATACGTTCCATATGTCCTATAAACTAGCGTCATCGTATAGAGTTTACGCTAAATTGACTGGAAAGAGTTTGGCGGCGTGTATTGAACGGGCGATTATAAATGATATGAAAAACAACCCCACGGATTCTATGTTCTTTGAGGTTCAGCAACAAATATTGTCAACGCTACCAAGTCGTCAGGAAGAAATACGAATGAAACTGTTTAGTAGAGAAATGGGGTTCATATTAGAGAGACTTGATAAAGTGGAGCAAGATATAAGAAAAGACCTTGTAATGAGACTTGGTAAACTTCTTCTCAAGGGTGCTGAGATTAAGAATCCAACAGAAGAGTTTGTGATACTTCTTGAGGAGGGTCTGAAACATATCTGATTTATTTGATTTTATTCACAATGAAGAAAATGAGCAACAGATTACTGGTTCAGGTAATGTATTCGTAATAGATTACTATAAACTATTTGATAGTTGTTCAGATGAGGCAATGAGCCTATTAGATTCACCTGAACAATGGATTAATTATCTGAAGGAGAGTTACTTAGAGCCATCGTCTTATAGCGGAAAACAATGGCAAGTAAAAATAGTAAATCTAATCAAGTCCACTAGAATACGTGAAATAGAGTCCACCCATATCGGAAAACTCATACAGGTTGAAGCCATAGTTACCACCACAAGCATACCTGAAGCAACGGTAACAACCGCTGTCTTCAAATGTGAAGTATGTGGAGAGAAACTTCGTGTCGAACAAGACGATTTTGAAATGAATTTCCCAAAGAAATGTGGCACCTTAAATTGTAAAAATAGGAAGAACTTTAAACTCATACCAGAAGAATGCACCTACACCAATACACAGTTGATTTATCTTCAAGAGCGCCCAGAAGAACTTCCACCAGGAGAGATACCAGAACCACTTACAACAATTCTACGAGGCAGTCTGATTAGGTCAGCCACCCCCGGAGATAGATTAAAGATTATTGGGGTGATAAAGGTGAAGCCGACCAAACGTAATAGTTTGGACTTCATGAAACTACTTGAGGCAAATAGTGTAGATGTGCTGAATCGAAACAACGTGAATGTTCGGTTGACTGATGAAAGAATACAACAAATAGTGGCGTTATCACAACAACCAAACTTAGAGGATATATTAATTGACAGTTATTGCCCAAGTATATATGGATGGAGACATGTAAAGAAAGCGGCGTTACGATGTTTATTTGGGGGTGTAGACAAATGGAAAGAAGGAAGTTTTGTTCGTGGATGGATACATTGTCTTCTACCAGGAGACCCAGGGTTAGCTAAGACCGCGATATTGTTATTTGGTAAAGCGGTTTCTCAACGTGGAGTCTATGATACGGGGCGGGGGGTTACGGGAGTAGGACTTACAGCGGCTCTAGTGAAGGAAAATGATAAATTTATGCTGTCTGCGGGAACATTGGCAAGAGGGGATAGAGGTAATGTCTTTCTCGATGAGTTTGAGAAGATGAGAACGGAGGATAGGGACGTCATACACGTTCCCATGGAGAATGGCATTATCACAGTGAGTAAGGGTGGTTTAACAACGGAACTTAATTCTCGGTGTAGCATCTTGGCGGCGATGAACCCTGTGGATGGGCGATATAATATATTAAAAACGTTAAAGAGTAACATTCGTCGAAAACCTGAAGACTTCCCAGATTCTCTTATATCTCGATTTGACTTAATATTTATTATGGCTGATGTAGTAAACAAGGAAAAAGACGCAGCAATAGCAGAACGTATGCTTAGGCTCGAAAAAGGTAAAGCAGAAGAAAGAATACCATTTGATCTACTTAAAGACTATATTGCTTATAGTAAACATCTGAACCCTACAATACCTGAGCCTATAAGAGAAAAACTAGGAAAATATTATGAACAGAAACGCCAAGAAATGAAGAACGATCAAAGTAAAACAATTACACCCCGTCAACTAGAAACTATGGAAAGACTCGTAGAGGCACGGGCACGAATGTATCTACGAAAAGAGGCAACCATAGAGGACTACGATGACAGCGTGTGGCTCTACGAGATATATATTAACGATACATGGAAAGACCCATACACCGGAAAAGTGG
>Ga0307376_10002541_pt1 | contig 17804 bp, 27 predicted proteins | sample TR2MG_FD_202536 | JGI IMG/M metagenome (GOLD analysis project Ga0307376, IMG submission 202536) | Soil microbial communities from Risofladan, Vaasa, Finland - TR-2 | ecosystem: Environmental > Terrestrial > Soil > Coastal area > Acid sulfate soil | place: Finland: Risofladan, Vaasa | collected...
TTATTTAAAAAAAAAGGACTAACATTAATTCTATCTTGATAAAATCTAATTATATTTAAACCACCAACTGCCGCTGCAACTTGATCCTGGCTTCCCACACTTTCTTTTATCATATTTTGTTCTATATGAATAGCATCTCTATACAATTGTTCTTTGGAAACCATTTGACCTTTTAAACCATACAAAGAATTTAGTAAGCCAACTGTAAATGATGAGCTTGATCCTATACCAGAACGAGCTGGAAGATCGCTAGCATGTTGAATCTCAACACCAGTTTGTATATTTAAAAATCTAAAAGTTTCTCTTATTGATGGATGATCTATATCATCAATTTTGTCTACTAATTCTTGTTTAGAATATACAAACCTATGTTTATGTTCAAAAAAAGATGGAAGTTTTCTACAACTAATATAGCAGTATTTATCTATAGTTGTCGATAAAACAACTCCTTCCTCTCTTTCAAACCATGCTGGTAAATCGGTTCCTCCGCCAAAAAATGAAATTCTAAACGGTGTTCTGCTTATTATCATGTTAAATTCCTAGCTGTTTATCTGTTAAAAATTTTGTCTCACCACCATCTATGCACTTCATCAATCTTTTTAATGTTAATTCTGCACCCTCTTCTCCTGATTTTTTTATTAAAGAATCCCATCTCCAAGGAGCAAAAACATAAATGCTTGCAAAAGCCTCGTTCTGGGCACTTATCAAATCTTCTGGAAGAAGATCTCCAACTTGCATAACTGCTGCGTTATATCTTTTAAATTGTGAGAAATCTTTTACTACTAATTTCAAGCCATGTTCTTCTTTCAGTGCCATATCATAAAGTTCTGTTCCAGGATATGGAACTGCTATGCTTATATTGGCTTGCTTTATTTCTTTTGACTGTCTAAGGAACTTAAGAGTTGCTCTTATGGTATCTTCTGTCTCTCCTGGCAGTCCTATCATACAGGAGTTGAATGTTTCTATTCCATATTTATTCGTTAGCTTGTTGGCTTCTATATATCGATCTAGCGGAACATTTTTCTTCATGGTTTCTCTCATGGTTTCATCTACTGTTTCTAAACCAAAAGATAATCTTTTCAAGCCAGCTTGAACCATTTTTTTAATAAGTTCTTCATCAACCAAGTTTGCACGAGTACTTCCTTCCCATGTTATTCCTAGTTTTTCTTTTATCAACAAATCACATATATCTATTGTATGTTGTCTATTTAATGTAAGTGTATCATCAAGAAACATAAAATGCCATATATCGTATTTATCTCTACATTCTTTAATTTCTTTAACTACTTTTAAAGGAGATCTTCTTCTTGTATTGTTTCCAAAAACTTTTGTGCTACAGAAAATACATTTAAAGGGACATCCCCTCATTGTCATTATGGTAGTAAATTTTTTAGTACCATCTGCCGTTCCAAGAGTATAATTATGCAATTTTAATAAGTGTCTTGCAGGAATTGGCAAATCATTTATGTCTCCTATTTGCTGAGATGGACCACTAGATATAATTTCCCCATTCGGTTCTCTGTAAAGTATTCCACCAATTTCCGAAAAACTCTTACGCCTTAAAAAACCCTCCCATGTTTTTTCTGACTCTCCTATAAATGCATAATCAAAACAATCATTAAAAGCTTTTTCTTTTAATACTGTTATGTGTGGTCCTCCGATAATAGTCGTTACATCTGGCTTTTTTTCTTTTATTTTTTTTGCAAGTTCTACACAAATATGATAAAATGGAGTAGTTCCTGTTATTCCAACTATACTAGGAGAAAAATATTTGGTTCTTTCAACCATTTCATCAATAGATATCCCTTCCGCTTCTCCATCTATAATTTCAACTTCGTGTCCCTCTCTTTCTGCTATTGCCGCAAGATAAGCCAAATTTAATGGAGGCCAGTGCCCAGCCTTTCTAGCAAAATGAGATATCTGTTTATACTCACCAGTCCACTCTGGATATAAAAGACTTATTTTCAAATCTTCAACCTCTCATTAATCCAACTAAGTGTTTCCCCAATTCCTTCTTTAAGAGAATATTTTCTTTTCCATTTCGGATAGGCTTGTTCTATTTTTGTATTGTCTAACACAAGTTTTGTCTTAATTGTTGGTTTACTTGTATCTATGGTAATATCTAAATTTTTTCCACTTGCTTTTATAATCATCTCTGCAACTTCTCTTATTGGATAAGAAACTCCACCACCAACATTAAATAGATTAAATTTTTCTTTTGGTCCTTCATCTATTATAATTTTAATAAGATTTACTAAATCTTTGATATATACAAAATCTCTTGTCTCCGTCCCATCGCCCCATAATTCTATAGAAGTATTGTTATCTGCTTTCACAACTTTAGAAATTAATGATGGCATTACATGAGAATTTTCGTTAAAGAATTTGTCGTGTGGGCCATAAATATTTGAGTGCCTTAAAACCGTACAGCTCATATCACTTGTTTGTGAATAGAATTCACACATCTTTTCTATATAAACTTTTGTCCACGCAACACCAAAATATTTCTCTGGTATTCTATTGGGATCAAAGTCTTCCTCTTTTACAGGAACTACATCTTGGTCGCCTGGATACATGGTTGTGCAACTAAAGAAAATAAAATGCTTAACACCAACCGCAGCAGCTTGTCTCAGCAATAATGAATTCATTATTGCATTATTCGTAACCTGTGCAGATGGATTATGTATTGTGTCCTTTGCTCCACTTGTTGCCGCCGCAAGTTGCACCACAACGTCTATTTTTCTATATTTATGCAAAACATTATAAACATCTCTCTCACTCAATAAATCATATGCTCTTTTAAATGGACCACTAACTTTATTTTGTTGGTGGGTTAAGTATAAACTTTTTTCTATTCCCTCATAGTTCATCCATCCAAAAACATCTGCTGCGGTTTCGTATCTTTCAAGTAAATTTCTTCCTATGAATCCACTATTTCCACAAATTAATACATTAGCCATTTTTTTCTCCTATAATACTTTTAACCCAATAATAAGTTCTTTTAATCCCTTCATCTAATGAAATATGTGGTTTCCATCCAAGGATATCATATGCTTTCGTAGCATCGCAATTTCTTCCCTTGACACCTTTTTCTACTCCCGTTTCAATTGGTTTTATTAAAATATCTTTTTTAGAAAGATCAACAATCATTTTACTCAATAATTCCCATATTGATATTGGCTCATCACTTCCTATATTTATAGGATATGGATAATCTGACATTATTAATTTCCATATTGGTTCCATGATATTATCTACATGACAAAAGCATCTCGTTCTATTTCCAGAACCCCACATTTCTACTTCATCACCATCTTTTGCTTTTGCCACCTTTCCCATAAGAGCCATTATAGATTTAGTGCCACTTCCTTCAAATTCCATACCTTCTCCAAATATACTAAAAAATCTAGCAACTCTAGTTTTCATTTTTGTATCTCTTCCGTATTCATAACATGCTCTTTCTGTTGTTAATTTACCTAGTCCATAAGCATTATCTGGATCTGCCGGATAAGCATCCTCTTCTTTAATTGGTGGAACTTCATAGTTATTGGTTACTCTATTTGGATACACGCATGCAGAAGAAGCAAAGAAAAATTTACCAACTCCATTTGATGCACACGCCTCAAGCATATTCATATCTATAGTAAGATTATTTCTTATTATACTAGATTGATTAGTTTTTATTTTTTCTATTCCACCAGCTGTAGCTGCAAAATGAAAAACAAGATTAGCTCCTTCTGTAACTGCCTTGCACATATTATAGTCTAATAAATCTGCTTTTACAAAATTTTCTAAACAACCAAAATATTTATGCGGTTTTCTTCCAGTTGGTATTACAATATTTTCTCTACGATGTATTTGTAAATATTCCGAGAAATGATATCCTATTAAACCACCTGCTCCGGTTACTACTATTCTCATTACTATTTCCTAATTAATTATATTTGAAGCCATTTCTTCATCTGAATTTAAAATACTAAAATACTCCTCAAACTTTCCCTCTCTTTTATGCATTTTGTAAAACTCTTTAGATGCCTTTACAGCTTTCACAAATGAATCAACATTTCCTGATTCAAACAAAGTTCCAAGTTTATACTCATCTGCCAAAATATCAAATGGGTGTATGTCTGGAATTATCATTGGCCTTTTTGTAAATGCTGCAAGAGTTGGTATCCCGCTTCCACCATAAGCATAAGCATCCCTGAACGGCATGGCAAATACATCTGTAGCTGCTGCTATTATCCTAATTTCTTCCTCTGAGCAATAATTATCAACAAATGTTAAATTATCTATTCCTCTAGGATCTAACATTTCTTTGTCTTCTATATAACTACAATGAACAAAGTAATGAATATTTTTATCAACAGTTCTTTTAGCAGCTTCAAACATTATATCTGGGCCTCTTGAATAAGAACCTCTTCCAAAAAGTGTAACAATAAATTTATTTTTTGGCAAATTAAATTTCTTTCTGCACGCAGAAACGTTGTATCCACCAATAGAATATCTATCTCCATTAAATTTTGGTTGCATGGAAATTTGAACTTTATTTTTTGGATACTTAAAACATTTCCAATTATCTGGATACACCAGATATTTTTCTTCCACTAAACTATAGATGATAACCTTTTTTACTTGTTTCTTTTTTATTAATTCAGTAAAAACATAAGCCCTAGCCTTTGAACGGGCAGATCCTCTAAGAGACATGGTAAAAACAATTTTTGACTTAAGATTTTTTCTTGTAGAAAGTTCGGATAACAAATATTCTGGAAAAGCCAATGTTTCGAAATAGATTAAATCTGTTTCGTCCCTTTCTGCAAAATCAAGTAAGTTTTGAAATACCTGGAAATGAGTATGTTTTGAGCACCACTTGTCTAGTTCATTACCAGTAAAATTTGTTACTTCATGTCCTTCATCAACCAAAAAATCTCTCTCAAACAATACTGTATTTTTATTATCGTTTATATTATATAGTATTATTTTCATCTTCACCACCAATTATTTTGTTTGATTCTATGTTTATAAACTCAATACTTTTCTGTCTTTGAAGTTCTTTGTCTATTCCGTAATCTCCATACCCTTGATTTTTTATTACTTCTTCTATATTAGCTTCGGCCAATTCATCAACCAAGCCGTTTGAACAATTTACGAAATCAGTTTCCATCTCTGAATTTATAATGCCCAACAGCCCTCTTTTAAAAGAAATATATTCTGGGTGTGTGAAAGTTCCATTTCTATATTCTATGCATTTTCTTGTATCGCTCATTGGAATATTCGGCTGCATAACCCATCCATCTTTTGTTTCTTCCCATGTAGTAGATTTAGTGTTTTTCTTATCCTTCCATCCGAAATCTACTCCAACAAGAAAAATTGGACTAAATCCAAGAAAACTTGCAATAGATACTGCGTTGTTAACCACACATCCAGTAAATCTAAACCCTATTTTTATCCAAGGAAACATCATTGGAAAAGTAAGTTCAAAAAATTCGTGGCCCTGGAACATACGTCTAAAATAATACTTGTTCCATTTCCATGCTTCCAGTAGTTTTGGTTCCGCATTTGGATGCGTTATTAAAGTAGTTCCTTCCCATGAATACTTTTTAAATTTAAAATCTTCATACAAACTCCATAGTGAATCAAAGGCACACGCATAATCTGGTTTTCTTCCCCACCTAAGTATTGAAAACAAGGCTGATGTTGGAGAAAAAATAGGATGTTTCCAGTCTTTTAATAACGGAGCCGCTTCATCCAAACTTGGACCAGAACCTATGATAATCGCTGGCCTATTCATTGGTCTTGGGTGTGAAGTAATGCAGCAATTTTTTTTACTAAAATCTTTTTTGATTGTTTGATAATTTTCCATACCATTATGTATCCATGTTGGATACCATCTTTTAAAATATGGATCTTTCATAAATACTTGATGTGGTGTTCCATGAAATTGTGGAGCTTCTTCTTTTTCTTCTTCTGGCATAACTACCCTCTATATATCTAAAATTCTATTTTCTTTTGAATCGATAAATTTTGAACCTTTGTCTATTTCCATATGAGCTATGGCTTTTTTAACGGCAAGGTCTCTAATCTTCTCAATTTTTTTCAAATAGTTTTCAATGCTTAAACCGCTTGCTATTGTTATATATGCCCTATCGCTTATACCCTGCTCGGAGTTTGAGTGATTTATTTTTCCGCGTATTATACCAGGGATAAATCTTGAATTTGGAACCTTGGTAGAAATTTTATCCGCTGTCTTTGTGAATATTTTATGATACTCGGCCATGTTTTCTTCCTTCTCTTTTTTATCTACAAACATGGCAACTAAACAATTTTTTGTCTTCTTGTTCAAAGAACCGTATTCAAACTTTGGAACTTTCTCTTCAAGAAATGTTTCACTAAAATCTAAAAAACCGCCACCAAAGATTACACTCTTAAGCTCTGACTCATCAATGGTTAATGGAGAATAGGCATCTATGGAATATTTAGAAACTAAATTCATTAGATAGTCTACTCTTTTTATAATGTATCCATCCACCAAGTCCCAATCATCATCAAACTGTTTTCTCAGTTTCTCGTTATCAAATAACATAACAGAAACTTTATTTATTATTGGCATTATATTATTTATTGCTTGGACAGCATTTGCCAATGGTGGATTCATTTCTTTCTTATATGGAAGAACACCAACAATTAAAACTCTACATTCATTATTAATAAGAATTCTTGATACTGGATACAACGAAGAACTACCACTTCCACCACCAAGAGACGAAAATAATACGACATCTTCATCAATAATATCTGCCAATATTTCGTTCTCTAATCTAAGGATGTTATTGGCCCAAATAGAAGTACCAACCTTAAATCTTTTGATGGCTCCTTCTGTTGATATGCTCCACAAATTATCGTATTGATTTTTATAGTTATTATAATCTTGATCGGCAGTAGCTAACAAAACTGGAGCCGGCGCAAACTTCGTTGCCAGCAGCATGCCTGTGTTTCCTATACCTAGAGTTGTCATAGTAATCTCCTTAATCGTCTATCATGCTTCTAATTCTATCCATTTTTTCTTGATAGGCTTTATAGGCAATTTTCATCTTTTTTAAAGATTCTTTTTCCAAAATTTGATTTGTCTTATTAAACATATCTTCTTCTATTTCTTCGAAAGAGGTGTCATCTGGCACTTCCTTTTCTACTGAGAAAACTGTGCTTGCGTCTATTGATTCATAGGGTTTTCCTATTATCTTGAATCCGATACTTCCTCCAACTTTTATCTTCATGTTTCCCTCCAATAAATAAATAATTTTTTATCTTGTTCCATAATTTCTTCTACACTGATTCCACCACTTGCAACAATATAACCTACTTCTGGAAGAATAAAAGTGGCTTGTTTATTGGCAATAAAAAACAAATCTCTTAATAATCTCACTTTATTATTTATATTGTTTTTTAACAATACTTTAATCATTATGCACCATGAGTTCCTTCATATATAACCTTATGTCCTTTTTCTTTTATCCGCCACATTTCAACAAAACTATTTCCAACTTGCATCCAATAAAATTTGTCATGTTTTCTAAAAATACTCATTAGTACTAAAAATCTACCTCTTGTTTGATTATCGTTTAACAACACCAGCCTTCTCCAATATTGCTCTCTTCTTTTCTTCAACATTCTTTTGTTTATCTATCATTTCTTTACCGTAAGAAGCTATTAGAAAATAAACTATGATTGGAGAAAGAGCTATTCCTATTGCACAAGCTCCAATAATAGCCGCCAAAAATACGATAAAAAACGGAGTAACAAGTATTGTCACAAACAGTAACACCAAAGCTCCTAACAATCTTTTTAAAAATTTTTTCATAATATATTCAATTCTCCTATTGTTGTTCTAAGGCTTCTCACAAATGATTCAATTTCGCTTCTTTTTCTCAAAAGATAGGCCGGATGTCTGAGCGGTAGCCATCTCTTAGCTGGAACATAAGTATTTATCTCATATTCTTTTCCATTTGAATACCAATCACCAGGAACCTTCCCCAAAGTAACAATTAACTTTGGATCTATTAATTTTAACTCATTTAATAAATATGGTGAACAAATCACTATTTCATCATAGAAAGGGTTTCTGTTATCCGGTGGTCTGCATTTCACTAAATTTGTTATAAAGTAATCATCTTCTGTTAGACCTATTTTGTCAAGTATTTCTTGTAATAATTTTCCACTTCTACCCACAAAGGGAAGTCCTTGTTTTTGTTCTTCCGCCCCAAGAGCTTCTCCTATAAATACTATACTAGCATTTTCACTACCTCTATAATAATAAGGGACTAATCTTTCTCCATGGAGGTGGCATTTATCACATTTATTAATATTCTCATATATTTCGCTGAAAGAATTCATCGCCCAATACCTCCTTCATTTTTTTTAATACTTTTTTATTAGAAAATACAACGGCCCTTTTATTCTCTATTTCTTCTTTGTCAAACATTTCATTTAAACCCAGTTCATAAAATGATTTACAAAGAAAAAACAGCAATGGGTTTATTGATTTTCTTTCTATTAATAATTGATTTTTTTTATCTTCTAGAAAAGCTCTTATGCTTTTCCATTCTTTGACTTCTTTATAGGTGGTAAGTAAATTCATCACAACTCTTTTTTCGGAGTCTGCTTCGTATCTACCTCTATAAAGTTTATAAGTTTCGTAGGCATCTTTGTCCACCAATTGGTAAGGAAGTATTTTTCCTTTTTCCTCAAACTGAGCGGCTATGAAATAATCGGCGTTCCAATCCGATTCTTGACTAAAATGTATAGCTACGCTTACAAAATAAGGCCACCATTTAGATTCTTTAACAGTTGATAGCTTAAATGTTTTAAAAGAATGCTTTTTATAATAAAACAAAAAAGCCTTTGCTAACTTAAAGGCTTCGTATTCAATCCTCATATTTTTGAAGGAACTCGGATTCTGTAATATTCAGTGCGTTTCTTTTTTTTAAAAATACGAGAAATGCTTTCCAATCTATACCAATATATTTAGATGTGCATCCACATATGTTTTCATCGTTCATTGGACATTCTACAAATAATTCAAAAATATACTTACTGTATTTTTCTTTTAGCGAACTCGGAACGTCTTTGTGCTGACACGTTGTGCAAAATTTATTCATCTTTCAATAGTATAAAAAATAATATATTTAGTCAAGTATTTGTAATGTAAATTGTAATGTAAAGTTAATAAATAGTATAACTTGGAGGAAATTTGTGAAACTAAAAGATTTTATTAAAACATTCAATGAAGAAGAAGATGAAATTGTAAAATATTTCAATAAAAAAGATTATGATGAATTCCAAGATAGCAAATGTATCGTCTGTGGAAAAGAGTTCAAAGAAAAAGATAAAGTAGAATCAGATATCAAGGGAAATTTCTATCACAAGGAATGCTTTGATAAAAGGTTTAATAAACCAGAAGACTTATCAACTAGGCAGAAGGTTCAGCCTGGGGAGTAGCGTTTGCTGAATATGGGGCAGAGACCTTCATTCTTGGTTTCTGCTCTTCTTTTTCTCTCTTTTGTTGCTCTACATTTTGAGCAAGCCTACCCTGTTCCGCATTTTGCTTAAGTGTTATATTTTCTTGCTCTACATCTTTAACGTAGTCATTAACAAGTCTAAGATCTTGATTCAATCTACCAATAACAGCCTTTATTTGCTTCGAATCCACAGTTAATTGTTCTTTCAATAATTCATTAAACTTCATTATAAACTCCTAAATATAGTCATCGTCATTAATATTAATACCAGTAACAGCACCATAGGTAGAAGCTTTTTTCGTTGATTCATCGCTTCTCTCCGAGGCTGGTGTGCTGTATTGTATTTCTAATTCTTCCATCTTATTAACATCTCTTGTTGTTCTCTCTACAACTACCTTTTCAAGTTCCGTTTCAATAATAGTTTCTATATTGGGCTGCACAATATCTGGCAACTTTACTGGTTTTATTTCTATTGTTTCAACTATCGATTTCTCTATTTGTTTTTCTAATGGTTTTGGAGCAATTATTTTAGTAGATATTGGAGAAACCGAAATTACATTTTCCGCTTTTGTTTTTGGACCTATTGTAAAATTGAAATCGGAAAGTTTTTTCTGAATTGTTCTTTTGCTTCTATCAAAGCAATATACAGTATTTCCGTCTACTAAAAAAGGAGTTAAGTGTTGCCCAGAATTTGTCTTTAGTTCTTCGTTTAACTTAAACATTATTCCTCCGATGGTTCATTCTTCTTTCCTTGTTTGTATAAATCTTCTCCTCTTATATCTATACTAAATATATATATACCATCTCCAAATATTTTATAATTTTTTCCATCTCTTTCATAAGTGAATTTCTTAAATCTATTTGGGTCATCATCAGAAAATTTTTCGGGTGTTATCTGCACAAATTCATCTTTTTTATCTTTTCTGTTTAATATATAATAATAGTGATCACGAGGATATGCATTATAAAAATACATGATATGCCTTACTTCTGGTGCCGTTAGTTCTCCTTCGTGTGTTTTTATAATTTTTTTAAGACCGGATAATTTTTCGCTGTTCTTCTCTAGTTCTTGTTGTAACATTCCTTTGGTTCTTTCGGTAGACCTCACCGTTCTGCCCTTTGCTTCTATTGGAATTTCTTTTTCTTTTCCATCAACAATAGCAGTAATTAATAAATCTGGGAACCTTGTTATTCCGTTAGGATGTGATACAGATTTTTCTCTAATTATTTTTTCAGATCCTATTAATTTTGGTCTTCTTATTAAAGCACCAAGAAGCAAATCTTCCGATGCAAGTCCAGTCTTTTGACCAATAACATTTTTCTCTGCTGTGGTTGGAGTTCCAATTTTTTTCTTCATGTCTTCTTCTACAGCAAGTATTATAGTTAAAATTTGTAAAGGAGTTTCTTTTGGCAAAATACTATTTAGATTTATTTTTTCAAAAACTTTTTCAATAATTGGATTGAGTACTTTCCCAGTTTTTGTATTCTTTCCAAGCTTATATCTTTCCATGTTTTTTTCTAAAATGTTTATTGCTTGGGTTCTATTTACCTTGAGTGTTTTTCCAATAGGAGAATATAAAATTTTTGTTACATCTTGATCTGTTGTAAACGAAAGTCTAGAGGTTTGTCTATCATCTTCAAGTTGAAGATGGGAGCTACCTGGAAGAAAGAATTTATTTATTGCGTCCTTTATTTTTTGCTTAATGGCTTGTGCTTTATTGCTTAGATATAATTTTAACAAACTACTAAAAATTTTAACTCTTATCGTTTTAAGAGTTGTATTTATTTCTACTTCGGTTTGTTCATTTATATTGTATACAAAGTCGCTTATCTTCATGCACTTATCTTTACTAAGATTGTGCTTTAATTTTATTCAATTTTTTTCACCATCCTTTTTATTTTAAATTCATTATCCGTCCATTCTCGCTGACCAAATATAGCATTGTCTCTATCTCCAAGATAGACATTTAATAGATATATATTTTCTGTTCTTAAATCATATTTTATATGCTTCCAATATGAAGCAAATACAGGTAGTGAAATTGTAACTCCATATATATCCTCTACTTCCATAAACCCCATTTCATTTCCATTCCTATCTGTGTATGATCTTATCTTATTAATGAGAACTGGTATCTTCTTAGATGTTTCTTCTATTTCATCCACTACAAGATAAATAAGTTTTTGCTCACGCATTTTCGTTAATGCTTCTGTCAAACTATTTGTAAAAGGAGTAGAAAATATTTTAAACCCATAGAATGTTTTCTCATATTCTATTAAGTCGGCCATTGTAGTGTCCAACGCTGGAATTGCCTCCACGGATACTACGCTTTTGTCATAAGCATCTTTTAGCTTCTCTTCTATTTTTATGCTCTTCTTGTTTTCCCAGAATGTTTTTAACATTTGAATTAACCTTTTTCTCTCTGGATAAAAACAATCAAATACACCTACTGATGCTAAAGCTTCTATTGTTTTTATCGTAATTGTTCTACTTTTAGTTTTAAGATAAAAATCAAATATAGATTTAAATGGTCTTGTTTCTGCTATCAGATTAGTAGCACTTTCACTTACAAATTTTATATCACCAAGACCAAGACGAATGGCATTTCCATCTGGCGAAAAGTGTGCTTTTGATTTGTTTATATCGGGTGGAAGAATTTCTATTCCTTGTTTTCTAACTGACGATATTCTATCTAATAGATATTTTTCTCTATCTGTCTCATATGTTAGAACAGATGAATAGAAGTATTTTCTAAAATATTTTGATAGGTATAATGTAATTAAAGCTATGTATCCATAGCTTGCTGCGTGAGCTTTGTTAAATGAATAACCAGAAAATGCTGCTAAATCTTTTGAAATAGAAATAGCCATACTTTCATCAATACCTTCTTTTGCCGCCCCTTTAACAAATTTCTTTACTACTTTTTCCCATTTCTTTACGTCATCTGGATCTTTTTCTGCTTTGCTAAGTTTTTTCATGAGGCCGCGAACCTCATCGGCTTCCTCAAGTGTAAATCCACCAACCTTATGAAACGTTTCTATAATCTGTTCTTGATAAAGAAATGTATAATGGGTATCTTCTAATATTTTATTTACTACATCTGGATACGGAGAAGCTTCTCCAGATTTTCTTTTAACAAAATGAGGAGCACAAGTTTCAAGAGGTCCAGGTCTTGCCATTGCGTTAATAGCAACTACTTCATCAAAATTCTCTGGCTTTATTTCATCACAAAGTTTTTCAGCCGTCGCACCATTTAATTGAAATATTCCTATTTTATCTGGGTTATTTGCTTCTTCATATAAAGCGGAATCATTCTCATCTATGGTATAAATCCAATTTTCTAAATCTTCTTTTGTTACTTCTCTTATTATTTTAATCAATTCCCTCTCCAAAAATTTTACTTTTCACGCTGTGTTATTTCCTTCGTCAACTATCTTACGATGTGAATCGATTGTAAATATAATCGAATCGAATGCTACATGAAAATAAAGTCGCATTACAAAAAAATCACCACCAATAAGGAATGTTTGTAAAGAGCTTTCTATATGATTTTTTTTCGGGTTATTTACAGCCCGTGGATAGAGAAAAAATAAATGTGTAAGAAACAGTATTCTTTTTTCCTGTTCTTCGCCACTCACTGCTTCCACCTATACCGTCTAGCCACTTCTTCATGCATTCTTTTTTTTCTATCAATACCACTATCACTAAGCATTTTCGTAAAATTAATAAAGCTAGCATATTTTTTGCCAAACCTCATATCTGCTAAATATATTAAGTGATTGCACACAACTGAATAATTTATATTATTACGCATACTAAACACTTTAGACAGAAAATAAATTCTGTTAAGAATGTTAATTTCTCTATTACCTTCGGAACTGTTCTCACACCATATTTTTTGATTAGGTCTGTGGGTCAAAATTTTCGTATCTGTGGGAAATTTCATCATGCTTAAATACTTCATAGTCTATTAGGTCATAATTAATAAAACTTGCTATTCTTTTTCTATTGTTTTCTTTTCGTAAAATTTCAAGAATTCTAAATGTGGAGTTTTTCCAAATAAAAGCAAATACATTATTATCGGAATCCACCTTCCCTTTTTGTATTTTACTAAGAAGGTTCATAACACATTCTTGCTGTATGTCTTCTGCTATTTCTGGATCGAAGATTTTGAATTTTCTTGAGATTAAGAACTGGGATATTTTATATGCTTTGTCAAATACGTAATTCCAATCCTCTTCTTTAAATTTTATTTTTAGTTCTTCTTTGTCTACATCTAACACTAATTATTCTTCTCTCATATCTATTTTTAGAAGTAATATGAGAAGCTTATAGTTTTCCCAAACCTTCCCGAACAAGAACGATATACTATTTATATCAACATCTGCCTCACCTGATAAAATCTTGCTTTCTATTTCATTTAAGGAATTCTGCATTTCTAAAAATGTCTTTTTTACCAAGACATCTGACTCTTTATTTGTTATTCCCATTTTTCCTCCTTGCTACATAGCTTTAAATATTTCATATTTTTTCTTTCCGTCTTTTACCTCAGTTCCTTTATAGGGCCTTCTATAACCTTTATTATAAGTCCAAGTATCATAATAAAAAGTTTTCTCGGCTCCTGGATCAGCCCATCTTGATGCCTTTATTTCTTTTCTAAGAATTCTTATTTCAAATGGTCTTTTTCCATAATGATTAAATATATAAATCAATCCTTTTATGTGGCCATTAGGCAATCTTTTAAATTTATCACTTGGCCTATTGTTAAACCTCTTAAAATATTTACCTCTATACTTTGTTCTATATGCCAAAATTATCAACTCCTCCTTCGATATAAGACTCGGGTACAATTTTACGAACGTTATCTTCTTCAATTAAATACATTCTCTCATTTATCATATTAATCGTATTTCTAATTGTGTCAAGTACTGCTATTGATAAAATATCAAACTTCACAACTCCTACTTCATCAAGAATTTGCTCCTGTCCGCTTTCTGGAAACGCTGTAACTATTTCTCCTGTAACTCTATCAACAGGAATTCTTTTATATACTGGCTCATCAAGAATAACTATACCACCCGCATGTTTACCACTTTGTCTTATCTTATTTATAAAATAAGGGGTCAAGTCAATAACCTTCTTGTGCTTCTTATAAAACTCCCATTGGACCGGATGTTCGCTTTCTATTCTTGCGAGATTATCTTCCCAATTAAGTTTTGAATCAAGAAACCTTGTAAATTCGTTTGACTCTTTAAAATCCACTTTGTAAATTCTAAGTAGATCCTTTGCCGCTGATGCCGGTCCAAGTCTTGAAAATGTTCCAACATGCAGCACTCTATCTTTACCAAATTTTTCAACTAAATAATCTTGGATTTTCTGCTTTCCGGCTGGATCAAAATCAAGATCGATATCGATTCCACCAGAACTACCAGATTTGACAAATTTGAATTTCCAATCTTCGTCAGTAACTTTATCGGTTAAACCAAGCAAAAATGGAATAACATATCTCGTTGATGGATTCTTTTCTTGCAACATCTCAACAAGATTTATGTCGTTATCATAAAATCTCTTTGCGTAGATTAATTCTTTCTTACATTTTTTTTCTAGATCTGGATACTCTTTTATTTTCTCCAAACAAAATTTCTTTAGTTCTCTGAATGTATCCACTCAGACCTCCTATTATTAAAAGAAGATCGTATAAATAGTATTCCTTCATCATAACAAATCAAATCCCAGAACCTATTTTCTTCCGTATCGAAAATGCAAAAGGCCATGAAATTTTTATTATATGCCTTCCACCATATTCGTATTTTTTCTCTTTTTCTATATTTAAATAAAAAAACCAAGAAAAAAATATTTCTATTTAATTCCTTTATATTAAACATCATTTTACTTTTAATATCGGTCATCTTCTATATACCTTTTTATCCATCTTATCATATAAGATTGTTAGTGCTCTTTTTTTGTAATCGGTTGCCGTTCCCGTAGTATATTCAATCGTATGTGAAATATAAAATTCATTCTTATTAAACTCAAAAACAACGGGGGCATCCACTTCTGTTCCTGCTATATCTCCCAATGTAATAAAAAACAAAAAATAATAAACATCTTTTTCGAAAAGACAAGATTTTAGTTTTAAATCTTTTGCATCTATAAACAATCCATTACTAAAAAGACTTAGTAATATAAAAATTTTTTTATTTAATTTACTATCATACTTTATCCCTATTGGGGAGGTTTTATTTCTCACAAAAATAATCCAATACAAGATCTGGCGAACGTTTATCACTCATGAACCTTTCAAAAAGAAGTCCTCTTTTTATAGGATCTAAATTATGTATCCCAAGAGAATAAGCCAATAAACTTCCACCAACAGATCCACGACCTATTCTTCCATATATTCCTTCCCTTATAGAAAATTGTGTTATATCGTCCACTATTAAAAAGTAAGAACTAAATCCTTTCCTTATTATTACTTCTAATTCTTTTTCTAATTGACTTCTATACTCTTTTGGAACATCCTTATAATCACATTCAAACCTTTCTTCTAAACCAGCTTTTCCTTTTTTAATCAATTCTCTATCATCATCGTCAGTTATTTTTGGAAGAAAGAGCTTGTTTCTTTCTGGAAGCAAGAAGTCAATTTTGACCGATACGTCTGTTGTGTTTCTACACCAACTAATAATATCGCTCTTATCATAATTGTAATTGAATCTTTCATTAAAGTCAATATAATCGTTGGTATGATGATAATACAATTCCTTGCTCTCAAACTCAAATTGTATGTTGTCTATAGTTGATTTATCTCTAATCGCCATAGCCAATGTTTGTAGTTCATGTTGACCTTTTTCTAAGTAATGAACGTCACCAGTCATAACTATTGGAACACCGTTAACATTAGCAAGATTAATCATTAGTTCATTAACTCTTTTTTGATCTTGCAATTCATTTAATTGAATTTCAACATAAAAGTCTTCTTTAAACACTTCGTGATATTCTTCAAACAATGAATATGCATCGTCCGTTCTATCCATTAACATTAATTGAGCAAATGGATTTCCCATACAGGCAGTTCCAAGAACCAATCCCTCATTATATCTAAATAATTCTTCTTTGTTTATTCTTGGAAGATAGTAAAAATGTTCTGTGTCTTTTACGCTTATATAATTAAGCCTAAGAAGATTTTCATAACCCTTTTTATTTTTTACTAGTAATACTACATGTCTATTTTTAGTTCTTTTTCTTTTTTCATCGTCGCCATACACCTCAAGTTCATCAGCAACATACATTTCTACACCAATTATTGGCTTTACATCATATTTCAGACATTGTTGCTGGTGTTCGTGTATTCCATTTAATCTTCCATGATCGGTAATTGCTACTGCTTTATGATTAAATTCTGCCGCTCTTTCGGCATAGTCTCCGGGAGATGCCATGGCGTCTAATCTTGAGCCTATATGCGTGTGCGTATGTAATTGTGAAAACAAGTTATCTCCTTTGTAGAATACAAGAAAATTGGTTTATAATACCACAAAGTATTTTTACTATGTGAAAACATATCAATTAAATTTTTTATTTTATTATTCATTTCCATGAATACTCTCTTACAATAGATAACATCTTTAATTTAAAAAAATTATCTAGTTTAAACACTTTAGACAGGGCGTATTTATCCAAATTATCAAAACCATAATAATTACCATAAACACTAAGCTTAAACATTCTCATTAACATTCTTGTTTTATTCACGACTTATTATAAATCGTCTATTTGTTTTTGTCAAATTTATCTGTAAAGATAAAGTAGAAGAACATCCGATGGAGATATAAATGAATTCATTCAATGAAAGGGTAAAAGAATATATTTCTCTTAATGAAGAAGAAAGAAGAGGATTTGATTTTAGTGGAAAAAAAAGAACAATAGACACTCATAATTATAACGTAGCCAAGACTTTTTTGAAAGATAAACAATCAAAAGAAGTTATAGAAAAAATAAGAAATGATAAAGACATATCTCAAAATGACAAAAACGACCACCTAGTCGCGCTCTATGTTTTAAGTAGGAACGTAAACAGAAAAGGAAGAAGAGATGAGGCCAGGGAACTATTAAGACATGCTGGTGTCTCAACACAAGAAACTACCGATGGTGGTTTAAGTATAACCGACCCACTTCTAAGAAAAGCAAAACAAACATATGGTTCTATTTACGCATCTCACAACAAAATTGAAAAAGAACCAGGAGATGAAGAACAACAAGATGTTGAGGAAAAGCCAACAAAAGAACCAGAGGAT
>Ga0307376_10002542_pt1 | contig 17803 bp, 22 predicted proteins | sample TR2MG_FD_202536 | JGI IMG/M metagenome (GOLD analysis project Ga0307376, IMG submission 202536) | Soil microbial communities from Risofladan, Vaasa, Finland - TR-2 | ecosystem: Environmental > Terrestrial > Soil > Coastal area > Acid sulfate soil | place: Finland: Risofladan, Vaasa | collected...
GCCAGCCGGATGTACCAGGTCGCAGGGGACCTGGAGCCGACACACGAGTGGTACCTCGCCAAAGAGGAAGATCTCCGGGCGTTGGAGTTCAAGGCCGTCGCGCAGGGTGCGAGCGACGGGATTCGGGTCGCCATCCGGCAACACGCACGCAACGGAGGGCTGTTCCTCCGTTCGATCGGCGGCAGGGAGCTGGTGCTGGTAATCGGCAAGATCGAGGAGGTCGGGCATGTCGAAGTCGAAGAGGCCCCGGATGCAGGGGAAGCCAAAGCCCGGGGCCGGGATGGGGATGCCTGGGCTGCAGATGGAGATGCCGGATCTGGGGAGCCGAATGCGCAAGGCCTTCGACTCGTTCGCTCCCCAGAATGCGGAAGCGGTGATGGCGGAGGCGCGCGCGCGGAGGGCGAGCACGATTCTGGAGACGATCAAGCGGATCGTTGAGTCGCAGGACGGCGAGGTGGTGGAGCTGTCGCCCGGGCTCTATACACTGGAGCTGTCGGCCCTGCTCGAAATAAAGGTGGAGCACGATGCGGGACTTGCAAGCGGCGTTGCTGGTGCGGAGGGTGAAGCGGTGGTGGCCGACGGCGCTGACAGGGCTGGCGATGGTGGTGGGGGTGTGGCTGTTGGTGGCGTTGCTGCCGCCGGGGAATCCGCACCGGAAGCAGGAGAAGCAGCTCAGGGAAACGATCCTGCAGTCGATGAAGTGTCCGACGACGGCAACGATCGGGCCGGTGAGCTTCCGTAGCGAACAGCAGGGGCGGTTCCTCGTGGCGAGCGGCTGGGTCGACGGGCAGAATTCGTTCGGAGCCATGATCCGGCAGAACTACGAGGCCTGGTTCGCGGAGGTCACGGCGGGGGAGACGAAGCGGCTGATTTCGTTCGAATGGGAGAAGCCCTGACCATGGCCGAACCGACCACGTTCCCGGAGTTCAACCGATCTCTGGGAGAACCGGAGGGCTGGGACGCAGAGGCCGAAGGCGAGTGCGACGTGCTGCCGGTTTGGACGGACGGGGCGGTGTGCATCTCGTGTTGGCGGTTGTCGCAGGAAGAGATGATGGAGATCTTGCAGACCGGACGGATCTGGATCCGGATCTACTCTGGCTCGACGCAGCCTGCCATCATGGTGCACACCGAATCCCCGTTCATCACGGAGCCGGGAGAGGCCCCGGAGGAGGAGCAGGGATGAAGGAGTCGAAGTGTTTGAGCTGCGGGCAGGGGTTGGGCGAGGTGGAGCGGCTGGAGAAGTGTGTCAAGGAGCTGGAGGCGCACCGCGTACCTAACCCCGGTGTGGTCGGCACGCTCCAGGACAAGAACACCCTCCTGGAGTACAAGGACGCGCAGATCGCGCGGTTGCAGGCTCGCGTCGAGGAGCTGGAGGCCCACACCAAAGTTGCGGAGTCTGATTTTGTTTTGACGCTGCTGCGGATACATGGGTTGTTGGGGATGGCCGACGCTGATGCTCGGGAGATTGACGACGTGGTGCAGGAACTGGTTGATGAACGCGACGAGGCTCTGAAGCGCGTCGCGGAGCTGGAGCGCGAGCGCGACGAAGCGCGGAACCGCGTCGCGGAGCTGCGAGGCATGGATACGCCATGGCCGCTCTGCGACGTCATCCGGACACTGCGGTACGCGACCAGTCATCTGCTTCAGTATCACGACTGCGACTGTGATGGCTGGGAGAGCTACGCAGGTGCGCTGGAGGAATCCGATCGGTACGAGAAGATGCTGCGGAATGGCGGCCCTCCGACCGCCGAGGGGGGAGTGATGACAGCCGAGGCCCGCGTTGCGGCGCTGGAGCGCGAGCGCTGCGAGCATTGTGGCGCGACGCTGAATGTCTCCGGATGCCCGCGATGCGGGGCACCGGTCTGCTGCCCGCAGTGCTGCCAGATTCAGAGCCTGACAGAGCGTGCCGGGAAGCTGCAGGCTGCCGTCAAGGAGCCGGGAGAGGCCCCGGAGGAGGAGCAGGGATGAAGGAGTCGAAGTGTTTGAGCTGCGGGCAGGGGTTGGGCGAGGTGGAGCGGCTGGAGAAGTGGCAGAAGCTGGCGACCGAGGTGCTCCAGGACTTGGTCCAGACGATCGAAGCGAAGGACACCAACGCCTTCACCACCCAATCGGCCCGTGAACTCCTCGGGCTTCCAACGCACGAGCCGTTGTATCGGGCGCTTGGCGAGGTGCAGGCCGAGCGCGGCGAGATTTTGCAGCGTTGCAGAGAGGCTTCCTCCAGAGAACGGGCCGCGGACGCGGTGTCGTCGATCGCCAGGTACACCTGCTCGTGCGGGCGCTGGATCATCCTGCTCCCCGGCAGGACCGCGACGTGCGAGTGCGGAGTTGCGCACGGCTGGGAGACGCTTTCGTCGCACTTGGTACACGCTTGGGAGACGCGTGCGAAGGCCGATGCGCACCGATTGGCGCATCTTCTGGAGGAGCTGGAGCGTCCGCAAGGGGAGCGGGCGAGTTGCGAGGGCTGTTCGGTGTCGAAGCCGAAGGCCTTTTTTGACCGGCTGATCCAGCTTTTCGAGGCCAACGCGCCTGAGCTGCTGGCAGAGATTCGGCGATCCGTTGGAGTAATTGAGCGCGAATCGCCGAACGGCTGAATTTAGAAATAAATCCTATTTTCCGCGGGTGGAGGGTGTGAAATGGCTCCGGCGCTTTTGCAACATCTTTCTTCATTTGACTAAAGTAATTTTTTATTTTAATAATAAAAAAGAGAAAAACGCGGGAGCAGGACACACTCACCACTGGCAAAAAATAGGATTTAATTCGAATCGGCGATTCAAGCGAGTCTGCGTGGGCGGATCGTCAAACGGCGGGTTTTTGGGGGCGGTTTTCGGGCTGTCGGCGCTGTTGAGCTGAAATATTTAGCAACTTCCTTTGGCAATTCCAACGCCCGGGGGTTAGAATCCCGTAGGTCGGTAGGAGGCGGAGGCGGAGGCGTCGGACATGGGCAGGGGCCGGAAGGAGGTTGCGATGTTCGAAGTTGAGTTCTCGTACTGTGTGGCGGTGGACAGACTCGCCCCACGGGGGCAGATAGGGGAACAGACATAATGTGTTGCGACAACACTATGACGCAGGAAGAGCACGATCAACTGCACGCAGGACAATGCCCAGACTGTGGCAGTGATGTTGACGAGGATGGCTCCGCCATTGAAATGAATGATTGCTCATACTCGCCCGTTGAGTGCCAGACGTGCGGATATCGTCCGTGTGACGGGTCGTGCTAGGCGAATCCGAGTAGCCGCACACGCCCCACGGGGCAGGCGGTGGACAGTCTAGGGCGCGTATGCGCCAGACTGAGGCCTAGCCCACGGGCAAGAGAGGACGGGGAGTTATGGACGAGCAGCAAAGGGCAGCATTCGTGATATCGCAATCGGTGGCGGCGCTCATTGAGGCAATGGGCATGCACGCTGAGAACATGCAGCGGAAGCATCTCGGGCACTCGATGGCCTATACGGAAGACAGTTTCCTCCGGCTGATAGAGCGCTCCGGAGTAGGCCACAACGCGGCGCTCAACGCTCTATCGGAAGGCTAGCCTACTGAGGCGCAAAGCGCCGGGAGGGGATGGTTGCGGGTGCGGGTGTCGCAGGAGCGTGGCAATGGCGGGATCGAGATCGTGAAGTACAACGTTGGCTCGCACGAGCCGAAAGCGCCGACGCTCAACGAGGTGCAGAATGCCTGGTCGGAGATCGAGCAGGGGTTGGCGAAGTTGCTGGAGGCCGAGTAGTCGCAGGCAAGGACGAGGATGAGGAAGGAGGCGGGGCGTGGCAACGCTGGAGCTTGACTGGGCAGCGGAGGAGGTCGAGGCGCTGCGGCAGGAGTTGATCCCGCTGCGCAATTCGGCGCTCAACGTGCCGGAGTTCGACGCGCGGCGAGCGGTGCTGTTGTCGCACACACTGGTGGCGCTGGCGGAGTACCGCACGGTGCTGGAGATGTTCGAGGCCGAAGGGGACGGCGCGCGGGAGATGGGGGTGTGGAAGAAGTTCCGCAACGCTTCAATCGAGCTCCTGGGCAAGCTGTGGGGCCGGTTCCCTTGCCCGCAATACGTGGCCGAGGTGTGCGGATTGGAGAAGGGGGAGGAGGTGCTCTGCGCGAATCGGGAGGTGTGCCGGGCGGTGCTGGAGTTCGCGCGGGCGTTGGTGTAGAGGGCGGGTTCGGCAGGCAGAGGCGAGAGGAGCGCGACGATGTTGGAAGTGCTGAAGGTGCGGTTCCGGGAGCGGCTCGACGAGCTGGGGATGAAGAGCGCGCTTCTGATGTTGACGGAACCCGTGGAGGGGTCAAAGGAGTTGGTGTGGTGCTGGGCGAAGTTGGAGTGGAAGGGGAGCAGCATCACACGGGGGCTGGCGTTCTGCGCCTCGGCGGGGCAGGTAGGCGGTCAGGTGCAGGCGCAGTTCGAGAACCTGGTTCGGGACGTGAGGCAGCTGGTCGAGCTGGACCAGGCGAAGAGGAAGCTCCCGGGCGTCCCGCTCTTCAGCAGCATCGAGGCCGAAGAGGAGTAGGCCGCGGGGGCGGGGGCTGCGGGCCGCGAGGCGCGGGCCGGACAGAAAGAGGAGGGCGACGATGGCGAAGAATGCGAAGAAAGTGAAGATGGCGAATCCGCAGAAGTGGTACACGAGGTTGCGCGACCTGGCCGGGGGGTTGGACCAGATGCAGTCGAGGGTGAACGAGGCGTTGAACGCAGCGATGGAGTTGGCGGATGCGTCGCCCGAGTACTTCAACGAACGGCTGCAGGAGACGATGAGCGCGGTGGAGGATGCTTGGGTGGACGCGGTGGAGAACCCGAAGCAGATTCTCGGGCCTCTGCTCTCCGAGATCGAGGACGCCTTCAGCCAGGCCGAAGCCCGCGCGCGTGAAGCGAAGAAGGTCCTCGGACTCGACGCGTTCCGCTCGGAGAAGGGCGCAGACAAAGACGAACCCGAGGACGACGATCCCGACGACGACGACGTCGAAGACGCCGAGGGCCACAGGGTCTACTAGGAGGCAAGGGCTGTTTGAAGGCCGTGAGGACGAACTTCGAAGAGGCCTGCGGAGGAACCATGAGCACGAAAGGGCTGGGGGCGAAGAGCCGGGCGCGGATGGATGTGGGGGCGCTCGCCCGGCTACAGACCGAGCGGAAGGAGTGGGCGCGGAAGGTCGCGGAGACGAAGGAGATCGCGGACAAGCTGCACCTCTCCTCCAGAGAACAAGATTTCCTCGCCTCGATAGGGGCGAGGTTGAGCCGGGCGGAGTCGTTGTCGCCGAAGCAGAAGGACTGGGTCCAGGCGCTCTACGACCGGGCCTGTGCCAGTCCGTGGTAGGAGGAGGCAGACGGATGAAGGTCCCGTTGAAGCTGGCGGCGGAGTTCGTGGGGGCCGCGGGGTTCCGTACGATGGGGCTGGAGGGGGCTTGGCCGGAGGGGGCGAGGAGTTGGCTCCTCGGGAATTTGGCGGCCGAAGTGCGGGTGCTGCCGGTCCCGGGGATGCCGCTCCCCGACGTCACGGTTGGGTGGCTGGAAGAGCTCGGGGAGCCCGAGAAGCTCGGAGAACGAGAGGGGGACGAGAAGACGCTGTTGATGAAGCCGGTTGAGCTGAGAATGTAGTTCCCTACCGATTCAAATTCCCACCTTTGCTTTTGCGCCTGGAAGCGGTTCCGGTTATACTTAGGGCAGCGAATAGGCGTTAATGTGCTCCTGGGCAGGGGTTTATCGATGGCCTCGAAGAAGACGACAACTCTAAAAGCCAAGATTCGTAAACCCGTGCCTCCAAGAAATAACGGAAAGAAATACAAGAAGAGAACGAGAACGCCAATAAACGAGTGGACGGGGAGGCCGAAAGAGGGCACGGACGCTCCCGTCGACATCGCCGAAAATATCGCCGCCGAGATTGTAGCGGGCAACATCAATCCTACTCGAACAAGAGTTGCTGCGGGGAGCGGTCGTCGAGGCGCTCCTCCTGAATTCCTTTTCAAACCGGGCGAAGTGCGCAATCCGACAGGACGACCGCGTGGTGCGTTGAGCCTAACGGCACGACTGCGCAAGATGCTGGCATTGCCGGTGCGCTTCCCGGGGATTCGCAAGGCGGATCTCAACTACACCTACGCCGACAAGATGATTGAGATGGCTGTGGCTGCGACAGCCCGCGGTGATTTCAAGTTCTTTAAGGAGGTCTTCGAGCGGATCGACGGCAAGGTCCCCGACCACGTCATCACCGAATCCGCCAAGCAGATGGTCGGCCAGCAGGCCACCGCGATCGCAACGCAACTTCTGGAGGAGGTCGGCAAGCTTGTCGACCGTTATCTTGACGACGATCAGGCCGAAGAGTTCATGGGGATGCTGGCGAGCTCCCTGGCCGAACGGTTCAAGCACGACAACTACTACGGCACCGGGCCGGGATCCGGATCCGGGGCCGACGACGAAGAAGCCGAAGAAGAAGAGGATGGGGTCTAACGATGGCTGCCACCTGCTCCCCCCGGCTGCGTGTGTTGTGCGCGTCGTATGCACCGGGGCTGTTCGGCAGCGGCGTTCGGGAGGTGGCGGACCGGGCCTCTGCCACCTCCTGCCTTTCGATGCGCGCGCAACGAGGTGGTATGGCTGCCCTCGGGGGTGGTATGCCCGCTCTCGGGGGTGGTAGGGCGGTGCAGGGGGTGGAAGAGGGCGGCCCTGCCACTTCATTGCGAGAGGATGGCGCGCAGGGGCGTGCGATCCTTGCCAACGCAACGGGGCGTGAGAAGATCCGTGAGGGTTTGGCGCAGGGGAGTTGACCGTGCTGACAGAGGACACAGTCCGAAGAGAGTTCCAGAAGGCCCTGCTGGGGGCTTTCCGCGTCCGGTCGGTCGGACGGGGGAGCATCCTGGATTGGGGCCGACGGTACTTCCCGGACTATCTCAAGCTCCCACCGGGCCGCCATCACATCGACCTGGATCTCCACCTCCAGAAATGGTCCCGGCAACGCGGGATCCGGGCTGTGGCCGAAGGGCCGCGCGGCTGTGCCAAGTCGACGATCCTGACCTTCCTCTACCCGTTGTGGGCTGTGGCGCACGGGCGAGAGCCGTACATCATACTGATCGCTGACACCTACAACCAGGCTGTCAAGCATCTCAAGGGGATCCAGCACGAGTTGGAGACCAACGAGGCACTCGCCGAGGACTACCCGCACATCATGGGGCGGGGGCCGGAATGGAACAACGATGGGATCCTGACCCGCAACGGCATACGCATCGAGCCGCTTGGCACGGGCCAGAAGATCCGCGGTCGGCGCAAGCTCAACATCCGGCCGAGCTGCCTCGTCGTGGACGATCCTGAGGGCGACGAGGCTGCCTACTCCTCCCGTCTGCGTGAGACCATTCGGGACTGGGCGACCAAGGGCGTCTTCAAGGCCGGATCGCCCGAGACCAACATCCTCGTGGCTGGAACCGTGATCCACAACGACTGCCTGGTGTCGCACCTGGGGAGGTTGCCGGGTTGGCGTCGGTTGGCGTATCAGTCGATTGTTCGTTGGCCGGACCGGATGGATCTCTGGGGGGATTGGGAGAACATCCTGCGGGACTCGTCCATCAGCACCGAGCGGGCCGAGACCCTGGCCCGGGCCTTCTATGTGCGCAACAAGCCTGAGATGGACAAAGGGGCCGAGGTGCTCTGGCCCGAGTTGGAAGACCTGTACGCGCTGATGTTCATGCGGGCCGTCGAGGGGCACGCAGCCTTCGAAGCCGAGAAGCAGAACCGCCCGATCGACCCGTCGAAGTGCGAGTGGGATCCGGTGCTGTTCGACGGGGACGACATCTGGTTCGACGAGTGGCCGAGCGACGTGCTGGTCAGCGTGGTTGCTCTGGACCCGTCCAAGGGGAAGCAGGACAAGTCCGGCGACTACCAGGCCATCGTGCGGCTGGACGTGGACAAGAACGGCACACTCCTCGTCGACGCCGACATGAGCCGCAGGCCGATCAAGGAGATGATCGCGTCGTTCGTAGACCTGCAGAAGTATTGGCGGCCCCACGTGGCCGTTGTCGAGATTGTCCAGTTCCAGGAGCTCCTCCTCCCAGAGATCGAGGCGGCTGCCGCGTTGGAGAAGATCCTGGTGCCTCTCGAAGGCATCGACACGCAAGGCGTCAACAAGACCGCGCGTATCCGCAGGCTCGGCCCCTATGCCTCTCGCAAGCGCATCAAGTTCAAGCGCAAGAGTCCAGGGGCGGACCTGGTGCGGCGGCAGCTCATGGACTTCCCGAACGGGGACTACGACGACGGACCGGACGCTCTGGAGATGGCGCTCCGCAAGGCCGCGGAGCTCTTGGCAGAAGACGCAGGCGGCGGGGTAGACTCGCCGCTTTAGGGAGAGTGCGATGCCGACGATCTCGACCACGACAGGCCAGCAGCAGAGCCCGGGGCTGAAGGGCTACCAACATCCGGAGTTCCGGCTCATGTACCCAACGTGGGTCAAGTGGCGGCTCTGCTACGAAGGCGGCGACGACTTCAAGTCGCAATACCTCTACCGCTACAGCAAGCGCGAGGACGCGACCGACTTCGCCCAACGCGCACGGCTCACCTACGTGCCTGGCCATTCGCGGGCCGTGATCAACATCGTCCGCAACGCGCTCGCGGTGTTGATGCCGGAGGTCGTGCGCAAGGGGTCTCAGCCCTACCTCGACGAGATGGCCCGCAACGTCGACCTGTACCAGAACTCGATGTCCTCCTTCCTGGCCGTTGAGGTGATCCCGTGGCTCTTGGTCCAGAGCAAGGTCTTCGTCGTGGTCGACGCGCCTCCCGCCAAGCCGGGCGTGACGCTGGCCGAGGACGACGGGCGGCCCTTCATCTATTCGGTTTCGGCGGAGAACGTGCTCAGCTGGGCGTACGACTCCTGGGGCCGGTTGGTCGCGATCCTGATGCTGCTCTACGAAGATGTTGTTGATCCGACGACCAAGCTTGTCGTCAACGTCCGCCCGATCTACCGTTATATGCGGCTGCTCGAACCGGGCGAGACGATGGACACCAACTCCGGCCAACTCGTCGGCCCGGGCGTTGCCATCAAGACCATGGACGCGATGGGCAAGGAGACGACCGACGCCTACCTCCTCCAGATCTCCCGCGTCCCCGTCACCGAGATCCGGATGGTGGCGAGCCTGATGGGCGAGATCGCCGATCACCAGATCACGTTGCTGAACCTGGCCTCGACGGACATCGACTTCCTCTGGAGGTCGAACTTCCCGATCTACACCGAGCAGCTCCCGCGGGCCGCCGGGCTGATCAAGCCTCGCGGGACCAAGACCCAGTCCGACTCCACCGGAGCCGAAGCCGAACCGGAACCGGGCGCTGGCAAGAACGATCGCCAGCGGCAGGCCGGGGCCGCGAAGGGGGTGGGGTACAAGGAGGGCATGGAGCGCCCGGGCTTCATCAATCCTTCCCCAGAGAACCTCTCGGCCGCCATGGAAAAGGAAGAGGCCATCATCCGGGAGATCCGGGTCCTGGTTGACTTGGCGTTGGCGAGCCTGAGCGTCAAGGCGTTGGAGCAGTCCGGGGCCTCCAAGCAGGCCGACCGGGTTGGCGAAGAAGCCGGGCTTGCCTACATCGGGCGGGTGCTGGAGTCGGGGGAGCGGGATGTGGCGGCGCTCTGGGCGATGCTGGAGGGACTGAACCCGGACGACACCGAGGTCCGCTACCCCACCAACTACACCCTCAAGGACGCGGATGAGCGGATGGAGGAGGCCGAGCGGTTGCGCAAGATCCACAGCGCGGTCCGTTCCAAGACGTACCAGCACATCGTGGACGCGCGCGTTGCCGAGCTCGTTGTCAAGCCGATCAGCACCAACGAGCAGCTTGAGCAGGTGAACCGCGAGATCGAGGAGAACGCCTTCGTCGACGACGACGCCGAGCGGGCCGAGGTGGTCCAGCGCGACGCGGTCAGCGGGCTGGTCAGCAAGGAGACGGCTTCCGCAGTCCGGGGCTACGGCCCCGAGGAGGCCGCGAAGGTCCGCGCCGAGCAGGAGGCCAACGTCCAGGCCATGACCGGCGGCGGCATTGGCGGAGAAGGAGCACCGTAGCGTGCCGAGCTTCATCGAGACCATCATGGAGCGCCACCGGGCCTACCGCGCCGTCGAGGACGCGGGAGCGCTCGCGATACGCAACGAGGCCTCGCGCACCATGACCCGTGCCGGTCAGCTCCTGCAGGGGCGGCTCTCGCAGATGGACCAGGCCGACGGTCGCCTTCTCGATTCGGCCATGAACCATCGTCGGCTCAAGGGCATCAAGAACGACATGTCGGTGCTGATGAAGCGCGACTTCACCAAGACCACCGACAAGCTCGCGAGTCTGCGGGAGGGCGGCTGGACCAAGGCGCACCACGACTTCCTGTTCGCGGCTGAGGGCTTGCCAACCGGCATGGCCAGCAGCATGGCAGCCTCCTTCGAGCAGTCTTTCCCAGAGGCGGCCACCGCGGCCTGGCAACGACCGTGTTTGGGGATCCGGCCCGACGCTGCTTTCGACGGGGTGGTTGCTGGGACTCCGGAGAACGTTCAGCGTGTGCTCAGCCGGGCCGTCCTCACAGGCGAGGCCCTGACCGACACGGCCAAGCAGCTGCAGGAGAGCCTTGGCTTGAGCACGGCGGCAGCCGAACGAGTGGCTCGGACCAACCTCAACGCGATCTACAACGACGCCCACATGAACATCCTGCAGCAGAACAGCGACATCTTCGTCGGATACCGTTGGGAAGCGGCCCTTGACGACCGGACGACGCTGATCTGCTACCACCTGCACGGCAAGTTCTTTGCTCTGGGTGACATGCCCCCGGGGCCTCCGGCGCATTGGAACTGCCGGAGCATTCTGATCGGCGTGTTCGGCAACGGCGACCTGCAGAAGCAGATGGACGACGAGATGAAGCGGGTCCGCTCCTACAACGCCGAAGGGCACCGGTCCGACTCCTTCGTGCGGGCCGGCAGCGGGCCTTACACCTGGCTCCGGGACCAGCCGCAGTTCGTTGCCGACCAGATTGCTGGCAGCAAAGTCAAGGGCGAGTTCCTTAAGTCGGGGATGGGGACGGTCGAGGACATCCTGTGGCCGAATCTGACCACGAGGTCGGACAAGGAGTTCTTGGAGCGGATCTGGGGGATGTATGCGAGTCGCAATGCCAAGGTTAGGAGTTTCTGCCTGAAGCACGGGGTGTCGAGCGGGCCGAGCCGCAAAGCGCTCCAGGCCGTCGACCGCGCGCTCGCCAAGTTGCAGCCCTTTACGCAGCCCGCTCCCATGCCCAAGCCCCGACCCGGTGGCACCGGCAGCCCGAAGCCGAAGCCTCCGAAACCGAAGCCTGTGGAGAAGCCTCCTGTTCAGGCGAACCAAGGCTCCCCCGACCCGGTCCCGGAGCCGACGCTCGCTCCCGAGCACAAGCCTTCGGCTCCCAAGCCGTTGAAGGCCAAGTTCAAGGTGCCCCACAAGTACGACGATCTGGTGCTCGGGGAGCGTGGCCTCACCAAAGCCGAGTTCCGCGTACTCAAGCCGGACTTCGACAAGATCCTGGCCAAGCACAAAGAGTCGCGGGACCTGGTCAATTCGCTGGCTTGGCGGGCGAACGGGCCAACCCGTCCGAGGCCCGGCAGTCGGAAGTTGGTGTGGCGGGAATACGAGCAGCGGCAGTTCGCACGCGAGCAGGTGCGCGACTACTCCGGCAAGGCTCCCGACATCGCCCGTGCGAGGCTCGTCGAATACCGCGCGGAGCAGGAGATGGCTGCGCACGGGCTCGACCTCGAACTGCTGCAGACCAGCCCCCAGGACTTCCTCCAGAAGATGAAAGAGGCCCTGACCACGTTGAACAAAGGTTCTGCTCAGGAGCTCAAGGACGCCATCGTGCGGAATTGCGAGAGGAGCGGGCTGCGCCATACTCCGGGCCTGCGCGATCGGATATCGCGGGAGCTCTCCGAGTTGCTGGATATGACCAATGGCAATTCGTTCGATCCGAACGAGGCCAGCTATCTCAAGAGCATCGACTGGAACACAGCTAACAGGCGGGCCGGCGCGAACCGCCTCAACAACACGATCGTCGGTCGGGCTACGGACCCTGTCGACACGTGGTTGCACGAGTTCGGGCACCACATGGAGTATCGGAGCAACACCCAGCGCACGTGGCGAGGCTGGGACGCGCTCGAAGCCGAACGCAGCGCCCGTACGGCCAAGCGATTCGGCTTGGTCAATAATATCGACACCGAGAGCGGTTACCTCGGGGTCCACTGGGACGACTACAACGGCAAGCGCTATACCTGGGGGACCACGGAGTTCGTCTCGATGAACGTGCAGTCGCTGTTCAACAAATCGTGGTGGGGGCTGATGGCCGTGCAAGAGCCGCGGGCCGTCCGGATGCTCTGGGCGCAGTTGAGGGGGCTGTTCCGATGATTGTGCGCATCGATCTGAACGTCGGGCCTGCGGTGGGCTGGCTGGACTTCGACTTGGAAGACCGCAGCTCCTTCGACGGCAAGCTCGTGGCCAAGCACGTTCCCAACGAGGCCATCGCCCGGCGCTTCGACGAGCTGCTGACCAATCCGGAGGAGCAGTTCAAGTTGTCGGGTGGCGCACAGCTCCCCGACCGGGTCGATGGCAACTGGGCCACCTTGAACCAGGCCCTCGACCAACTCTACACCGAGTTCGAGGCCGCGGGCTTCTCGTACAACCCGGTGGTCCTGCGGCCCCAGACCTCGCAAGGCGATTCATTCGCATAGGAGGACGCGATGCCCTACGTTGCGATCGTGCCGTACGCGGACCGGACCTACGCCGACGCCTACTTCGCCCAGAGATTGGACACGACAACCTGGGACGCTGCGACGACCGCGACAAAGGACAAAGCGCTCGCGCAGGCCACCTCCATGATCGACCGGCTGCCTCTTGTGGGCGAGAAGTGCGACGACACCCAAGCGCGAGCCTTCCCCAGAGATCTGGACACAGGGTGCGCGGACGGGAGCGGTGACGTGCCGGACGAGGTCGTGCAGGCCTGTTGCGAACTGGCCCGGGCGTTGCTAGAGGGGCTGACACTGGAGGCCCTGGCCACACAGTCGAATGTTCAGTCGGAGAGCGTTGGCGATGCATCCAAAACGTACGGCAGCGCACGCGGGCAGCTGGGGGTGCTCGACGACAACTACGGGTTGCCGTCTACCGCGGCAGCGCAGCTGCTGGCTCCGTGGCTTGCGGACGACAACGCTATCGACCTTGTAAGAGTTTAGCCGGGAAGTGTTCCTGGCATAGCCCAACCGCCGGGCGTTGATGGGGGCGGGTGATGTGCCCTTGAAAGGGGTGGACACAATGTGGAAGCACCGTTTCGGTCGTGAGAGCGGTCAGAGGTTCGTTCAGTGGAACCAGTTGAAGCCGTTGCAGGCCTTCTTCCCGGCGCGGTCGTTCCGGCACCACGAAGGTGACGGAGACGGCGACACGGGCGGCGGGACCGGTGGCGGTGGGGGCGGGGCCGGTGGCGTAGGAGATCCTCAGGGTGGTGCGGGAGGCGGGGCCGGGGCTGGTGGCGGCCACGGCGACAAGTCCTTCACCCAGAGCGAGGTCAACGCGCTGATGAAGAAGGAGCGGGAGAAGCTCGAAGGAAAGTACAAAGAGCAGATCCGCGGTCAGCTCGACGAGGTCAACAAGTTGCGACAGCAGGCTGATCTCACCGAGAAGCAGAGGAAGGCCCTCGATGACAGGGCGTCCACGCTGGAGACCGAGCTCCTCACTGAGCGAGAGAAGGCCGAGGCAGAGAAGCGGCGCTCCACTGATGAGCACAAGCGTGCTCTCGACGCTGTGACGACGGAGGCGCAATCGTGGAAGGGGCGCTTCGAGACGGAAATGCGCAACACGAGTGTGTTGGCAGCGGCGTCCGAGCACAAGGCGTACAACCCTTCCCAGCTCCTGGGGTTGGTCGGCCCGATGGTTGTTGTCGACGAGATCCTGGACGAGACCAAGAAGCCGACGGGACGGTACCGCACCGTCGTCAAAGCGGACGTTGCCGAAGGGGACAAGGTCGTCCAGAAGGTCTTCGCCGTGGCCGACTACGTGAAGCACCTCAAAGAGAAGCCGGAGTTTCAGAATCTGTTCCTGGCGGAGAGGCAAGGAGGCACAGGCTATCGACCGTCGTCGGGCGGTTCCGGCGGCGGTGGCGAACAGCTCAACTCCAAGCAGAAGATCGCCGCCGGGCTTCGTTCAGGCCAGGCTGCCGGAGCCAAGCGCGAATAGCGCACTCCGCGGCCCCACACAGGAGGTAGTAGCATGTTGCTGAAAGCAGAAGCCGAAAAGCTCTCCCTGCCCATGCTGCAGGCGGGCGTGGTCGACAACATCATCACGTCCGACGAGCTTTTCGCGATCGTTCCGTTCATGCCCTTCGAGGGCAAGTCGTACAAGTACAACCGGGAGCTCAGCCTCGGTTCGGCCGCGTGGTACGACGTGAACGAGTCGCTGGGCGAAAGCGCCGCGACGTTCACCGAGATCACGCAGGAGCTCAAGCGCCTCATCGGCCAGGTCGACGTCGACAACTTCCTGCAGGCGCAGGACTCCGACACCAACGACCAGGCCGCGACGCAGATCGCCAAGAAGTCGAAGGTCATCGGGCGGACGTTCGCCAACACGCTGGTCAACGGCGACACGGCGATCAACGCCAAGCAGTTCGACGGTCTGCGGAAGGTGTCGTTGGGCCTGGCTTCGAGCCAGCGGCTCAACAGCGTGGTCGCGGGCGCGGCCCTCGGCTACGACATGCTGGACTGGCTGATCGACGCCGTCAAGGTCGGCACGAACGCCGCGTTCGTGATGAACAGCCGGACGCTCCGCTCGTACATCGCCCTCCAGCGCGCGCTGGGCGGCACCACGCCGGAGTCGGTCTCCATCGGCGGGCAGGTCTTCATGGCCTACCGCGGGCGGCCGATCCTGAAGAACGACTGGATGCCGATCGACGAGGACTACGAGGGTCACTCGATCGCCAACAGCTCCGGCTGGGCAGCCACGACGGCCTACACGGCGGACCAGCGCGTGGTCGCGGTGGCAACGCCGCTGACCAACCGGATCTTCGAGTGCACCACGGGCGGCACCTCCGGCGCAGCGGAGCCGACCTGGGACACCACGCCCGGCAACACGACCGCCGACGGCACCGCGGTCTGGACGTGCCGCGCGGCGACGCTGGGGTCGATCTTCCTCGCGTCCATGGACGAGGACGAGGGCTGGCACGGCCTCGTCTCCCAGAACATGGCCGGGATCGAGGTCGAGGACATCGGTCCGCTGGAGTCGTACGACGCGAACCGGTACCGCGTGAAGTGGTACACGGCTTGCTGCCTCAAGAGTGAGCTGGCGCTCGCGCGGGCGACGGGTGTCAACAACTAGCAGCTGACGTTTGCGGGGGCACCCCTTCCTCCTCGGAGTAAGCTGGGGTGCCCCCAGGCTGCTCTGCGCGAAAGGAGCAAGACGATGCCGGCTGCAAACATTACGGTGAATGACAAGTGGGCCACGGTCGAGTGCGACGACGTGCTCCACACCATCACGGTCGAGGGCGTTGGCGGGTCGCTCGTCAACGTCGGAACCGCCAGGGTATTCCTGGGGATGGCAAAGGAGGCGCTCGCCCGTGACGGGGCGCAACACGACGACGAGATCTGGCTGGACGCGAATGACTCGATTCCAGTCCCTGCCCAGGCCTCGCAGATCAAGAATCAGTGCGCGGCGGGAACGACGACGAAATTGTTCTACGTCCCGCGCCTCGGTTAAGGGGAAGGACAGCCATGAACAGGCTCTCGGGCGTGGCCGTGCCGGTTCGGGGTGGCGCGGGAGGAACCGGCGGTTCATCTTGGGTGGATCCGGTCATCAACCGTGTAACGAGCGCTCCCCCAGGAGCACCCACTCCCGGGGACCGTTACATCATCGCCGCGGTGGCCAGCGGGGTGTGGACCGGGAAGGAGAACTACATCGCCGACTGGAACGGGGCGACCTGGGACTTCACCGCTCCGGTCACAGGTCTGACCGCGTACGTCGACGCGGAGACGGAGTATTATTCGTACAACGGAGCGGCCTGGGTGATGGAATCGTTCGGGCCGCACAAGACCACTCACGAAAACGGTGGCACCGATGAACTCAGTGTCGCCGGGCTGAATGGTGAACTCGCCGATCCGCAGCCGCCGAAAGCGCATGCATCGAGTCATAACGCGGGCGGCGGTGATGCCCTCGCAATCGACGCCGCGGCGGTCACCGGCTCGCTTCGCACAATCGGAACCGGGGCGTTGCAGGCCGCGGCGGGCAACGACGCTCGTCTCTCCGACGCCCGCACCCCCACCGCGCATAAGGCCAGTCACGAGCCTGGTGGTGGTGACGCGATGTCGGTCGACGCAGCGGCAGTGACCGGCTCACTCCGCACTGTGGGGACCGGGGCGCTTCAAGCCTGCGCGGGCAATGACGCCAGGTTGTCCGATGCTAGGACGCCGACCGCGCATGGTGCGAGTCACACCAACGGGACCGATAACGTCGCGGACATGGTCGGTGACTCAGGCTCGGGCGGGGTGCACGGTTTGGTTCCTGCACCCGCTGCCGGAGACGCGGCGGCTGGCAAGTTCCTGAAAGCCGACGGAGCGTGGGCTGCGCCGGCGGGAGTCGGTGACGTTGTTGGACCTGCGGGCGCAACGGACAGCGGTCCCGCGCTCTTTGATGGCGCGACTGGCAAGCTTCTGAAGGATGGTGGAGCGGCAGGGACGGCTTTCAACAAGAGCTTTGGCACTGGCGTTGGTGAAGTCTGCCAGGGCAACGACGCTCGTCTCTCCGACGCACGCACACCGATTGCTCACAAGACCAGCCACGAACCCGGAGGCGGCGATGCGATGACAGTCGATGCCGCCGCAGCAACAGGGTCTCTGCGCACCGTCGGGACGGGCGGTCTCCAGGCCTGTGCAGGCAACGACGCGCGACTGTCCGATGCGCGCACTCCGGTCAGCCATGCTTCGAGCCACAACGCTGGAGGTGGTGACGCTCTCGCCATCGACGCGGTGGCAGGGACTGGCTCTCTAAGAACCCTCGGCACCGCGGCGACAGCAGCCTGTGCTGGGAACGACAGCCGTTTGTCCGACGCAAGGACTCCGGTCAGTCACGCTTCATCGCATAACGCTGGGGGCGGGGACGCCTTGGCCATCGACGCAGTGGCAGGAACGGGCAGTCTTCGCACTCTTGGCACTGCAGCAACAGCGGCGTGCGCTGGCAACGACAGCCGCCTGTCTGACTCGCGCACCCCGATCGCTCACGCGACGAGCCACAAGTCAGGCGGTGGCGATGCGGTCAAGCTGGATGAACTCGCCGCACCCACCGATGTCACGACTTTGGATGCCACAACCGGGGCGCACGGACTCTTGCCCAAGCTGGGCGGCGGCACCACGAATTACCTGCGTGCGGACGGGACGTGGGCGACTCCACCGGGTGGCGGTGGCGCGGTCACGCTCAACGAGCCTGCTGGAGACAACAGCGCAGGCACCCAGGCGATCTTCGACTCAGCCATCGTCGGCGAGGCGGTCGCCTTCCCGGACTTGCTTTACCTGAAGTCCGACGGGAAGTGGTGGAAGGCAGACGCCGATGCCGCTGCATCCATGCCCGGACTGCGCATGGCGCTGGAGACCAAGTCTGCCGACGCGACGTGCTCCATGCTAGTCATGGGCCGGGTTCGCGACGACGACTGGAACTGGACGGTTGGCGGGTTGATCTACGCCTCGACGACAGCGGGCGGGCTGACCCAGACTGCGCCGAGCGGCAGCGCGGATATCATCCAGATCGTTGGCGTTGCGTACCACGCCGACAAGATGATCTTCGACCCGTCGCCGGTGACTGCAGAGTTGGTGTAACATGGCAACCATTGGCAAGCTGATGGGA
>Ga0307376_10002543_pt1 | contig 17798 bp, 23 predicted proteins | sample TR2MG_FD_202536 | JGI IMG/M metagenome (GOLD analysis project Ga0307376, IMG submission 202536) | Soil microbial communities from Risofladan, Vaasa, Finland - TR-2 | ecosystem: Environmental > Terrestrial > Soil > Coastal area > Acid sulfate soil | place: Finland: Risofladan, Vaasa | collected...
GTTGCCATATTTGTATGGGGGCTGATATTATTAGCCTGGGACGTTTGGGATTATGTAACCGATAAAGAATAGTATCATGAAAAAAGTAACAGCAACACACGTATTGACAGCTACCGAGATGGAAATTTCCGAGCTGATCACAGTAATTAAAAAAGAGCTATACATTAAATGGGGGCAAGCTTTAATGGGCGACGACCATCTTAAAATGTCTGAGGAAAAGAAACCTGCATTTACTGATAATCCTACCCGGCCTGATCATGTTGAATTCCGTCTCACCGGTTATGTCCTGAAGCATGATGATATGATAAGGCTCAGGGAGATACAGCACGAATTAGACATTAGAGCTGCCAGAGATCCGGGATCGTATTTCAAGGGGATGATAAAAGAACTTGGCGAGATCCTGTTTGGTCCTCCGGTATCTTAATTTGGTCAGGTTATTGATAATGGTTATCTTTACATCATCTTTAATATACTTCACCACAGTCCTTGTGGTTCATAATGACGAGTATTCACCAAATTAAATCTAATGAAAATGTTAATGATGATCTTTATATCACTGTTAAGCTTGCAGGTATTTGCTCCTTCTGAGAAGGCGCTATACATTGTGAAACCAGAAGCGTCTAACTACTATGAACCCCTGGCTAAGGTTGTTTCATGGTATGAGTCTAAGGATGACATATTGGCTCTTAACATAACAGAGCAAGCAGTAGGTCCATTCCAGATCAGACAGATCAGGGTTAATGACTATAACCGTAGGAGAAATACAGATTACAAAATAGAAGATTTCTTTGATTATGATTTGAGTAAAGAGATGTTTTTCTATTATGCCCGGGGGAAAAGTTATGAAATGGCAGCTAAGAACTGGAATGGTTCCGGATTGCTAACAATCAAATATTGGAATAATGTTAAAAAGTTTCTTTGATTATTACGATACTATTCATACCTTTGTACTCGAGGTTAAATCGTCCACTCGATCTTAGTGGAACATTTGTCAGAATGTTAAACAAAAAGCCAGGCCCTGAAAGCCTGGCTTTTTCATGCGGCAAACTCTGATTAGAAAGTAATCCCTCCCCCAACAAAGAAGCCTAACTTGCCTACATCTGGTGGCGGATTTGCAGTAAATGTTCCTCCAAGCTTCAGGTATTCCCATATATTCAGAGCAAGAATAGTTTTCAGTTCTGCAACATTAGGTTCAAGAATATTCTTACCTAAAGCAAGCCCCAGGCTGGCCCCAAAGACATTTACCGGAGTAGGATCTGTTATTGACCTGGGAATAAGTTTCTGGACACCTATTGCAGGACCCACTGCACTAAATCCTGTAGTCACCCACTCCTTAGTTATCAGATTCCGGGTTACTTCTGCTATTGCCATAGTAGCATCAAATCGCCAAGCCCATTTAAACGGTCTCTCTATTGCGGAAAGATAAACCATGTTCCTCTCTGGATTGATATATGGGAATGGTTCTATTGACCGGAATGGATGGAACGATTTAAGCGATTCCTGAGCTGTTGCAGCCAGCGTAAACGCCAGCATCGCACAAACAAAGATTAGTTTTTTCATGCTGCAAGTTTAATTTTAATTTGTTTGGTCGGACCACTAAATACAGTTGCCCCGAAATAGGTAAGGGCGATTGACAGAGAAAGCAATAACAGTTGCTTCACATCAATTGCTCCATTAATGATAATCATTGCTACCCCATCGAGTATGCCATTACCAAGAGCAATGAATAGCCCGGAAAAAACATTTTTCCAGTTAATGACTCCGACTGCTGCAATAGACGTTAATACTGGAATAAACGCATTTTTCCCAACATAAATCAAAGTAGCAGCAATTAAGCCAATGATTAGCATAGGCACATCAAGCGGGATCGAGCTAAACGCTGTTACGACTACCGACATCAGTACCATTAATAAGTTTTTGAAAAATTGTCCTGTCATAATTTTGAATTTTTAGTTAATATAAAAAAAGTTAAAGAAATTACTACTACACAAATTAATACTATCCACCAATATTTTGATAACCATGTTTTCGGTTCCGGCACAGGAGGGATAGGCGGTAATGGCGGATCAACACTCTTTGCATCTATGCACGTCCATACCTCATACTGAAGTCCAAAATCCTCGTACGACATTATACAATATCCTTTTTGCCCCCATTCTTCGCTCCAACTATTCCGTATTATGAATCCCTCTTTATTGTAACCTACCACACATAAGGCATGCCCGCCAAGGAACGAATCACTTTCTCTTTTGAACCACATCCTTTCAGTGTAGTTGTAAACAGGAATAGCAATTATACATGGGCCATTAAGGAATAATGCCGTTTTAAATTCTTCAATGGTATTTACTGCAGCATAATTTGAAATCTTAAATAGAGAAGCGTTCATAAACACTTCAATAGAAGGTTTCCCATTTGAACCATAAGGAAACATCCTTTCAATACAATCACCTTTCTCTTTTAGAATTTCCATCAGATCACGCATGTACATACCTTCCTCGGTTATATCTTCCCGGTTGTTATAGATGAACTGCGGACTCATGTACTCATTCAGTTTATAATCAATGACCTCCTGCCATTCTTTCATTGCTGCTCCCGCCATAGCCGCACATGAACCCTGATTGCCCTGATCTCGTACTGGAAACAAATGATCACGGTAATCAACTATTTCAGGAAGTATTATTTCTTTGAATATTGCTTTTGCCTTCCAGTCTCTTGGATCAAAAGGGCTCTCCCTGACATTTAATTTGTATTGGCTAAAGTCTTTCATAATCGGATAGTTCCAAGATGCCCAAGCACTCCGAATGCACTAAGCAGCCAGAGGATCAAAACGATTATGACCACCACGTTAAGGATCTTCTTAACAGTAGCATCCATCGGGATAAAAGAGTTCACCAGCCAGAGTATGACTCCGACAACGATCAGTGCGATTAAAATGTTAATTAGTGGCATGATTCTAAGTATTTGGTTTTGAAACTATTTTTCTTCTTTAATCGGCCAATTCCATTGATTTGGATCATCGCCAATACTGACTGAAGTAATCCAGAGGTCATTTTGGCCATCAGTAATGACCTTCAAATTTACAGTTGTTTCACTCCATACCGCTACAATTATCGCAGGTAACTTATCGCTTTTATTGCCATAAACTGAATTTTTCAAATAGTCAGGCATGTTAAAGATTACAATTCTTCCGATTGTTGGTTTCATGATATTTTATTTATTTGGTTTTGAAACTATTTTTGTTTATTTAATACACTTGCTATAAAATTACGACTTAATGCAATAAGACCAACTAAAAGACCTATTCCCATTGCGATGTAGGCAACCGTAGTACTTCCGCCTTCCTTTAAAGTTTGGATTCTGTTTAACTCAGCCTTAATTTCACTTACAGATTCCTTTAATGCTTCAAATTCACTCCGGGGAAGGTAATCCCGTTGCATCACTTTTATCAAGTCCTCATAAGATGCCCGCCATTCATTTGTATTATCAAATCTATCGTTATATGCGTTCTCTTGTTTAGTAACCGCAGTCTCCAAAGCATTAAAACGTTGATCAGTATATTCTTTAAGTGTCTGCACAGTCCATGATGAAGGTTGTGCAGTTAAATCTTCTGACGTGATTAGTGCGGCAATTAAAAGAAACACTACCATAACAATAGCTCCGTAAATAAGTATTTTATATTTCTTCATTTTCTTCTCAATGCAATTACCAAAATAAAAACCATTATAACAAGTATAAGCATTGGCCCTATAACAAACCAGTTACTCATTCTTCTTTTCTGCTGATCGTGTTGTACTCGATATCCCCCCTCGGAACTTAATCATCTGATTGAGCATCACCTTTTGAAAGGCTGCATACTTAGCATTTATTTGTTCGATCTCTTTTTGCTTATCAGGATCGAGTTTCGTTATTGCGATAATAATCTCTTGTGTCCTGTAATCGTTATTCTGCTGCATACCCTCAAGAAACCACATCGGCATATAATCATCCCACATCACGTTAACACGTTGCTCGTTATGTATTATATCAGCCCTATTAAGAGCGACACCTACAAGATTACTGCCTTGCAGGACAATCAATATGAATGCTGTGATAAGCAGATTGCGTGGTGATGGAGTTGTTGCTGTCATCTTTTAATTATTGAAATTATAAACCAAATTATCAAAGATATTACAAATAACAAAGTCGGTACAAGTGCGCTCTTTTCCATAAGCATCAAAACAATTCCGGAAAGAACCAATAAGAGAAAATAACTCACAAGATACCATTTTATCTTAATATAACTCATCTTTCTTTTTGTAATTTTTAATATTAATTAATAATTAAATTTAAAATAGAAGCAGTCTCTGGTTGATATTTATTGTTCAAATTGACAGAAAAACGAATCTACCGTCTTTCCATTCTCCATAATATAACATTCTGCCTTTGGAAGAATAAACAACTCATTTTTATAAGAATGGTTATCCTCATATATCTGAACATCGGATACAATAAATGGTTGTTCGCTTGATGTTTCCGTAATTTCACCTATACATCTAACCATCGGTGAATTTTCCCTCACCTTTGATAAAATATAATGGTCTTTAGTAAAATACTCTCTATGGGTAATTGCATCGCCCGATAAGAGATGAGTGACGGCCTTGCCGTCGATGTCTGTTGTTACTACTTTTAATGTTAGCATAATTTCTAATTTTTAAGTGTTTCTACTAATTCTGTTTCTATTTCGACTGCTTCTAATTCATTTTAATATATTTAATTTTTTTTATAAAGTAGTGATACTCCAATTATCAAACAAAACAAATAAGGCCAGAACAGAAAATTAATCGGGAATCCCGACCATACAAAAAACTTCTGAATCAAAACATCAATCAACTTTGTGGTTCCGATGAAGTTCCAGTCAAGTCCAGCGCAAACATTGTGAATAACGTTAAAGATAGCAAATCGAAACGAGTATCACTGACAACTATTGCTGATAGTCCTGAAGGAGCCTCAACTGCCACTCCTCCTTTACTAAACGGTATTCCTATTGCTCCTGCTGATATTCCTGGCATAACTTATGGTATTACTTTTAATTACTCTAATGGAAACCAACATTTTTTTCCTGTCGGTTTAATAAACTTACAAAAATATAATGTGCTGTCTGATGTTTTAAATACTATCTTCCCATATGCTTTTGTAACTGTTGTATCTACTCCGCCAATATTTAATGAGCCATCAATATTTACTTTAAACTTAGATGCGGATACGGTTGTTCCAGATAAACTCCTAAAATCTAAAAAAGGTTCTGTTTGCGCATCGGCGGCAATTTTATAACTTTGTGCAGGAGCAGATGTAGTACTTCCGTCTGCTACTAATAGTGAGTAATTTCTTATATCTACGGATACACCAAGAAAATTACCAGTTGAAAATAAATTAGATATGACAGTAGGAGTAGTTACATTATCAAGCGTTACGTTAGTTCTTTCTGCTCCCCCATTCGTAGATACTGAAATTTTGGGAATTATGGCATGATCAGCAATACTTTCATAAGACACTACGACATTTCTTATAGTTAGTGCGCCACCTGAAGAATATTTAAGCCAAATACCATTTGCGTTTATTTCGTTTGTGCGAACACTTACAGACTCAATCAATGTACTACCAACGGCTCCTATATTGCCACCACAATTAAAAAACATTCCTGCGCTTTCTGTTCGTCCGTCTACAATTCGTAAAGTATTATTAGGATTGCCATAGTAAATATCCGTCCCATTACCCGAAAAATTAAAATTATAAACTGATCCACCTGTTCCCAACATTGAAATACCAGTACCTAATGAATATAATCTAATGCCATATATATAATGAAGCATATTATTTCCACCAGCACCGTCTCCCATTGTTATTCCTTTTTGAAATGTAGTGCTATTTCCTGTCGTCCATGATCCATTGATTATAATATCACGCATCGAAACTTGTATTACATCATCATGATTATCTGATCCAATGTCAATTCCATTTACAAATACAAGTCCTGATGCAGAACCCTCAATATGAATGTTTGACAATACATTACCCTCTGATGCATTTGTAGTCTTTGCTGACCAATGAATGAACATAACACTGGTAACAGTACCTGCATTATCCCCTTCCACTGTAAAGTCCTCAAAATAGCCTAATGAACTACCATCTATATCAAAAGCATAATCCAGAGTGCCAGTAGGATATATTTTTATTCTTGACTCTAATCCCACTCCATAAAAATGAAATCCTTGTACTCCATGAATCTCTAAGCTACCAGATATTTTATAAGTACCAGCAGGAATAAAAACAGAACCCAAAGGATACCTTCTTCCTAATTGAGTATCAGAATAAGGCAATCCATTAATCGCCGCATTAATTGTATTTTGAATAGCTACTGTTGCATCTACTACTCCCGTAGGATCAGCCCCATAATCCAAGACATTAAATACTCCTACTTGTGAATTTTTTAAATCTCCAAGGGTTGTCATAACAGATTTATTAAAATATGCGCTATCAAGAAAATTCTGTTTCTTTCTGACTTTAGGCCACCCCGCTTGTGAAAACATCGAAACTGTAAACGAAAGAAGAATAAGTATTGTAATTAGCTTTTTCATTAGTATAATATTAAAAGTTCAACATCTGACATAGACTCGGAAGACGTAATAGTAACGACATAAACTCCTCCAGTAAATTCAATAAGATTCTCAACAGTAGCCGTTATCTCATTACCTAATGAGTCTAAAAGCATTAATGAATAAGGCTTTGTTGTTAAAGTTGTTGTGACAGGATATGGAGTATCTGCTACTAACGTAATTGTTTGTGCTGGGTATTTCATTTCTTCAAGTATATTAATTGATGATCTATTGAACGGTATTCCTATTGCATTGCCTATCATAATTATCGTACTTTATAATATATAACATGAGGAATTTTCAAAGTAATTAATTCCCCATATTGTGTCCCTGCGCTATTAGTTGCATAAGCCCTAATATAAACAGTTATATCAGGTAATAATCCGGTAACAGTACAAGTATAAACTCCTTCTCCTTCTCCGTATTCTGCAGTTGAATCGTCAATAAAAGGTACTCCCGTAGTTGACCAACAAACTCCTTTAGTCACAGTACCACCACCATCATCGGTACAATTACCTGTTACATTAACAGATGACGTTCTAACTCTAGAATAACTAACAGTAAGAACTGTAGGTAAATCAGGAGCTGCTATATTAGGATCAGGATCGACCATTAATATAGCAGATTCCCAACCACCAAGTACTATCTCAGTTGCATATTTTGTACCGTCTATATCAACTCTTGGTGTTATCAATGTAATTGTACTGTCAGCATCACGTGGATTAAAATAAAGTTGTATGCTATCTGAGGAACTTAATGAAGGAAATGAACCTATTGTAGAATGTGAGTCCTGATTAGTTAATGTTTTCCATTGAGTAATAGTTAAGGGATAATTAGATGAACCTACTAATTTAGACATAATTAAATTATTATCTATTGGTCTTGAATAATAATTTGTGTCTGCTGTCCCAAAACCTGTGTAAGTTAATCTGTCATCTCTATAAAGTGCTGCAAATTGTGTATTTGTTCGTGCTACAAACTTATTATGTCTAACCATATTATTACTTAGTACTGCATCAGCATTATATCCGTTAAAATGTTTCATTGTAAACTGAGCAACAGTATTGTTAAAAGAAGTATTGTAAAAAACACTGTCACCTCCACTTAACCCTGAATTAACAATAGTAATTCCAGAACTATAACTTTCAGCAGTAGTATTATTTGTAATTGAACATAAATCACTTGCATCGTCTGAATAAATAGCATACAATGCAAATGAACTATTTACTGCTAATCCTTCTGTAATATTTTGATTTGACCCAATTACTATATTTCTATCAATTCTTCTTGCTAAATCAAAAGCATTGTGATCCCATGAATATATACCTGCCGCATCGTAACGAGTATATCCAAAATTAGTAATATAATTTTTCTGTATCACCCCGCTAAATTTAGATGGTAGACGTATTCCACAATGGCCTACGCTGTCTATCCTATTATATTCAATAGTGGAAGCGCCAGAATTGGGTGCTATTCCCTGATAGGCATTATCTCCTCCTACAGCTGCATCTTTTGCATCAGCACCATGGATCATACCAATATTTTTAATTGTATTATTTTTTACCCAAAGTAAAGATCCAGATGTTCCACTTCCCCGATCAAGTATTCCAGCTTGAAGTACTTGCTGAATAAGACAGTTATCAACAATTAGTGTAGCTCCTACTGATGAGGTAGTTATATAAATCCCATTTCTTCCTATATACTGGACTGTGCAGTTTTGAACTACTATTCCGGGAGTTGTTTGAAGTTCTATTGCATTAACATTCGCACCCTCGAAAGTTAGATTTTCAAAAGTAATATAACTTTTTGATGTTATATTTACAAGATTATCAGTTGTTCCAACCTTTACTGTTTTAGTAGTAGGATCAATCCCCCCAAAAAACATATATAATCGTGTTCCATTATGATACCATTCACCATATCTGTCTAATGTTCCAAGATGATTCTGGAAGAAATAACCATTTCCTGTTGCTGCTAATGTCCAAGTTTCTTGAGAGGGGTCGTAAGTAATTAAAGTCCCAACGTGCGAAATAATCTGATTACGACTTAAACACCAGGGACTTTGGCGAATCACAACCTCCGCAGTACTCCAATCTGGTGATGCCGGTAATTGATTATCTGTTATTGACACGTGGCCAGACTTACTTTCATAGGTTAACCATGTACCAGCGTTTGGCTCCCTTCCCATTGCTCTAATTGTATCTTGTACAGTAACAATTGAAAGATCAGTAACTGTAACATTTTTATAATATATTCCCCCACCATAACTTGTCCAACCAGATGTGATTGGAGTGAACCCTGATAGTACAGGATTATCTCCAGTACCGTAAGCACTGTAAGTAATTGTGTTACCTGCAGTACCTGAAACAGTTGGAGTTATTGTACCTGTCCACGAATCACCACGATTAAAATAAACCTTATCTCCAGGAGACAAAGTAACAGAACCTGTCCAACCTGTTTGCCCAGGACAATGCGCCCAAGCCGAACCGTCAGCTGTGCCAGCTGCGGTATCATCACCGCCAGTTTTAACATAGTAGTCAGTCCCAAATGATACGAGACTAAACATTAAAAATAAAATTGTAAATATCTTTTTCATCATTATTGAATTAATACATTATTATTGCCCAGTCAGCTGCATGATAGGTTAATCCTGCTTTATTCATTGTATGAGGCACATCTGTTTGTGCATCACCAGTAACATAACCTACTAAATAATTACCACCGTTTGTTGCATATCTGTTTACCCATGATGCACCACCACCCATAGTATATAATTGTGGAGCAGTAGCAGGAGAACCATCACTTGATCTCCAAATACATGAAACCATATACCATCCGGGTTGTAATGTTCGTGGTGCAGGTAAATCTATTGTCTGTTCTTGATTTATTGCAGCTTTCCACATATTAACACTATTCGCAGTACTATCTATTTTATGATAATCTGTTCCTGTAACCTCACTAATAGCAATACCATTATACTCATCACCTGCTGTATTATAAACTCCTGCAACTAATAAACAATATTTAAAACCTGTTATTACTGTTGGTACTTTAACTTCATATAATACATAATAAGCTCTATGATTAGTCATCGTTGATGCTCCAGACATTGCTCCACCACTTAACGGAAACAATTTCCAAATACTACCAGCTCTTGTCCAAGCTCTATATTTTTCATATCGAAGTGGATCCGTTGTCCATGTTCCTCTTGTACTATCTCCATATGAAACATATTCTTCATGTGTAAGAGTATTCAGATATCTGTCTCCTACTTTCCCGGGAGTCGGGGATAATGAAGTATCTCCTGCCATTGCAATAGTCATAGAAATATCCTCATCAATAAAAGCAAAATAGTCATCTGGTTGTCTAACACCAATAGTAGTTCCGCTTCTTTGTAAAATAATATCAGTACCACCATCTGCAACAGCATCTATTCTTACTCCATCCCAGGCCATTGATTCTAGATTAGTGGTACCTGTCAATACTGCATCATGTTTAGGCGAATAACCGGCAGCAGCATGATCCCCCCAATCATATGCTATATTCCAATTTGCGGAATTATCAGTATGTACTAAAATACTATCTACTACCTGCGTAGGAGTAACATAAATGGTAAGACTATCACCTAAGCTAACCTTCTGATCAATTCTATTGGATATAAATAATGTATCAGACGTAACCATAACGGTATCACCATTGAGTTTTATAATTCCTCCAACAAAGATAAATTTACCGTCACTCTCAGTTATTGTAGAATTATATAACTTAAGCTGACCCCCAACTCCATTTACCCAAACCTGAGGGGCAGCTTTCCTTATCTCAATGTTTTTATAAAATGGGACTTGTCCATAGCAGAATACCGCAAGGATCAGAAATATAATTATTAATTGTAATTTTTTCATTTAGTATAGTATTAAAAGGTCAACACTAGATAGCGGAGCTCCGGATAAGATGTAAACGGTATAAGTTGTCTCTCCTTCGGGGATTGCAACAGAGATATCAACACTCTGAGTAATATTATCCCATCTTTCCGTAACTGCGTTAAAGAGAAAAAGAAAGATGTTATATGGCTTAGTTGTAATCGATGTAGAGACAGGGAGTACAACATCAGCTTCAAGATCGACTGTCTGTATTGGATATTTCATTTCTTCATCTGTATATGTTAATAACCCTGGTCTATATCTGACGAGAGTATCGAGTGTGCTTAATGAACATCTGACTCCTGTTATACTCATGTCGCTAAATCAATATCGTTATCATTAAAAAATTCTGTTGCCCGGGCCGGTTTTCTGCTTTGGAAATAATGCATTCTTAAATCCGAAATGTCATTTTTAAGTAACCTTTCTTCAATCTGGTAATCATCCATGAATCGATTAGTCAGATACCAATCTCTTAGCACAGTGCCAATCAGTGTCTTTTCTAACAATGCCTCAATCCCAATAATTACATTAGTATCAAATTGCTCTACATCCATTGACGAATATATCAATATACACTTCTCCGTCTGTGCTGTTATGAAATATTCATAAGTAGTGAGATTTGTCGGGAATGCTTCATCAATAATAAAGCCTGTTGCAGTATTTGAAACAATAGTTCTCTCCATATTCTCGTATATCCCTGCACTGGCGATAACAAGTTTCATCCCGGCATATTCGTTCACTACCATTGATAGAGTACTATCGGTAATTGTTAGCCCATCTATGCTGACTGCTGTTATGATTCCTCCAAATTCGGGATCTCCGAAGTTTGCATTAAACCGGAATGCCCCATGCAGGGTTTTTGAGAATCCTGATATGCTTTTAAAAATATGTGCTGAACCTGATTGAAGAAAGTCAAGGTAGAGATCTCTTTCATCTTCTGTGATTTGGAAATTTTCAGTTTGAGATTTACCTTGGGCATCTCTGGCTAATTTTCCCCTAAATGCGGACCTTCTTTTAATCTTCTCAAACAAAGCTTCTATAGGCAGGGCAAATAACATCAGATAGGTATCTCCGGTCTCACTGGCAAGTGCATCAACAAACTCCTGTAAGTTATGATAAAGTTGCTCATCAGCATCATAAATGTAATTTGCCATCTTTACTTTTGTTTTTGCAAACTGTTTTTAATTCCAATATTCAATATTGTTATGCCCCATCGTTTCTTTGGCTTGTCAACATATATATCAAAAAACGTAATCTTTCCAAATCTGATCTTTACTGAAATCTTTCCTCCCTGTTTTACAGTTGACCTCCAACTATTAATCAGCTCCATAACTATATCCCATAACCTACATAAATTCCTGTTGCGGTTGTTCCAGTTTTAAATATCTTCCGACAAACCTCAGGATCAATATAATTGACCTGTGCTGCTACAGTCTTTAGAACGCATTCATCAACACAACCTCCTGCATCAACATTCACCGCATCGTCAGCATGAGTCAGCGCAAACGAGAACGAATTAGGTGCAGAGACTACTGTAACTGTTGCATAGATATTATAATCTGCAGCATGAGCCCCTCCCAATCCGCTTATCATAACAGTATTCCCAACATGCAATCCATGAGGCCCCTGCGTAGTGATAGTAGCAACATTTGAGGTAATCTTCTTTGTTGCTGTCTTTATGGCTATATTCCCTACAAGACTATAACAGATATTCCCTGCAGCCGATCTTATGAAGAATGCCTTCCCATCTTTACCAATAGGATCATGTACCTCTCCTCCAAGATCAGAATTTACTGTATCGTCAGCATGAGTTAGTGCATAGGAGAACGATAATCCATCTGCTGATACAGCTGAGACTTTAAAGTATCCATTATACTCCAAATGGGTAGTAAGACCAAGGATAAAAACTACATCTCCGGGAATCCGCTTATGTGCCCTGTCGCAAGTTATTGTTGCCACATTTGTGTCAATCTTCTTGGTAATTGTCTTTGCTACAAGGTAATCAATAAAATCGTGACCAGTTACATCTACCAGCGTTGATCGATTAATGTTAAATTTTGCTTCCATCACTTTATATTTTATTATTAATTTATGCCGATAAATTAGCCATTGCTTTCCATCTATTAGTATAAACAATGGCATCTATTTCTGCAGTCCTTCCAGAAGGAATGCCAGCGGTTATTGTCATAGTATCTCCATCATTAACTGTATCAATATCCGTCCAATGGATTACTCCATTGTCTAATGTTATACCAACAATATCTCCTGCAATCATTCCTGTTGTGGCATCTACTTCTATGATAACATTAGTAGCAACAGCCTGAATTCTTATTGCAGTATCAATTCTTTTTACACATACCCATCCAGGAGTACCACTTGCGGCAGGTTCGCTATTCCATGCCTTATCCCCTTGATCGTAATACCCTGATACCGGTGAAGCATTAGCAAATATTTCTGTTCTTCCTATTTCTCCGGCATTTCTTATAAACCATTGAGATCTTATAAACTCAGAGACAGATTGAAAACTAGTATAAAGACCACCTTCAACATTGCTTAATATTCCGGAACTACCATCATTTATAATTACAGCATAATCAGGCTGTAAGGCTCCATAGACTCTTACTTTAGTAATAAAATGATTAGGATTCCATACATTAAGTCCATATAAACATTTAGCACTATCACAATTTACAATAGTTAAGCCAATGATTGTACTGTTATATCCATCATTCCTGAATACTTCGTCAACTTCGGTAGGTGGAGTTGTGCAGGCTATTGTTTCAATAGTCGTATTATAGAAACTGGCGTTTTGTCCTCCGTTACGAATCACCCCATCAGTGACAACATCAAGAAATGAATTATTTGTTGCATAGTTAAATAGAGCATAGCAATAATCCCCTACTCCTGTTATATTAACATTCGAAAAAATATTATAAACTCCTTTATTAATATATATTCCATAATTCCTTGCAGGATCTACTGCATCCGGAATATTTGCTATTCTTATGTTATTAAAGTAGTTAAGATAACATTCTTCTGCATCAGTTCCGGATTCAATCCTTATAGACTGAGTGCACTTCTCAAAGAATATATTTTCCACCCTGCTTTGCGTTACTACATATGGAGTACTTGCAGTCATGTATATACCATAAGAGGTATTATTCCCATCTATTTTCAGATTATTAATTCTTATCCCTATAACCTGAACGCTAGTGCTTTCTATTGTAATAACAGGACTTAAATCATCTGCTGTTTTTAATATGGTATTATCACCATCACCAGAAATAGTTTTATTCAGAACATCAGCAATAGAAATATTACAAAGCCATATGCCTGAAGTTATATGAACATGAGGACCAGAATCCAGAGCTTTCTCAATATATGTTGTCTGATCAACTAATCCTAATCCGTTGCCACCCCACCATTGAGGATAAACTTCTTTTACTGATCCATTACCAAAAATGGCTGTTCCTAATCCATCAAGAACCTGAAACAACCCTGCTTGGAAAGATCCATTTATAGTTAAAATTTTACCACTACTTATAGTTAACAGCCCTGGTTTAAACACCACTACTGATAGCGTTTCCGGGATTATCAGATCATCAGTTACTGCCTGAGCAGAATCAATATATAAAGTACCTGGAGTAGTGCCAATAGCAGCTATTGCTGCAGGCAGATTAGCATAATTGGATGCCCTGTACCCTAATTGAAAGAGAACCGTTCCATCGAGAATGACATCTATATCGATTGTTTCCATCAGCTTAGAATTTGTTTTGCATATTTTATACCATGAAACCGGCCTTTTTTAATGATGATACGTTTGCCATCAGCAAAATCAGCATCAGGAACAGTGACTGCTACCTGTACTATATTCATATCAGGGGCAGCCTCCTCAGTCTCAGAAGCCGTAAGATAAATATGAACTCGTTTATCACCAGAAACATCTTCCTTAATACTGGCTTGTCTCCATGTACCAATAGGATCAGGAGCATCATTCAAATAGAATTTTGCTACAACGTCCCCGGAGATACTATTATAAATCCAGATTTTTACTTCAAGGATCTGTCCTGTATCTTCCGGGTTAAGTTGTGTGCCTGCCTCATCCTTTAGACGAATGCGATATTTCGGTGTACTACCGGCAAATATGCTCATCAGATGAAGTATTAAATCTCAAGATAACTTACATAGACAGCTAATTGGCCGGTTGTAATATGATCCCATTTACTTTCAGGAGTTGCCGATACCCAAACCTTACTTGCTGCTGCTGACGGTGCTACATTCATTGTAGTGAGATTAGCTGCTGTAATTGCATTAAGAGCTTTGATTGTCGCACTTGCAATAAACTGAGCTCCTGATGTAGCATTTCCTGTTTCAGCAACCAGAGTCATAGCTGTATGAACTACTGTTCCTGTAGCATCTGCAGTTGTTGTTGCATCAGCATGAGTCAATGGGATAGTAAATGTAGTGTCATCAACTCTTGTGGCAGTATGAGTACCGTTAATTGCTGTCTCTGTCATACCTGCGATAACAACAGAGTTAGTAGAAACGATTCCATGATTTGCTGCGGTAATGATGGTGCAAACATTAGTATCTACTGACCATGATGCTATTGCTGTTGCTGCGGCAGCAAAAGCAGCTTCGGTTACTGTCTTAACATCAATCACCCTGGCAAAGGCCGGGACTATTGCACCTAAATCAATAGGCTGCTCTGTGACATTATTTGCTGTGGCAAAGTTGAAATCACAATCTTCTACACCTACTGCCCCGATAAGTACTTTAGCGGTTTTTAAGTTAGAGAATGCGATTCCTTCATGAATAAGTTGAGTCGGGCCAACACTAACATTGGCAATATGGTTAGCCGGATTTGTTGAATGTAATATCAATTCTGGTAACCATTTCTTAATTTTGATGTTGCGATCTGTGATCATCGTTGTGTGGAATTAAATAAGTTAATATTAAGAATTTATGCTTGTGCTAATTGTGTTAATGAGTTTTGATATTGGGCCATTGCGCCCTGTGCCTTATCACCATATCCGGAGATCTGTAGTACTTTAGATGACGCAAGCCAGGTAAGCGAGTCGATTAATAAATCAGGGATATCTTCAGGCTTAGGTATTTTTATATAGAGAGCAACAGGGTTTGTAGATGTTGTTACCTTGCCACATACAAGATATTGTGCAAGCGATCCACCGGTAGGCATGGTAGTTCTAAGAACTACTGAGGGTCTCCCTATGCCGGATATCAGGTAAGGATTATCCTGCATTTTGCCATCATCAGAGTCAGGCTTTGTTATATCCCTTACAGGCTTAACCCATAATGGGAACTTCATCTCGTAAAGTCTTAGGAAGTTTAATGGTTTGGTTATGTAAGTTAAATCATTCTCTGAGATCATCTTTAATTTTATAAGTCCGGAAGAATAGTCAATTACCGGATCTGATATCTTTGTAATCGAAACTCCTGTAAATGTATAATCCGTTACCCCATCTCGATAAATCAAAACTGTCCCTAAAGGAATAGATGTAGTTACAAGTAATTCGATATCATTTACTCCTGCCTGTAGTGTTTTGATATCAGAACTGTCAACGTATATTAATGGCTCCGTCCCTGGAGCAGAGTTTAGTACAAGCGTTCCCCTTACTCTGATTTTCGTTCCTGCAACAGTCGCAAACTGGATATCACTTTGCGCAGAACAAATACCTGCAGCATTCTGAGCAACGCTTATCTCAAGTCCTGTATTTGTAAATACATCAAACCCACTTTCGGAAATCCATTCTGTTGCAACCGTTGGAGGAGTAACTGCATAGGAAATTGATGTTGAAGTAATTGCTGTGATAACAAAATCGCCATTATAATAACTTTCTGCTGCAGGGAACCCGGAGACTGTAATAGAATCGCCTACCTGGTATGGATGTATGCCTAATCCAATAGTGGCAATCCCATCAACCATCTTCCTTGTAAGAGAACTATTAATCATTGATAACGGAGAGAGCAAGTGAAGGGGAGCAATTTCGGCTACCTCCTTGGCGCACTCGTCAAGGATAGGTCCGATAAAATCGTCAAATGGTAATTCCACCCCCGGAGGAGTAGCTTCGTCCATCTTGATTCGAACCTTGGTTAATATGCCCTCTCTGTCCATTTGGTGTCATTTTCCAGATTAATTTACCGGCAGGTCAATAAATCGGATTCCATTTTCTTCTGCTATACGTAAAACATCCGTTCTGTTCTTGATCATGCTCGGAGTTATACCTTCCTCAATCTGACCTGAGATTGATGCATTAATAAGCCATTCCCTGCCTGCGGTAACAGTATTGATTGCGGGAACATCCCTTATAACAGCATTACCTGTCTTTTTTTTAGGCGAATCATCTTCAAGAAGAATTTCCTCATGTATGCACTTATACGAGCATCTTGGTCCTATCCTTTTGATGTTCGCATCCAAAGCTTCAATAACATCGGGATCGGTACAGTTGTAAGTACCATTTCTTTTTGGCTCTAATGTGCCTCCACGAAATTCAATCAATGTCCTTTGTCCCTTAACTTTTAAATAAGTATCTAACTGAACATAATGGACTGACTGATAAGTCTTTTGTTTTCTTTCCATTGGAATATTTTATTAATTGGTATAAAAATTAAGGGAGGAAAAGATACTTCTCCTCCCTGATAATTCTTTAAGCAGCCGGTCCGATAATTGCATGAACGCCAGGATATCTCAGAACTGCTCCTGATGTTTCCTCTATGACGGTTGCAATTACATTCCTCTGACCTGAACCTTTCAGGTCAAGCTGACGGACAGCCATTGGCTTCCATGTGTGCTTCTCAACATAGTTAAGATCAAGAACAATAGCCTTTTCTCCCCATCCTGCTAAATCTAACAGGTTGTGGTGTTTGCAAAGAAGCTGGCCAAAATTAGTCTCAACCAGGTTAAATGTTATTCCATACACCCTCTCGGTTTTCTTGGCATCGATCTGTCTCTGAACTGTATCTGCAGCCATCATATAGGCAGCAAACCCATCACCCATAAACATAACTCTTCGATCTGATCCTGAATTGCCTCTGAATATTGATTTGGTCCAGTTAATGACGGTTGTATTATCAATCTCCCTGTCTGCCCCACCTGTGCCATATTCAAGAGCACTTGTAATGTACCTTGTAAGTCCACCGGTTGTATATCTTGTTTTTGCATTCGTAACATCAGTAAATAATTTTCTAGCTCCAAACAGGAATGAATACTCCATTCTTGCCCTCA
>Ga0307376_10002544_pt1 | contig 17795 bp, 10 predicted proteins | sample TR2MG_FD_202536 | JGI IMG/M metagenome (GOLD analysis project Ga0307376, IMG submission 202536) | Soil microbial communities from Risofladan, Vaasa, Finland - TR-2 | ecosystem: Environmental > Terrestrial > Soil > Coastal area > Acid sulfate soil | place: Finland: Risofladan, Vaasa | collected...
GTCCTGAACACTCACAACTGAGAGTACCCAAGACTCAGAGTACTCAAATCACTCAGCCAGCGAGGAACTCATCTGGGAGCTTACAGCGAAACGACCCTCGCCGACTGTCAGCTCACTTGGCCTCCTTCCCGGCGCCAGAGCACACATCTCGCGGACTCAGAGATGCGTGATCGCGCCTTGTCGGTCGAGCATCCATGAAAGCCCCCCCCCTCACGCCGACAGCCCCGGGAGCAATCGACACTCTCTGCTCACAGGACCACACCGCTCATGGGCGGGACGCTCAGCCTGCTCAGCCTATCCCGACGGCTGAACGTCCACTTTCACCCCTCTATTCTAGCTCAATCGAGCGCGAGTGGGAAGAGGCAATCCCTCTGAATACTTGACGAATTCTTTTAAGTCGGGGAGGTGCGCCGGGCAGGTAGAGACCGACTTCGCACGGCACGTAAGCGCTCGTGTTGGTCGGGTATGCAGTTGCGGCTTGCTTGTTAACAGGGCCCGGGAATCTCGATGGTTTCTCTTGAGATGCAGCCGGGCCGACGCTGGCACAGCCCATCCTATTGCCTGTCTCGAAAGACCTCCGAGGCCACGTCACATGAAGGCCCCCCATCATCCGCACAACATGAGGGAGCGTAGAGGGAGGTGTGTGGCCTGAGGCTACGGCGAGACGTCCACGAAGACCTTCATGCTCTCTTCCCTGTGCCCGTCGATGAACTCGTAGGCGTCAGCGTACCTGTCGAAGGGAAAGTGCCTGGTCTCCAGCGGGAAGGTGACCACGTCCCCGGATGACATCAGCGCGACCGCCCGCTGGTAATCCTGGTAGCGATACATGAGGGTGCCCACGAGGGTCAGCTCACGATCCTGGACCAGCCCCATCGCCACCCGCGGCTTCTCGCCGAAGACGCCCACGACGACGATTGTCCCGCCCTTGCCGATGGTGTCAACGGCCGCGGACAGCGTGGCTTCGATCCCGACGCATTCCAGCGCGATGTCGAAACCGTCTTCGCCGAAGACGCGGCGGGCCGCGGCCGCCAGTTCCTCCTGCTTGGGGTTGGGTGTATGCAGAAGGCCGCAGTACCGCGCGACGCCCAGGCGGAAGTCGCTCACGTCGGTCACAAGCACGGTGGCTCCCACGGCAGGGGCGCCCTGTCGGCGCTGCCGAGAAGGTCGGCCTGCAGCATGCGAAGAAGAAACGCTCTGTCTGTCTCAGCGGATAGATCACTTCGGGAGCGCAACGCCCATGAGAAAACCGAACATCCTCTACATCATGTCAGACGATCACGCCGCGAACGCGATCAGCTGCTACGGCTCGCGGCTGGCGTCAGTATTCCAGACCCCCAACATCGATCGGCTTGCCAACGAAGGTGCCCGCCTCAGCAACTTCTTCGCGACCAATGCCATCTGTACGCCGGCCCGGGCCAACATCATGACCGGGCAGTACGGCCACATCAACGGGGTGCGGACGCTGGATGATGCGTGGCAGCCCGAGGGCTCGCCGAACCTGGCCGCCGTGCTACAGGAGGCGGGCTACGACACCGCCCTGTTCGGCAAGTGGCACTTGCACTGCGAGCCGGTGGGGTTCGAAGAGTATAAGTACCTCTCGAAGCATGGGGGTCAGGGCACTTACCGCGACCCGGACTTTGTCGAGAAGGACCGCGGCGCAGTGAACTACAAGGGCTATGTGACCGACATCATCACGGGGATGGCGCTCGACTGGCTGGGCACCCGCGATCGGAGGCGCCCCTTCTTCCTCATGTGTCATCACAAGGCGCCGCACGACCTGTGGGAATATCCCGAGCGTCACGAGCACCTCTTCGACGGCATGGACATCCCGGTGCCTGACAGCCTGTTCGAAGATAAGAGCCACCGGTCCCTCGCCTCGCGCGACTTCGGCGCCTCTGTGACGCCGCGCAGCAAGGTGCGCAATCTCTACGAGATGTTCTGTCGCCCCGACTACGTTACCGGCCCGCTTACCGGCACCGAGAACCTGACCTTCGAGGAGAAAGGGATCGCTGCCTATCAGAAGTACCTCAGGGACTACCTGCGGACCGTCGCCGGGATCGACGACAGCGTCGGTGCGCTGCTGGGCGAGCTGGAGAAGCAGGGTTTGCTCGACGACACGGTCGTGATCTACACCTCGGACCAGGGCATGTTCCTTGGCGAACACGACTACTGGGACAAGCGCTGGAGTTACGAGGAGTCGCTGCGTTCGCCCTTCCTGGTACGCTATCCCCGGGAGATCGACCCGCATTCTGTGTGCGATGACCTGATGGCGAACATAGATATGGCCCCGACGCTGCTCGACTATGCGGAGGCGGAGGTGCCGCGAGATATGCAGGGCTTCTCCTGTCGGGGGATGCTGGCGGGTGATCCGAAGGCGGCTCGCCGGGAAGCCGTCTACTTCCGCTACTGGATGCACCTGGCCCACGGGCTTCATGTTCCGGCGCATTACGGGATTCGCACCGACCGCTGGAAGCTCATCTTCTACTATGGTCTGCCTCTGGACGCAACAGGCGCGCAGGATGAGAAGACACCCGCGGGCTGGGAACTATATGACATGGAGAGGGATCCCTTCGAACTGCACAACCTCTATGGCGAGCCGGCCTGCGCGGGGGTCGCCGGGGAACTGCGCCAGAAGCTGGACGAGGCAAAGCAGCAGTATGGCGACACCGACGAGCAGTACCCGGAATTGTGTGAGCGATACCGAACGGCGGAGTGAGTGCTGAGTTGTCCCGGCGCACATCGGGACCACGCGACTGCCGAGGGATTCAATGCACGTTCGCCATATGCAGCCCGGCGGGCCTTCTGTGTTGATGCCTGCGACGCGCGCAGATTTTCCGCACGACCGGGCCACTGAAGGTCGATCTGAACAGATGTTTAACATGTAGGTGGTGCAGGAGGAGAATTGTGAGAAATCAGCAGAGGTCACTGGCCGTCAAACGAATGCTGACATGCAGTTTTGCGCTTGTCCTGTCCCTTCTTTGCTCGGCCGTTCTTGCACAGGCTCCGGAAATAGAATGGTTCACAGGACACGGTACAGATTATGAAGAGCATGTCCACGAAGGCTGCCAGACACGCGATGGCGGCTATATCGCAATTGGGCACGGCCTTCAACACCCCGATATGCTGATCATCAAAGTAGACAGCGAAGGAAACCTGGAATGGCAGAAGACGTTCGGTGGGGCGGGCAAGCAGGGCGTAGGGTATTGTGTGGCCGAGGTACGCGATGGATACATTGCCGGCGGCACGCTGTATGACTCGACTTGTCAGAGGATGCAGAGGTTCCTGGCGAAACTGGACTCCGCCGGCAACACTGTCTGGCAGAAGTTCTATGGCGCACCAGGCATCGGCGCAATTCGAGGTATCGACATAACCTCCGATGGAGGGATTGTCGCCACGGGATATACCAACGCCCCAGATACTGAGGAGTTCAGGGATTTCCTTTTCATCGCGGATGATAGCGATGGATTCATAATGAAGACTAATGCGGAAGGCCGTATGGAGTGGGAAGTTCCTATCGAGACCACGCAGGGCACAAAAGTCCGGGAGATCAGTCAAGGGTACGCTATCTGTTCCTGTGTCCAGAATCAGACTGATGAAACAGCGGCCAACTCGGATTTCTGTCTTATCAAGACGGATGACCGGGGGGATACTGTATGGCGCAAGCTTTTCGGTGGCAGCGAAGGCGATCATCTCTATGATTTCGATCTCACCAAAGATGGAGGATACATCCTCGGTGGGCATACCGTCTCCTATGGAGTCAGCAATTGGGATTACCTGCTGATAAAGGTCGACGCCGATGGTAAGGAGGAGTGGCATAGGACCTTTGGCCAGCCCAGAGGTTATGATGCCAGGTATATGCACGACGAAGCATATGGAGTGAGACAGACTCCCGATGGAGGCTACATCATAGCCGGAGGTTCGGGCGATGAAAACGACTCATACCATGGATCCGGACATCCTGCGGGCACATCAGATGAATGGAAGGCCTATCTGGTAAGAACGGACGGCGAAGGGAATCTCCTATGGGAGGGTATTTACCCGACTGCCGGCGATGTCGGCAACAATGCCGCGGAGTATATCGGTTTGACGAGGGATGGCGGGTACATCGTATTTGTCGACACCGATTCTCAAACACCGCCAGAAGCCAATAACTTCGGCTTTCTGAAGCTAGCACCCGACAGATGAAGTGGGTTCCACCGCGTTTGCCGCGTAAGGGTCGGCCGCAGCAGTCCTCAATGCGCATGTCGTCGTCGCCGGCCCTTGAAGGTCGATCCGAAGCGGCGGGCGCCCCGTAGCCGGTGTAGGAGGATAATGATGATGGGAGATCAACAGAGAGCACTGGCCGTCAAACGAATGCTGACATGCCTCCTTGCGCTTGTCCTCTCCCTTCTTTGCTCGGCCGTTCTTGCAGAGGCTCCAGGAATCGAATGGTTCAAAGGGCAGGGCACAGACGAGGGAGAGCATGTCCACGAAGGCTGTCAGACACGCGATGGCGGCTATGTGGCAATTGGGCAGGCCTATCGTGATGATGAGCCATATATGCTGATCGTCAAAGTGGACAGCGACGGAAACCTGGAATGGCAGCAGACTTTCGGCGGTGCAGGCAGGAGGGCGATAGGGTATTGCGCGGCCGAGGTGCCCGATGGATACATTGTCGGCGGCAACCTGCATGACGCGAGCTGTCAGAGGATGCAGAGATTCCTGGCCAAACTGGACTGTGCCGGGAAGACAGTGTGGCAGAAGTTCTATGGGGCCCCCGGCATCAGCGCAATTCGAGGTATCGACATAACCTCCGATGGCGGGATTGTCGCCACGGGCTATAAGAACGGCCCAGACACCGAGGAGTTCAGGGAATTTGTCTTCATCGCGGATAATGATGATGGATTCACTGGATTCATAATGAAGCTTGACGCGGAAGGAAGTGTGGAGTGGGAGAAGCCCATTGACGCTCCTCAGGGCACGAAAGTCCGGGAGATCAGTCAGGGGTACGCGATCTGTTCCTGTGTCTGGACTCAGACTGAGGACACAGAGGCCAATCAGGATTTCTGTCTCATAGAGACCGATGACCGGGGGAGTACTCTATGGCGCAAGACACTCGGTGGCAGTAGACCCGATCACCTCTATGATTTCGATCTAACCAAAGATGGAGGGTATATCCTCGGTGGGCATACCGTCTCCTATGGAGTCAGTAATTGGGATTACCTGCTGATGAAGGTCGACGGCGATGGTAAGGAGGAGTGGCACAAGACGTTTGGCCAGCCTAGAGGATATGATGCCAGATACATTCACGACGAAGCATATGGAGTGAGACAGACTCCCGACGGCGGCTACATTCTGGCCGGAGGTTCGGGCGATGAATACGACTCGTATCATGGCTCCGGACATCCCGCGGGCCCATCAGATGAATGGAAGGTCTATCTGGTGAGAACGGACGGCGAAGGGAATCTACTATGGGAAGGGATCTACCCGGCCGCTGCTAATGTCGGCAACAATGCCGCGGAGTATATCGGTTTGACGAGCGATGGGGGGTACATCGTATTTGTCGATACCGATTCTCAAACACCGCCAGAACCCAATAACTTCGGTTTTCTGAAAACAGCGCCTGATGTGTCGAACGAGTCTGGCCGCGATGCCTTGGGCACGCCCCTGCCCTCGCACCACGGGCATGAGTCCAGCGCCGGCGTCAGCAAGCGTCATTAGGCTGCTCGGAGGGGCCCCCGGGGCCGCCCTCAGCGCGCAATCCGCTCCCCAGTGTCACCACTGTGTTGCACCGGCGTGGCAGTGTCAGTCCCCTCGCGCCGGGCGTCCAACAGATCGACCTCGCCTTCCAGTAGCCGACGGTGGTACTTGCGCGGCGCGCAGCCCACATGTTTCCGGAAGAGGCGGGTGAAGTGGCAGACGCTTTCAAACCCGGTTTGGTGCGCTACATTGCTGACCGAGATCCCCTCATTGGTCAGCAGCGCCCGCGCGCGCTGCAGCCGAGCGTGGATCAGATCCTCTATCGGGCTTGCCTGGAAGATCTTCGTGTATAGCACCGCGAAGCGCGATGGGCTCAGGTGGGCCAGCCGCGCCATGTCGGCCACGCGGCACGGCTTCTCCATCTGATCGTGGACATGCATGCGGATGTTGCGGAACTCGTCCACCCGTGCCGCCTCGGCCGGAGTCAGTTCGCCCGGGTCCTGACGGAGCAGTTGGCGGGCGAGCTGCATGAACAGATTCTCCAGCAGGAGGGACACCGACTCGCGCCAGAGCGGCTCTCGCCGGCGCAGCTCCCGGTTCACCGCCTCGAATATCGGTGTGACAAACTCTGTCTTGCGCGGTCGCAGAATCTCGTTCACGGGAATCTGGTAGAGCCGGACCAACTCCGACATTCCCGGCCCGAACACATGCAGCCAATCGTCCTCGAATCCGCCGTCCGCCCCCCGGTACCATTGAGGAAAGGTTGGGTCATATAGCAGGCAGTCACCCGGGACCGCCGGGATGACCCCCACGGCCGTCCGGACGGTCATGGGGGAGTGGAAACGCAGAAACAGATACTCACCCAACCCGTAGGGGCGCTCCACCGTGAAGGCCTGATCGTGTTCCCACCGGAGCCCCATCTCTATCGCCATCAGCCCGACCGTTGGCTGCTCCTCCGTCGCGCTCCTCATGGCACCTCACCTGCTCCGCGTGCGCACAGGAATCTCCTTTATTCTGCCTGATACAGAAGGATCCGTCAAGCAGCCTTGGAATCGCAAGTTTCCGTTGGGGGCTAACCGATAAGGCTACCTGCCCCAGGGGGCGGACGAGAAAGGAGGCGAGCATTGCCTTTGACAGTTCGCCCGGACTGGCGGCGCAGGTACGGAGCAGGCAATGATGTCAGGTGCGCCGTCCGCTGCTTCCCGAAAACGCCGAAGCCGATGAGCAGTTCAGTCCTGCCACAACTCGGGGAAATCGTCCGTAAGTCCCCAGTTGCCCATCTCGAAGTTCTCGAATCCGAGCTTCAGCGCGGGCGAGTCGGGCCTGACGCGATAGTCGTTGTTCTCAGGATCGACAAACATGGGATCGGCAAACGCCGAGTGAAGGTCGAAGCCCAGGGCCCGCCACTCCTCCAACGAGTATCTGCGTCGCTCTCCCTGGCGCAGCTCGACGCGGGCGGCGAACTCACCCACATCGCTGTGGAAGCAGTTGTAGTCGATCTCTTCCAGCCACGGCCCCCGCGCAGGAGGGGCAATCAGGGTGTAGATCTCGCCATAGCCCCTTCCCATCTCGAAGTTCAGATCGTGCTCGGGGCGCATCCCGGCCACGCTCATCACGGTGATGTTGCGAACGTAGCGATCGTGGTTATCCTCGTTCCCGACGTGGAAGCAGGGCGAGTTGGCCCCGTTCACCCAGATGTTGTTGTAGATCGTGCGATAGGCGCCCTCGCGGAGCTTCATGCTCACGCCGACGCACAGGTTGTTGTAGATATCGTAGTTGGAGGCCCCATCGTCCAGGTCCAGCCCCCACCCCGCGCGCTCCTGGAAGAAGTTGTGGCGGACGATCACCGGTTCCATCGCGTCGATCAGCACTTCGCCTGCGTAGTGGCTTCTGTCCTTGAGGTACTCCGTATGGGACTGAACGAGGCACCAATACTTATCGCGGCCCCAGGCGTTGAAGGGGCCGTGATCGCCCGTCTCCCGGCAGGTGTCGTGGATATGGTTGTATTCGATGACGTGGCCGCCCCAGGTGCCATCCCCAATGCAGATGCCTGCTCGGGGCATGTTGTACATCAGATTGTGGCCGGCGGTGATACGCTTGGCCCGTGAGATGTAGACCCCGGCGATTTGCTTGCCGAAGACACCGCAGTCGTGGATGAGGTTGTTGGTGGCCTGACATTCATAGGGGAAGCTCCGCTGCGTTCCGTTCGTCAGCTCCAGAGAGCCAACGAAACACACCGCGCTGTCACCGGTCTCGGTGAACTTGCAGCCAGTGACCGCGATCCCGCGGTTGTGGTTGTTCACGAAGACGGCGTTCCCGCCCACGGCATCGAACCAGCAGTTCTGGATTCGGCAATCGCGCGCGCCTTGAAGGAAGATGGTTCCACCGCGGTGGATGGCCCAGTCGCTCAGCGATGGCACCGAGTACTCCTCCAGGAAGGTTGAGGCCGTGTGGGCGAACCGAAAGCCGCTGAACGCGATGTCGTGAGCGGGCTCGTCCTGCGTTCCCAAGAAACGTACCGCCTGCTGCAGCAGCGGGACCTCCACGGTGGTCGTTTCCAGGTCCACATCCTCGGGAGGAAGGTAGTAGAGAATGCCCTTTCGGTGATCCAGGTACCACTCGCCGGGCGCGTCCAATTCTTCGAAGACGTTTTCGATGTAGAATCTTGAGCCTTCGTTGACAGCACACGGCCTGCGGGCCCATTTCGCGCCCATCTGCTGGCCGCCGCGGCCAAACCAAATGATGCGGCGGCCGTGGTCCAGCGCTTTGACTTGCCACTGTAGATTGCCCCAGTAGGCGGACTGATAGATGTGGATGACTGCCTCCTCGGGTGTGGCCCAGCGCTTCTTCGTGAACGTAGCCGGATCGAAGCGGAGGCCCCGGGGAGCGCCGCTGGAGAAGGTCATGTCATCGTTGGGCCCCGGAGAAGGGTCTCGATCGTCGTCGGGAAGCGGCCCGCCGGGATCTGTGTACCCGCTCACCCCTGGCTCGGAGGGGTCGTAGTTCGGGTACCGCGCCCGGATCTGCCGCTTGCCGTTGACGAAGAGCTGCGTGAAGCTGAGACCCTCTGTTCTCACCTCGGCCAGCTCACACATCATGATGCCGTCTCGGAATGGCCGCCACCGGCAGTCGAGCTTCCGGCCGCCGCTGATTGTGACCGATCCCTGCGGAGACGAGACATACCTGACGGACGCCTCGGGCGACCCCGAGTCCTCCGGACCGAACACGAGTGGCTCTCGGAGATAGTAGGTCCCTCCGCGGACCAACACCGTGATGGGCTCCTTCCCGCGTTCCGACAGCGCGCGAACTGCCTCGCGCGCCCGGCGGAGAGAGGCAAACGGCCGCTGCTCAGTCCCGGGATTGATGTCATCGCCGTCCGTGGCGACAAAGAGATGAATGTGCGATCTGTCCATCATGAGCCTCCATAGTGGTATGTAGCGCAGCCAATCCGAGGTCCTGGCAGACGACGGCTCTGACTGCGGTGTGGCATCCCCGCGCCGTTCGATAACGCCCAATTGCGCCCGTCTCCGCCGTCCTGCCCTCAGTGGCACTACAGTGTGACTGCTATCGGTGCTCATGGCGGTCCGGCCGATCCTTGTCCAGCCGATGCCATGAGCTGACCATCGGTTCCCGCACCGCCAGTCTAACCCATCGTCTGTGACGGGGCAATCTACAATCCTACGGCATATCTGACGAATCCTTCTACGTCAGGCGCCCCCGCTGGCCAATACTCACCTCCCGACACCGCCCAAAAAGCACCCCATTTCAGCCCGAATGTTGACACGGTGAACCCGCGTGGGTACACTATAACTAATGGTGGCGTCTTTGCCTCCGCCCATAGTGTACAATGGGACAGGTCAAGCAGTCAGCCGAATGCCGCACTCCCGCCTGGGGGAGATGCCAGCTCTTGACAGGTGGGCCGATTGAGAGCTACTCTCATGCCGATGAGCAGGCGGGCATCAATCCGGCTCGAGAAGGGAGGTGAATCCAGGGTGGCGCGGGAGGCCGCGTGGTAGCTGAGGCATAATCAAGTCTCAGAGGAGAACAGAGATGCGGAGACGATCCGGTTTCACGCTGATCGAGTTGCTGGTGGTCATTGCGATCATTGGCATCCTAGCAGCAATGGTCTTTCCTGTATTTGCACGAGCGCGCGAATCCGCGCGCAAGGCGGTGTGTCTCTCCAACGTGAAGAACATCGCCCTGGCCATTCAGATGTATCTTGCCGACAACAACGACACGCTCCCACCTGGGGAGCACAGACAGGAGGTATGGGACTACTTCCAGACCGGCCCCGGCGGGGGCATGGAGTGGGAGGAGGTGGAGCCCGGCGAGTGCGACGAGGGCACCCCCAAAAATCCCTACCTGCGCTGGCCCGTAGTGCTTGACGAGTACATCAAGAACCGCGATGTCTGGCGCTGCCCCAGCGCCAAGATGGAGAGCGTGGCGGGCTTCATCTACGGTTTCCCCGACTGGTTCGGGTATCTGCGGGCCAACGAGGGTCAGTGGGGAACCGAAGTGGATCTCTGTCCCGTCAACACTTACCCGGCCGGATGGGGGGGCACTATCACGGACAGCCTGTCGCAGGGAAAGATGAGCTGGGGCGACGCGTGGGGCGGCGATGATTTCGCCCTTAAGGCGTTCACGAACAGCATTGGCTGGAACGCAGTCGGTAACCTGGGGCGGAAGCTGGTCTCGGTAGACGATACCGTCAACTTCATCATCTGCGGGGACATGGGCCCAGAGCAGGGCAGGATGACGCCTGGCACCACCGCCTATCCGGATGTCTGCGGGCTGGACTGCGCGATTTGCGATCTCGTCCAGTACGACGAAATGTATGACTGGGAGGACTGCTTGGAATGGGTCGACCCCGGGTGCGCGCCGTACTTCGCGCCTCCCGCGATGGTCGCGGACCCGAGCCTGCGCAAGCCCTTTGCGCGGCATCTCGGCGGTGTCAACCTTGGGTTCCTCGACGGACATGCCGCCTGGTGGAACTCCGAGAGGCTGCTCGCCAAGATCAGCGAGGGGCAGGGCCAAGACATGATGGGCCTTTCCTATGCCCAATGGTCAGGTCCGGCCTCGTGGTGCGTCCTGGAGGAGACCGGCACACAGTATCCCACCTCGTTCTAGCCCGGTCGGACTGTCTTTGTAGGCGACATTCGTGACGTACTGTGCAGGGCGGAGCGCCGGACTCGGCGCTCCGCCCCCGCGAAGCAGGCATCGGCCGTTCTCCGACGAAGCATTGCAGGAGGAAGGCGAGGCCGCGCGGTAAGGCCCGGCGCGAGGCGGGCATCCACCGATGAGGAAACACTCGTCGGATTCGACAGAGGAGACGTCCACGACCCGTTCGGGGTCAGCGCCGCGGCACGGCGGCGTCACCTGGCGCGCGGCGGTGATCTCACTCGTCGTCATCCTCCTGAGCGCGCCGGCCATCTTCTACGGCGAGGTCGTATGGGGGAACGGCACGTCATTCTGGTCCAGCGGTGTGCCAGCGAGCTGGCCGGTGGCGCTGCTGTTCCTGCTGGCCGCGGCTGGTAGCCTCCCGGTGTTGCGCCGTTTCGGCCTCACCCGGCGTGAGCTGCTCGCAGTCTACTGCGTCGTCCTGGTCGCGACACCACTGCTCAGCATCAACGTGATCTTCCTGACCCTTACCGTCCCAGTCAGTTACTACTACTATGGGCAGGCCTATCCCCAATGGGAGCCGGTCTTTCTCAAACTGATCCCGTCCTGGTTCGGCCCCTCCTCGAGCACGGCCGTAGAGGGCTACTTCCTGGGTCAGAGTCCCGTGCCCTGGTCGGAGTGGCTCCTGCCGCTGGCGGCCTGGTCGTCATTCCTGTCCGCGGTGTTCCTCGCCAGCCTCTGCCTGCTTTCACTCGTCCAGCGGCAGTGGATCAGGAATGAGCGGCTGACCTTCCCGCTCGCGCAGATCCCGCTCGGGATGGTGGAGTCGGCGGCTGACGGGAAGCCCGGGCGCCTTGTCGGGGCCCGCACCTTCTGGGTCGGAATGGTGATCGCTTTCCTGGTCACCTTCGCCGGTGCGCTTTCGAAGCGTCTTGCGGCATTGCCCTCTGTGCCGCTGCTCGTCCCGCTCGTGAACATGCCGGAAGTGGGCCCGCTGGCTGCTCTCGGCCGCCTCGACATCGCGCTCTATCCCTGGCTGCTGGGGATCGCCTACCTTATCCCCAAGGAGCTGTCGTTCTCCGTCTGGTTCCTCTGGCTCGTCCGGATTGGCTTCAGCATGATCTCGATCGCGGCCGGCGCGGAGCCCGGCTCGGCCGAGGACTGGTGGAGAGATGACTTCCCCGCGCCCTACAACCAGGTGACCGGGGCGGTGCTGGCGCTCTCCGCCTGGGCGATCTGGGGGAGCAGGAAGCACCTAGCGCGCGCTTTCAGAACGGCCTTCTGCGGCCAAGAGAACAGAGCCGAGGCCGAGGAGCCTCTGCCCTATCGCTGGGCCTTCATCGGATTCATTGCCTGCTTCGCCTGGCTCGTCTGCTTCCTGCGCCTGGCGGGCTGTCGATGGCCCTTTGCACTTGCTTTCCCGAGTGTGATTATGGCTGCCTATCTCTCCTACGCCCGTCTTCAGGCCGAGGCCGCCCTCGACACGGCCTTCTGGTGGTTCAGCGACGTCATCCTGATGCCCACAAGTGCCCTGCGCTTCAAGCCTCAGGAGCTGATCGCGCTCTACACGTCCGGCGGAGTGGGCATCCCGACGCCGAGCATCGTGCTGAGCGCCTGCTCCATCAACACGCTCACCTCGTTCAATATCGCCGATGCGGCCGGCACAAGCCTGCGCCGGCTTACCCGTCTATTGCTCGGAGGCTTCTTCTTCGCGCTTTTGGTGGGGATGGTGGTCACTTTGACGGGCACCTACCGGTTCGGCTTCCTCACGATGAAGGGCGGCACCGTAGAAGGCGGCCTCGCGGGCTTCATGGTACGGATCTTGGGTCACGCCATCTACGGCAACATCGAGGGGCTCTGGGATGCCGAGCCGCGCCCGCAGGGGGTGTTCTACATCGGCGTCGGAGCGGTGGTCTGCCTCCTCTTCGGGGCGCTACGACTCCGCTTTCCCTGGTGGCCCTTCCACCCCGTCGGGTACATCATGTCGAACAGCCTGCCGGTTGCGCAGGGCTTGTTCCCGTTCTTCATCGCCTGGATCGTAAAGGTCCTGGTGACTCGGTACGGCGGACTGCGGCTGTACCGGGCCACGCTTCCACTCGCCATCGGCCTGATAGTGGGCGATCTGCTGAATACGTCGGTCTGGAATGTCATCAACCTCGTAACCCAGGGGCGGCTCTAGCATCAGCGCCGGGAGTCCGCGCGGCGCTGCCGGAATCCAACACCAACTACAAGGAGGCAAGACGTGGGCAAACCTGAGATTGCGAACTACGAAGAACAAGTCTACGCCGGGGTTCTCGGCAAGGTTATTGGCGTCTACATGGGGCGCCCGTTCGAAGGGTGGCACAAAGACGCTCTGGTCGCCCATTGGGGGCTGGTGGACAGGTATGTGGCGGACGACCGCGGGGTGTCGCTGGTCGTCACCGATGACGATATCACCGGTACCTTCACGTTCATCCGGGCGCTGGAGGACAGCGGCCTCTATGCCGATACGCCGGAGGACTTCTTCGGGAAGACCTGGCTGAACTACCTGATCGAGGGCAAGACGATTCTCTGGTGGGGTGGGCTGGGGGTTTCCACGGAGCACACGGCCTATCTCCGCCTGAAGCAGGGGATTCCGTCGCCCCGGAGCGGCAGCATCGAGCTGAACGGCCCGACCGTCGCCGAGCAGATCGGCGCGCAAATCTTCATCGACGCCTTCGGCATGGTCGCCCCCGGCGACGCGCAGCTTGCGGCACGACTGGCGGAGCGGGCGGCCGGTGTCTCCCATGACGGGGAGGCTGTCAATGGCGCCAAGGTGGTGGCGGCCATGGTCTCGGCCGCCTTCGTCGAGAAGGACATGGAGAAGCTGCTGGATATCGGCGTCAGCGTGATCCCCGGCGACAGCCTCATCGCCCAGGTGCATCGGGAGGTCCGGTCATGGGCGGCTGAGGATCGTGATTGGCACAAGACGTATGCCCGCATCGCCGAGAAGTACGGATACGATAAGTACGGGGGCAGCTGCCACATGGTCCCCAATCACGCCATCATGGTGATGGCGTGGAGCTATGCCCCCGACGACTTCCGCCGCTCCCAGGCGATCATCAACACCGCGGGCTGGGACACGGACTGCAACGCTGCCAATGTGGGCAGCGTCATGGGGATCGCCGTCGGGCTGGAGGGCATCAACAGGGACTACGACTTCCAGTCGCCCTTCGCCGATCGCATGCTCCTGCCCACGGCCGAGGGCGCTCGGCTCACCACCGACTGCCTCCAGGAGGCGCTCCACATCGCTCGGATCGGCCGGAAGATAATGGCCTGGCCAGAGCCGGAGGCGCCGAAGGGCGGGGCCTGGCATCACTTCAGCCTGCCAGGCAGCCAGCATGGGTACATGGTTGAGAAGACGGACCAGGGGATGCCCGGAACCGGCACGGTGGCGAATGTTGCAGGGCCGAAGGGAGTCCGGATGCTCCAGATAGCCTACCGCGAGGTCGCGCCGAACCATCCGGTTCGGGTGTCCACTCCGGTGTTCGCCGAGCCCGGACAGCCCGGCTACGCCATTGTCGGCACCCCGAAGCTCTACCGGGGACAGACTGTCATGCTCGAAGGAACGGCCGAAGCTACCCGCGGCTCCGCTTCGATCCGCCTCTTCGCCCGCTGCTTTACCGGCGAGGAGGGGAGCAACACGAGCAGTGACATGAAGCTCTTCCACGGCGAAGCGGTCGACCTCCAGCAAGGGAAGTCGTTCACGCTCACGCTGCCAGTGCCGGGCGAGCGCGGCTTCCCGGTCAAGGACATTGGCGTCGAGATCACGGGGGGGCCGGAGGCCGCGGGTTCCGTGCTGGTGGACACGGTGCGTTACCACGGGTCGCCCGACTTCTCTATCCCCGACCAACTGCCGCGCCACAAGGGCGGCGACCTGTTGGGCTGGGTGGTTGATGCCGACATCCTCCACGCCAAGTCCTCCCAGAACCCTCAGCCCATGACCCACTTCGGGAAGGACGAGGGGCGGGGAGTGGTCGTCACGGGGACGGACGACTGGCGCGACTACACCATCTCCAGCCGCTTCACCATCGTGTTGGCCGAGGCCGGCGGCCTCATCGCCCGCTACCAGGGCCTCCAGCGGTTCATCGCTCTGGTCAAGACGCGAGACGCCCTCAAGCTCGTCCGCAACTTCTACGGCGAGACCGTGCTGGCGGAGACGCCATGCACGTGGCAAATGGGCGAACTGCACCACCTCGCGCTGACCGTCCGGGGAGCGGAGATCGTCGCCCATTTGGACGGCGAGGAAGTCCTGCGCGCCACCGATGACACGCTCGACCGGGGCGGAGCCGGGTACCTCGTCGAGAGCGGCAGGGCCGGATTCCGGGAGTTCGCCATCGTCGGGGTTGCCCGGTAGTCAGAATCTACGGCAAGGGTTCCCCCCGGAATGCGTGCCTGGGCGTTTCCGGGAGGTTCTCCTCCCTATCGCCGATAGGTCGATTTTTGCGCACATCCTGACCGCGGCGAGCGGGCTCACCATTGCCTGAGGGGCGGACGAGGCGCTTAGTGGGCAGGCGCCACCTGGAAGAAGGCGTAGCCGTGCACCGGCAGTTCAACACCGAAAGCGGGGCTGCGATCGAACCACTCGCCGGTTCTCAGGTTGACCAGCCCCGCCATGGCCACGCCGCTCAGGTCCACCTCGACCGTCTGGGCGGAGCCGCTGAAGTTGAGCACGACCAGCACCCGTTCGGAGCCGTCCCGGGCCGCCTTGAGGAACGCGTAGCACGTCCCATCCGCGTTTGTGGGTAACCGGCGGCGGCCGGCCAACTGATGGAGTGCCGGATGGGCGAAGCGTGCGCGCAGCAGCCACTGCTCCTCCTTGTCGGGGCCCGGCTTGTCGCCCGTGCCGTACACCAACATATCGCCGACGCCCGCAATCGTCGCCGCCAGCAGCCGCCTCTGCTGACGGTCTTCGACCCAATGGACCTTCGTGTAGAGGACGCTGCCCGCGCCGACCACCAGATCATGGTAGGCCCTCAGCGACTCCTCGATCGGCCTTGGGTCACCGGTTCGGAGCGCCTCGATCAGGCACTTCCCCAGGCGGTAGTCTTGCAGACAGTTGTAGCCGCCTTCGGTAAGCCAGGCAACGTTGTCCCCGCCTTCGGGTTGGAGGAACGCGTTTCCGTAGCTGGAGATGACGTCTGTGATGTGCCTGTTGTTCTTCTCCCAGGTGAGCCGTGAATAGCACATGGGCGCGTCGATAAGCATGCCGTCGATCCCCGTGTCCATCCAACAGCGGACGATCCGCTCCGCTTCCTGCGGCCACTCCCGGGAACCCCAGTCCGTCTGCGGGAGTCCGACCCAGTTCCCCTCCTTGTCCTGCGCCTGCCACCTGGCCCAGTAGTAGCAGCCGGCCTCTTCGCTGTGCTGCCACCCCCAGGTCTTGGGGGTATCGGGATTGTCGCCCGGGATCACGCCGGCGGCAAAGAAGCGGTCTTCCGGCAGGGCCGGTGGCGGGGCGTCCGGACTGTCTGCCCAGGAGAACCACCGCACCTTCTCAGTGTCCCGTCCGGCCTTCCTGTCCCTGCAGGCCTCCAGCCAGGCGGGCGCCTCGATGCTGAAGTAGCCGACGTTGAGGAAAACAACCACCGCGATGCCGTTGCCGTGCGCCAGTCGCACGAAGCGCCGGAAGTCCTCCATCGTGCCCAGTTCCCGGTCCACGCTGTAGGGATCGGTCATGTCCAGCCCCGCGTAGCCAAAGCGGCCCTCCGCAGGGGCGAAGATCTCGATCGCCTGGAACCCCTGTGCGCCGATTTCAGCCACTTCCTCGGCCGCTTTCTCTGGGGCGAGCGACAGGACATGGGCGTACCCGCGGTTGGGCTTGAACGTGCAAAGATACAAGCCCGCGGCTTTCTCCCACCATCGGTCTGGCGGCAGATGCCTGAGACCGGCACTCCGGACCTGCTGCGTTTCGCTCTGGGACATCGTAGTGCCACCTCACTAAGCGGGGCTGTCGACCGCGGCTACTTCGCCCTGGAACCGCTCTGACCTTGTCCTGGCGGCAGGCATTCCCCGCCTGTCGTGGGAGTCGCGGCGTCGAACCGCTGTCCCATATCCTCAGCAGGCAAGCCTGGCGTAACAGAGAAATACCTCATTGGGACGTGGCGGCGGCGTGATGCCAGACGCGAAGGCCGCTGTTCGGGTTGCTGGACGCCGAGCTGGAGCCTAGAGCGCATTTCATAGCCCTCACTCGCCGGGCTGTCCGCCAGAGAGGCTGGCATGAAATGCGCCTGCTGGACCTGGCGGCTAGTGCTGCTGTTTCATAACCTCAGATGGAAGCTATGAAACAGCTTCTATTGATCTTTGCATTGGCAATGGAACGATCAAGAGGCCAAGAAGGTTGATAGAATCTGCTATTCTGGCATCCAGATTGTTCCTTTCTTCTGGCAAAAGATCATAGTACTGTTGGATTATGGAGGAGCTTGGTGCATCCGCTATACGACATCGTGCTCAATGACCTACGTGTAGATATCTCGCAGATGGCAGAGGAGGGACACGACGAGTCAGCCCTGCTCCAGGAGCTCGAAGAGGTAAGATCGCAGCAGTCTCTCGACGCGCTGGCTGCACTGCAAGAGGATCTTTGGCAGCGGCCTTCTCCCGCGGGTTATCCGTACGACGAGCCCAATGACTGGGAGTCGATCTCCAGGCACTTCCCGGATGGGGGATCCTCCGGGGGACGGATTGGCAGTGACGATCTGGCCGACCGACTCCTGGCCGCATGGCGGGGCCGGTGTGCCGGCTGCCAGCTTGGGAAGCCCGTGGAGGGGGCGACGCCGTCGCAGGTACGCGAAGTCCTCCGCGGCGTCGGATCGTGGCCGCTGCGCGACTACATGAACCCGGTCGATGAGCAGCACCGCCAAGCGCTCTCCGCCTCCAGCGAGGCCTTCAGGCGCTACTACCGCCCAGGCCTCTGCAAGGGGAACTTCGATTCCGTCGAGCCGGATGACGACATACACTATGCGATCACGGGCCAGATGGTG
>Ga0307376_10002549_pt1 | contig 17759 bp, 13 predicted proteins | sample TR2MG_FD_202536 | JGI IMG/M metagenome (GOLD analysis project Ga0307376, IMG submission 202536) | Soil microbial communities from Risofladan, Vaasa, Finland - TR-2 | ecosystem: Environmental > Terrestrial > Soil > Coastal area > Acid sulfate soil | place: Finland: Risofladan, Vaasa | collected...
GTCGTTTGTCACCAACACGGCACGCAGTTAAGTGCGTATTCCACCGCGTTCCATGGTCTGCATGGTGCCATGAACGTACCGTCATGAGGATCGCTTCGACCATCTGGTTGTCGGCCGTAGCGGCCGTTTGTTGATTCACTAAACAAAGTCTGCTTAGCTGTTTATAGCGGACGGCACTAACTCCTCAAAGGCAGCCGATATCATTTTCTGGTACGGAATATCACTTCGGCTATACGTGAAAGCCGTGACTTAGCCTTGTCCAGCCAAGTGTTCTCGAGATAAGGTATTTGTTCTCTTGCCCTGCCAGCCGCGATTTCGGCAGCGCTCCAACGCGGTGCCCAAACGATCATGCCTTTTCTAATCCAGTAGTGTGACTGGCACTCCAAGTTCCAGTTTCCAACTGATGGAGTCAGCGATGGATTCAAATCGGCGCCGGTCAGACGCCATTCATGGCGATTGAGAGGCGTCAACACGCGACTCCCACACCCACATGCGCACAGATGATGAGCTCTGTTGCCGCTCGAATTGACATAAATCTTCCCGTTTAAAAGTTCCACGGGTATTGCGCCGCGAACTACAACGAAGGTTGTCGTCGGGTCAGTCTGTGCTTTCACGATCTAGCTGCATGGAAGATGTGGTAAACGAAGCCTGATAAACAGACCGGCCCGATGCGTAATATCCACGGTGTTTCTTGTACATAAAGACGGCCATTGCCGCGTTAAGCGCGTTCAATTCGACCGTTTGGATGTTCTTCTGATACTCATCGGGCAGATCGACGAGTTGATCACCTGCAATTTCTTCGAAGACGTTTGGTGCAGACTTTTCGTCGATCAAGGTGGTGACGACCATACCTGTCAAACCTGGATTGCCATGATGAATACCCATTCCGACCACGATGAAGGGTATACCCTTCGCACGCAGCAGCTTGGCAATATCTCGGCGAGAACCGATCTTATCGACCGCCAGAAATGCAAAAGTAACGCCATCCAGATAGGCCTCTGATTCGCCGTCCAGCTTCGCCTCGAAGACTTCAATTCCCTTGTGCCACCGACTATATCGTTGTTCAATGACGCGGACTTTCGGTTGGCCCAGCTCTTCTCGATCTGTTGCTCCCGGTATTCGGAAAGCGTTGTTTAGATCAAATACATCGAAATCGAACAACTTGATCTTCTGAACTCTCGTTTTTGAAATAAAGTCGAAAATGTAAGAGCCGGTCCCACCAGCGCCAATTATTGCGATAGAGTCGCTCGCAATAAGCTTATCGAGTTCGCCAAGGTTGGCCTGTGCCGAGTTCGTGTCCTCAAAAGGAAAGGGACAAGTTGTTTCAACTGTCGCTACTCCATCGAATAGAGTGGTCTTATAGTCCGGGAATTTTCCCTCCACTGGCCCAGAGACGTACACAATATAGTCGGTGAACTTCTCGTAAAGATTGAGGTAGTCACGCTTATTGCCAGCAGAGTCCAACGGCTTCCAGGACCAATAGAAAGATGATTTTTTGCCCTCGAACAATGGGACAACGTTTGCATCAGCTCCACCAAAGAGAATTCTTCCCTTGTGGTCGTACGGCTGCTGTCCGACGAAGTACATCTGATGGCTAGTCGGCGCAACGCGAACTTTGCCGTCCTCATCGAGGTTAAGTGTATCGACCATTAAGCCACTTTGAGGATTACCGTTTACATCCAGATACGGCACGGCAGCAACGATGTAAGCACCGCGTTTATAGATAGCGTATCCATCCGCCAAAAGACGTTGAATACTCCCATCGACAGATTCAGGAAGTTTTTCCATTGTGTGCCGCTCCTCTAGTACTAAGATAGACCGGTTCCTGTCACAGTAAAGTCCATACCCTCTACGACTTCGATCGAACTGCCCGGCTTAAGCGTGCCGGACGCATTTCCGCGGCCTCTATCGTAGGAAATCCGATAACCATCCGCCGGATTCGCATTTTCACCAAATGCCAGCCTCACCAGATCGTCAAACGACAATTTTCCCTTGGGAACAGTGTGCTGAACATCATTGACTTCGATTTTAACTTTGTGGTCTGGTGGTACAGTCATAATCAATCTCCTTTTTCTCTAGAAAAGTCTTGCTGGTGTATATTTGACATGGCTCATAGTTCCTCTATGAAAGAATGCGATAAAACCTTCCCGCCTTAATGGAAGATTGTGGACACGGGTACACTGTGACACACTCCAAGCTCACCGAATGAGCCTGGAAAAACAAATTTATGAGCCTTAATGAACGCATTTATAAGATTCACCAACTTCTTGAGGGGCGCCGCTCAGTTCCTAAAGCAGAATTGCTATCTAAACTTGGTATATCTTGGTCGACGCTAAAGCGCGATCTGGCGCTGATGAAAGACAGCATGAATGCACCGATTGTGTTTGATCGCGATCTCCAGGGGTATCGCTTCGACCGTGAGTCCCCAACTGTCGGCCCCACCTACGAACTCCCGGGCCTATGGTTCTCTGCTGACGAAATCTACGCCCTGCTCACCATGCACCACTTGTTCTCCAACATGGACAGCGACGGTGTATTGGGAAGTCATATCAAGCCTCTACTCTCAAGGCTGACAGCCTTACTGGGAGCTGCCAACAACAAGGCGTCTGCAGTGCAGCAGCGCATCAAAGTTGCAATGGTAGGAACTCGAAAACTGCCACCAAAGAACTTCCAGGTAGTTGGATCCGCACTGCTAAACCGCAAAAGGATTTTGATGGACTATTACTCTCGCTCGTCTCACCAAATAACCCAGCGAGAAACGTCACCCCAGCGGCTAATTTACTATAGAGGAAATTGGTACTTGGATGCGTGGTGCCATAAGCGCAATGACCTAAGAAGTTTCTCCGTCGACAGCATCAAGCGTGTAGAAATCTTGGAAAAGCAAGCTCGTGATATCCCTGACAATAAGCTAGATGAAATTCTAGGGGCAGGCTTCGGTATTTTTTCAGGCAAGAAAATTAGATGGGCAACATTGGTATTCACCCCTATATCAGCCAGGTGGGTTGCCTCGGAACAATGGCACCCAAACCAAAAAGGGAGATTTCTCGACAATGGCAGCTACGAACTTAAAGTTCCATACAGCAAGGAAACTGAGTTATTGATGGAAGTTCTTAAGTACGGAGCCAATGTGAAGGTTACGGCTCCAGAGGACTTGGCAAAGCGCACAGTTTTAGAAATATCCAATATGATGAAAAATTACGAATAAGCTCATTAGGTGAGCTCAAGGCAAGGCAAAATTATTCTATCGTCGAATATATTTTCAATAGTTGCATACTACCGCCCACCAGCTTTAACTGTATAAACGACGTCGCAAGAAAGGAACATAAATGCTTACTTGGGAAAAATTGTTGTGTCATACCAGAGCACGAGACCTGCACAAATCAGGCGTAGCAATGGGAACTGCTGCAGGGCGTACAGAAATTGAACGCGACTATGATCGAATTTTATTCGCAACTCCAACGAGACGAATGGCAGATAAAACCCAGGTCTTCCCTATGGAAGAGAACGACTCTGTAAGGACCCGACTAACGCATTCTCATGAGGTTAGCAACCTAGCTAGGAGCATAGGAGTCAGACTTGCATTCGATTTCCCTGAAAAAGTTTTCGGGAAAAATCATGATGACCTTCTTGTCAAAAGGAATGTCCCTCCCCTATTGGCCGCAGTAGGGTTAGCACATGACCTAGGCAATCCTCCTTTTGGACACCAAGGAGAAGTTGCAATGCAACAATGGTTTCAAGATGGGGGAACCGGAGATCCCACACAAGTAGATTCTGATTTTGTTAAGTTTGATGGAAATGCACAAACGTTTCGCTTGTTAACGCGACTTCAAGTTCTGAACGATCAGTTTGGTTTGAATCTAACATTTGGCACGCTCGCCGCCTTGCTCAAATACCCTAGCGTATATGGATCAGAAGCAATGGGCGGATACAAAAAGCATGGAATATTTAGAAGCGAGAAAACAAGGGTAAAAGAAGTCTGGGAGCACACAGGCCTCACAGAAGGCACCCGACATCCACTGGCCTATGTCATGGAGGCCTGCGACGATATAGCATATTCAATTATCGATGCAGAAGACACTGTTAAAAAAGGGTATGCGTCATTTTATGACCTGATGGATCACTTAGATTCGAGCACAGAAGGAGATCCAATAATGAAAAAAGTAATTGACTCATCCATAGATCAAAATAGGGGGTTTAAGAGTGCCGGACTTAGCTCTCGTGAATTAAACGACGTATCGATGCAGATGTTCAGAGTCAAAGCTATCGCAGAAATGGTGAATGCGGCGACTTTAACTTTCGTTGAAAAGATTGAGCAGATACTTGATGGCTCAATTCAACCAGGCTTTGAGCTGATAGAAAATTCCCAATGTGCGAATTTATGCAGCGCAACAAAAAAGTTTGATGTTCGGCATGGCTTTCAACACCGGGATGTACTTCGACTTGAGCTTCTAGGCAATCGGTACATTAAGAATATGATGACAATGCTCTGGCGAGCCATTTCAAGTGAAAAGCTCGACAACAAGCCATTTGAGCGATATGTATTTGAAGATATTTCAGAGAATTACAGACGCGTCTATAGCAATTCAGAGAAAAGATTCTACGACAAATGCCAATTGCTCTGCGATGCAATTTCAGGAATGACAGAAAAGCACTTGATAAAGAAACACGATTTATATAGAAGCCTTGAAAATGCCTAGCATCAAACCAAACCCAGTTTCATCAGTCACAAGTTTAAGAAGAAGAGTGGCGCGTCTACTAGAACCGAAAAATAAAACCCCGGGTCATCAACCGCAGCTAATACTTGAACTGCCATCAACCTTAGGAACTGAACACACTATTGACTACCCAAGTAAAAACATAAGTAAGTTTCTGGACTTTCTTACGGATGCACTACCAGATGGCGACGTATATTTGTTTGGAGGACTACTCCGTGACCTAGCTTTTCTCGGTAGCAAAGGATTTAGTTCGGATATTGATATTGTTGTTGAAGGTGATTGGGCAAAATGTACTCAATATTTAGAGCATTTGGGAGCAAAAAAAAATAAATTTGGCGGCTATCGCCTCAGTATTGGTGGATGGCCTATCGATATTTGGAGTGCCCGAGAGACTTGGGCAATAAGACATGGCCTAGTCAAATATAACAGCATTGCTTCCTTAACAGAAACGACCGTCCTCAACTGGGACGCAATTCTCATGAACTGGAGAACCGGCACTTTCATTTTTCGAAAAAATTATTTTGAAGACCTAAAGTCAAGAGTACTAGATATTGTATTGAAAGAGAATCCAGACCCTCTTGGCATGGCGGTACGAGTTTTCCGACATCTTTGCCTAAAGGACGCAAAGAAAATCACACACTCAGCAGTGGGGTATCTTGTTGACAGTACGAAATGCTTCAGCTTCGACGAAATAAGGTTAAGGGAAAAACATAGTTATGGCGACAACCGAATTGATCCCAACGTATATCAATTTTTCAAGCAAATAGAAAAAGTCGAAGGCGAAGATCTAGCTAGCCGGTATAGCATTGCGCGCGATATTATGGAAAAAGAGTTGGGGCTTTCATAAATGCCCCACGAAGGGGCGCTCTTTTTCTGCACAGTCATAAGAAAGTTTTGTTGTTTCCATATTGATGCTGAGTTGATCACGATGATGATCGTTCGACCAAGTACACCGCTTGTGGACGACATTTTGCATTTTTACCCCAAGACATCTAAGCGACTAAAGGAACACGGGGTCCAATGCTGTCATTCCCTTTCATTGAATAAGGATTTTATAAATCACAATGATTGTCGGAGATGGAATAAGGAGATTGAGTGATCAATAAACACATGGGCATACGTGCGGAAGCGGGGGCATAATGTAATCTCCACACAGCCTCAGCATGTTAAATCACAAAAAGTATCTTGGCGGAAACGATATAAGAATTGGCTAGCCAATTTTAATGGATCATCCTAGATCTTGTAGATACGCTAATCTGTTATGGCGGGCTAAGGTAGTTCAGTTTGGGGGACATCAAAAATCTATGTAGCAAATGACTATTCGCCAGTGGTTTAATAACTCAAAGTAGATTGTCGACCACCATCACGTGTCCCACCTCCTTAGGAGAGAGCAGAGTGACAATTCGATACCTTACGAAATCTCGGTTTAAACTTGCCGCGGAATGTCCTCGAAAGTTGTACTACGTGGGCAAATCGGGGTATCTGGATCGATCTGTCGAGGACAGTTTTCTTGCGGCATTGGCTGAGGGCGGTTATCAAGTCGGCGAACTTGCGTGTTTAATGCACCCAGGGGGTGTTCGAATCGACGACTTAGACCACCAAAAGGCGCTTGAACAAACAGCAGAGCTTTTAAAGCAAGACGAGGTAACAATATTCGAGGCAGCTCTTGCTATAGACACGCTCTTTATCCGCGTAGACATCCTTCGAAAGTCTGGTGGGTATATTGAACTCATTGAGGTCAAGGCCAAGTCTTATAGCGCCAGGGAAGATGGTGATTTTAGAGGCGCAAGGGGGCAACTCAAGGCGGAATTTCTTCCATATCTGCGCGATGTAGCATTTCAGAGATTTGTTGCTGAACAAGCGCTTCCTAGTTACAACGTTCGTGCTTTCTTGATGATGGCTGACAAGGAGAAGTCGGCTACCATTGATGGCCTAAATCAGCGATTCAAGGCTAGCCGGAATGGAGGACGGCTTCGCATTGAGATTGCTCGCGATACCGATGCCGCTGCTATAGGTGCACCTCTTCTGACAAAGATCGCGGTCGACGATCAGGTAAACGAGATTCTCGCGAGCCAACTCCCCGTTAAGCCAGGAACTGAACTTCCGTTTGTAGATGCTGTGAAGGTGTTCGCTGATGCCTATTCCAATGACAACGCACTCGCGCCAACGATTTCTGCGAAGTGTGCAAATTGTCAGTTCAAGGCGCAGGAGTGGCCGGCACCGGGCGAACCCAAAAGTGGGTTTCATGAATGCTGGTCACAAGCATTCAATTGGAATGAAAACGATTTTTCCGAAGGTACTGTTCTCGACTTATGGAACTACAGGGGCAAGACAAATTTAATTGCCCAAGGAGTTCTTAAGCTCAGTCAGGTTACATTGGAGGATCTGGGGTTCGACAACGAAACACCTGGGCTTACAGGGATGACTCGCAAGCACCGGCAGTGGTATATCTGCAATGCAGATTGGCCGGGGGGCGGTGACTTCTACTTCGATAGCCAAGGATTTCTCGATGCAAGTTCAACTTGGAAGTATCCGCTTCACTGCATTGACTTCGAGACCAGTGTGGTAGCAATTCCATTTGTAAAAGGCCGACGTCCGTACGAGATGACTGCGTTCCAATTTTCGCATCACGTCATCGAGGAGGATGGGCAAGTAGCTCATCGCACACAGTGGATTTGCGCCGAACCGGGGATTGACCCCAACGTCTCTTTTGTTAGAGCGCTTAAAGATGCGTTGGAAGGTGACGATGGAACGATATTCAGGTGGTCAAATCACGAGAATACCGTCCTGAATCAACTGCGAGCACAGATGCTCCAGAGTTTCGAACCGCCCCCCGCCGATCTGGAAGAACTGGTCGCCTTCATCGAGCACATCACTGCGCGTTCCGGAAAAGGTAAGGAGAAAATAGCCGGACCGCGCAACATGGTTGATCTATGCGAGATTGCGGAAAAGTTTTACTTCCATCCATCAACCAAGGGCAGCAATTCTTTGAAGAAGGTGTTGCCAGCGTTGATGAACAGTTCGACATTCCTGAAAAATGTTTATGAAAAACCGAGCTACGGGGGGGCCGGGATAAGTCTGAATTTTGAAAAACCAATTGCTTGGTGGCAGCTGAAGGATGGCTCTGTAATGGACCCATATCAGTTGCTCCCACCCGTTTTCGACGATGTTTCGCGACAAGAAATAGAAGCTGCTGAGGAAGGTCTTTCAGATGAACTACGTGAAGGCGGGGCGGCTATGGCCGCATACGGACGGCTTCAGTTTGAGGATATGCCACAAGCGCAAAGACAAGCAATCGTTAGTGCACTTTTTCGATACTGTGAACTTGATACGCTTGCGATGGTGATGGCAATCCAAGCGTGGAGTTCTGCAGCAAGGTCGTAGGTTCGATTGACGACGTTAAAGTGTGTATCTCCGTGCGCGGTTTTCGTACTACCGTCGGCAATCTGAGACATTGCTGACGTATTCTGTAAAGTGGTCCAACGGCAGCAAAGGCCGAATTGAAGACGGTCTGGAATTCGGCCATTGCGGAAGTCCCGCATGACTTCTTGAAATGTCCGCTCTGCCCAGGTTAGCTGACGTTATTGGTAGTGCGCCTTACTTCCGCACTGCGCCCATTGCAGACTAAACAATTTTTCTGGAAAAGATCATAACGCTACGTCCGCTTTGTTATCGTCGGATGCGTACTTTCGACACACTGCCGCCCTTGGTGATTGTCCGCTATCTGGCAAGCAATTCGGTGGGATTAATTTCTCCAAACGACCCGGAAGAGACAGACGACCATCTAAATTCGCTGCCTGAGCGGTCATTGGTGACATACGGCAAGCGACACCAAGCACGTCCTTTGACTTGCTCCTAAGCAGACGCTCACCACCCGTCCTACCAACAACAATCACCCCTGTTTCAGTAACGTCTTAAACTACTCGAACGTCACCGCTTTGCCAAAAAGATACCTTTGACAGTTAGTGCATTTGAGGGTTGAAGAAGCGCAGGGTGTTGCGTCCGGCTTTCTTGGCCTGATACATGGCGATGTCGGCTTGTTTCATCAGTTCATCTGTTGCTTGTGTATTGGCATTGAACAGAGTGACACCAATGCTGGCGCTCCCTTGGTATTCAAATGTAGCAAGCTGGTAAGGCTTGATGAGAGCCACGAGAATTTTAGCGCCGATCTGTCCTGTCATCGAGTTATATGAGACGATAGTTACTATGAAGTATATTTGCTTGAAGGAAGCGAAAGCGATGGAGCACACTGATGTACATAACATTATCCTCTGACCTATATTTGCACGTGACCAGTTTAGTTCTGGCCGGGATGGCAATTGTGGCGGCAATTTATATGGTTCCACTTGTTGGCAAGACATGGGGACTGCTGTTTTCTGCCGCGCTGGCTTTAATGACTTTAGACCGTGTACTCCAAATGCTTAGCTCTGAAGGGATACTGTTTTATCCGACTACCTACGATATCGTCAGTGATATTTTGAATGTTGGTGTGATTGGATGTTTACTTGGTAGCATATATTACATACGGGGAATTTTTATTAAGCGCAACCTATGGGAAGATAAAATCCGAAATCAACGAGAACTCACTACTCAGATTATTGAGACGATTCCCATTCGAGTCTTTTGGAAAGACCGCGATTTGCGCTATCTGGGCTGCAACACTTTGTTCGCAAAAGACGCAGGGTTGTCGCGCCCTGATGAATTGATCGGCAAGAGTGACTTCGACATGGGATGGAAGGATCAAGCGGAGCTCTATCGTGCCGATGATCAGCGCGTGATAGATTCCAATATCCCCAAACTTTCCTACGATGAACCGCAGACGACTCCAGAAGGGACGCAAATTTGGTTACGCACTTCCAAGGTGCCGTTGCGTAATGAAGTTAATGAAAGCTTAGGGATCCTGGGTATTTACGAAGACATCACCGACTACAAAAAAATGGAACTTGGGTTGCGGGAAAGCGAGGAGCGTTTTCGTAAGGCCTTCCAGAACTCTGCTATTGGCATGGCGATAGTAGGGTTGGATGGACGTTGGCTTAAGGTAAATAATTCGCTCTGCCAGATTCTCGGCTATCCGGAACAGCAATTGCTGATCAAAACTTTTCAGGAGATCACCCATCCGGATGATCTCAAGACTGACCTCGAATTTGTGGCGAATCTAATTGCGGGAAAGATAGAACAATACCAGATGGAAAAGCGATATTTCCACAAGGATGGTCATATCATATGGATACGACTGAGCGTATCGCTGATACGAGATGTGCAAGAAAAACCCATCCATTTCGTCTCCCAAATTGAGGACATCACCGAACGCAAGAATGCGGAGTCTGAACTACGCGTCGCTGCCATCGCCTTTGAATCTCAGGAAGGTATGTTAGTCACTGATGCCAATAAAATTATCATTCGGGTGAACCGGGCCTTCACCAATATTACTGGTTACTCAGCTGAAGAAGTCATTGGCAAAAACCCGTCCATACTCAGTTCTGGCCGACAGGATACAAACTTCTATGCGTCAATGTGGAAAGGAATAAATAGCAATGACGCTTGGGAAGGTGAAATCTGGAACCGGCGCAAGAACGGCGAAATTTATCCGGAATATCTCAACATCACCACAGTGAAGGACAAAAATGGCACCGTCACCAATTACTTGGCCACGTTGACCGACATCACCATGAAAAATGAGGCTGCTGAGAAGATCAAGCATTTAGCGTTCTACGACCTGCTCACTGGTCTGCCTAACAGGCGGCTTCTGCTGGACCGGCTCCATCAAGCATTCGCTTCAAGCGCGCGTAGCGGCCGGAAGGGTGCGGTGCTGTTCATTGACCTGGACAATTTCAAGGTCATCAACGATACGCTTGGCCATGACATAGGGGACTTGCTGCTACAGCAGACAGCTCAAAGCTTGGAGTCCTGTTTGCGCGAAGTTGACACCGTCGCACGTCTGGGCGGTGACGAGTTTGTGGTGATGCTGGAAGACCTGAGCGAGCAACCCATTGAAGCAGCAACACAGACGAAAGCCGTTGGCGAGAAAATTCTTGCCGCGCTCAACCAGATTTACCAATTTGGCATCCACGAATACCGCAGCTCCTCCAGTATCGGTGCAACCATTTTCAGCGGTCACGACCAGTCTGAGGAAGAACTGCTGAAACGAGCCGACATCGCCATGTATCAGGCCAAGAAGGCAGGCCGTAACAGCCTGAGATTCTTTGAACCGAAAATGCAGGACATTATTAGCGCACGCACTCTCCTCGAGAGTGAATTGCGAAATGCAGTTGAAAATAAGCAATTCCATTTGTATTACCAAATCCAGGTGGACAGTTCGCGCCGCCCATTGGGTGCAGAGGCATTGATTCGATGGCTACACCCTGTACGCGGTCTGGTATCACCTGCTGAATTCATTCCGCTGGCGGAAGAAACCGGGCTGATATTGCCCATTGGGCAATGGGTGCTAGAGACGGCTTGCGCCCAACTCAAGGCTTGGGAGCAAGATGCAATCACCCGTGACCTCATTTTGGCCGTGAATGTGAGTGCCAAACAATTCCACCAAGATGATTACGTAATACAAGTGCAAACTACTTTGCAACGCCATAACATTAACCCGACGAGACTCAAACTGGAGCTGACCGAAAGTATGTTGCTGGAAAATATTGAGGAAACAATTTCAAAAATGAACGTATTAAATAAAATCGGTGTCCAGTTCTCACTGGACGATTTCGGAACCGGCTATTCATCTTTGCAGTACCTAAAACGATTGCCACTTGATCAGCTCAAGATCGATCAGTCGTTCGTGCGTGATCTTGCCACCGATAGCAGCGATCAAGCGATTGTGCGTACCATCATTGCCATAGCAGGAAGCTTGAAAATGAATGTCATCGCAGAAGGGGTTGAGACAGAAGAGCAACGACAACTTCTCTTAGATACTGGTTGTACAAATTACCAAGGTTATCTGTTTGGTAGGCCGATACCGATTGAGCAGTTTGAGGCGATGCTGAAGCAATGCTAATCGCTGTTGGTGTTATGGAGAAATCCGAACGGCTGCTTTTGAACAAGTCGTGGAGAGGCTATGTGTCGGGAGCCGAACTTCACGATCGTCCGGATTCGGGTTACCAAATCACAAACTAGATTGACTAATTCAGGTCGAGTAGCGTCCGTCAATTAACAAAAATATCAAAGGCAGTTCTTGATTGCATAACGTTCACTGGCGAGTAATATACCGCATGGTCGCTGACCGGCCAATTGCTACCCTTCGCGAGTGTCCGCTGACGAGCAGCGTAATAACTAAATTTTATAGCTATTCGTGACTATTTAGCCATTTTCAATTGTTCTTTGCCCTGAAAATGAAGTAGCGTACATGAGGTTCATAGATGCATTCATGATTAATCTAAACTTGAACCCGATGAACGATTAGTTTCTCGGCAAGCCAGATGGGACGAGTTAATGAGCGACGCCTTGGAAAAACTACAGCACGAACTGGAGGCTGCGCAATGTGCGCTGGCCGAAACCGAGGCGCGTTGGGTTCGACATGATGCCGAACACCAGAAGGCCTCCGCTAAAGAATTTGAGGAAACGTGCAATAGAATCGAACAGGCACACCAGGAGTGGGAGTCCGCGCTGGATGTGCATGGGCCAACCGGCATTGTGGTGCGCACTGGCATGACGCAGGTCGTGCAGGACATCAAAAACGATCCTTGTTTCGAACTTTGGCGCGAGGATGCGGCTAAATATGACTATGCTTCAAGCATTGCTCTGCCACTGAAGGAAAATGGGTCGGTTTTCGGCTCGTTGAACATTTACGCTGCGGAAGCATCGATCTTTGGTGATGACGAAGTGGCACTGCTGGAGGAAGTGGCAGATGTCTTGGCGTTCGGCATCGTGAATTTGCGCATCGGCTTGGAGCGCGACCAAGCGGTGAAGGGACGTCAGCATTACATCGAGCGGCTGCGCGAAAGTCTGGAGGAGGCATTACAGGCTATTGCCACCATAGTCGAAATGCGCGATCCATATACCGCAGGGCATCAACGCCACGTGGCACATTTGGCCGCTGCCATCGCCTCGCACCGTCCCTATCGCCCCGGTTTAGGGATTAATGCCGCACTGGCTGAAATCAGCAGCAAGAGAGGCATTTACTTCGCCCCTCGGATTGCGGATGCGTGTTTGGCGTTATTCCGTGAGCAGCATTACGGCTTCAATGAGTGAGAATGTTAATGGACAATCCGAGATGAAACTGACTCAAGTAGAGGGCGACATCGCAAAGCGTTTGAATAACCCGGAAACAGACGCGGCTGCGCGCTCGATCGAGCAGGCGCAACGTGAATGGACGATCGCGATCGATGCGATACAGGACCCGATATTCATCCACGATGCGGACATGTGCATCGTTCGGGCTAATCGAGCGTACGCCGTGCGCGCCGGTAAGGACATCAGCGACATCATCGGCACGCCTTATTGGAAATTATTCCCGAAACTGGATGCTCCGCTGCCCGGCTGCCGGCGGTCACTGGAAGAGCACCAGCATGGGGAAGAACAGTTACGCCTCGGTTCTGGCGAGGAATATATCTCCCATTCCTATCCCATTAGCGATGCGGATGGAAAATATCTCTATTCCCTGCATGTCATGCAGGATGTTACCGGGAAGCGCAAGGCCGAGGCCGAGCAGCGCACCCTGAGCGAAGCGCTGCGCCAGGCGGACGAGGCCGTGCTGGTGCTCGATGCCGACACGCACATCACCTACCTCAACCCGGCGTTCTATAGCATGTTCGGTTATGTGCCCGATGACATTATCGGTCAGCCGATTGCGGTGTTATCGGTTCCGGAGCGGAAAGACAACCTTCAACCGTCGGAGGTTATCCGGAAGCTCAATGAAAACGGGACATGGCACGACGAAGTGTGGCGCCGCGCCAAGGACGGCACGGCCATCCCGGTGCGACTGAGTACTGTCCTGGTCCGCGACACCGAGGGCGACATCACCGGCTACGTCGGGACCTTCCTTGATCTGCGCGAAGCCAGGCAAGCCGAGCAGGCGCTGCGCGAAAGTGAAAGCAGACTGAGAATCATCATGGAATCGGTGCAAACGGGGATCGTCATCATAGACCCAGTTGCCCATAAAATTGTTGACGTAAATACTGCTGCCGCCAGCATGATAGGCGCATCGAAGGAAGAGATTACAGGTTCGCTTTGTCATAAATTTATCTGCCCGGCAGAAGTGGGGAAATGCCCGATTACCGATCTGCTTCAAAACGTAGATCACTCGGAGCGTGTGTTGCTTACGGCCACAGGTGAAAGGCGTCCGGTCATCAAGTCCGTGACAACAGTCTTGCTTGGCGGGAAAGAACACCTTCTTGAAAGCTTCGTCGACATTACCGAGCGCAAACGGATGGAAGATCAGATCAATGCGTCTCTTGCGGAAAAAGAAGTACTCGTGCAGGAATTGAATGAGCTCGCTACCCATGATGGCCTCACCGGGCTTTGCAATCACCGCGAGTTTTATGCATTACTCACTAATGAACTCGCGCGCGCGCAGCGCTTCAACCGGCCGGTCTCGCTGCTGATGCTCGACATCGACCACTTCAAGCGCGTCAACGATACATACGGGCATCAGGCGGGTGATGCCGTTCTCAAGGGACTGAGCGAACTGCTGGGCCGCCAGGCACGTGCCATCGACCGCGTGTGCCGCTATGGAGGCGAGGAGATCACTGTCATACTGCCGGAAATCGATCTTGAGACCGCTGCCAAAGTCGCCGAGCGCTTGCGCACGGCTGTTGAAGCGCATCTGTTCGATGTCAATGCCGATGCACCGTTGCGCATTACCGTCAGCATCGGGGTCGCGTCTTTTCCGGCGCACGCGGACAGCGCGCAAACGCTGGTCGCGGCCGCAGACGCGGCGATGTATGTGGCCAAGCAGAACGGCAGAAACCGCATAAGCTGCTTTGAACCGGCGCCCGGTCAAGCGGCGACACAGGGATGAGCGGAATGACAAAACGATAAATATTCCATTAACTTTTGACCAACATCAAGAGTTTAATGATTAGGTTACGTCACTGCCTTGTGAATTCTGAAGATCGCCTTTACCAAGAAAAGAGGACAATTGGATTAGCGAATTTCCATCGGGAGGTAAAATGGGTGTCCGCTTTTAGTAACGTTAACCGTCTTAAATGTGTCGGGTGCTGCACTTGGTGAATGGCAGTTATTGGGCAGCGTATTTAAAAAATTGTATGACCGCAGTGTGTCGTTAGTGACGGTTCGAAAAAATTGAAAGCGGACATCCAGGCAGGCTGCACCGACAGCTTTTTCAGCAAACTGCCACAGTCTGGTTAGGCCGATTAGTGAGCATTCGATAAAACGTCGTTGAGTGACTGTTCATGGCCGCTTGTTGCCGGTCACGACCGTCAGCTTTCTTGCTGGATATATTACACCTCGACCGGCAGCAAATGGCACACAACAGAACTTCATGCCTGCTAATTGCCCACCCTGAAGCAGTCGTTGGTGAATTACGGCTTCCGACACGTTGCAGTCGGTCGATCTATGCAGAAGCGGCCGTTCAAAGTGACTAAGTGTTGGTGCCAGTCGAATGTTGATCCGGGAATATTCCCGATGATGCATACACCGAGGCGTATGCTTTTTCCTTGAGCAACTTCAGGCAGGCTTTAACCACATCCGGGTCATAAATCGTTCCGCTACCTTGGGCAATCTCATCGCATGCCGACTGAATTCCAAGCGCCGGGCGGTATGGTCGGCGTGAAGCTATCGCATCCACAACATCCGCAACGGCAATGATTCTAGCTTCCAGTATGATCCCATCCCCTTTTACGCCATGCGGGTAACCACTTCCGTCCATGCGCTCATGGTGTTGCAGGATAATCTTGGCCACCGGCCACGGGAATTCAATATCCCTCACTATTTCAAAGCCTGCCTGAACATGGTTCCTGACCGATAGCAACTCATAAGGGGTGAGCTTTCCAAGTTTGTTCAGGATTTCAGCAGGAACAGTTACATAACCGATGTCGTGAATACTGCCGGCAGCGCGTATCCCTCGTATCACCTCATTCGGCAGCCCCATTTCCTTTCCAATTGCGGCGGCAAGCTCCGCAACCTGCATCTCATGGCCTATTGCAAACGGGGCATGAGCCTCGTTTATCCTGGCCATGGCCTTCAAACAACCTTCCACGGCCTGCTCAAGTTTTTCGACATACCCGGCGGAAGCCTTATCAGCCACAGCTCCGGATATTTCAGGTCTATTGGTCATCTCGGCATCCTCAAGTCTAAGTGATGGTTATCAAACAACTGGGCTGCATCGCTGCGGCCCGTGGAACACAATCATGCTACCGCGCGCCACATTTCCATGCTACCGATCAGCATCCATTGAGCCTATGTAGGAGCCCACTCTACGCTTATTCTAGTGAGGAGGTGAGTGTCTCTTAATGGCACGCTGCGGCCTCCCGGGCAGGCACTGCAAAGCAGCCGTTCGTCGAAGCGCCAATTTTATGGGCGTCCGCTTCACGGAACAATAACAAGTGCGTACTATGTGCCAAAAGGAGACGCTCGCCTCCGTCTGTACTATTCTGCATATGTGGAACAATAAATTTTGGTAACTTCAATGAATCAATCGCTTATCGAAAATATGAATTCCATACTATTTTTAATAGTACAGATCGGTGGGTCTGGTGAATAACTGTTAGGAGATGAAAGATGGGTTTTTTCAAGAAAGTCTTTGGTGGAAAGAAGAGCTTTTCTTCTGTTCTGCTTGATACACAAAATAGAATATTCACTCTCTATGGTGTGGGCCATCCAACAGATGCCCAAAAAATGAAAGCATCCGTCTATTTATGTATTTATGGGATGGCAATACTGAATGATCTTGGTAGCGGACATCTCCGTGATGCAATAGATAAATTAGTAGAAGAAACTAGGGAATTAACAAAGCCACTAAGAATGCGTGTTGGTGAGTTGGCAAACAACGCCGAACAACTAGAAATGATAATGTCTTATTTTCCTAGTGAAATCGAAATCACGGAATCAACAACAGTAAATGGCCTAGCTGCTTTTGAAGCAATGTATTTTTCCATGGGGCAAGAACTGATGACTGACATTATTAGTCATAATAAAGGTCCTATGGGGGCGCCGGGGTACGCTGCTATTGTTATGGCTGATGGAATATTTGGAGAAGGAAAAGCCAAGGAAAAATTCAGGGAGGTCTCAATGGAGCTTATGAATTTCATGAAAGAACTTTCCGAGGCAATATGAGCGATAAAGACATTTTCGATGGTTTGTCATTTGCATCTGAACTTAAACAAGTTGAGATTGATGGGCTTCGCGCACACGTTGAAGCAGGTACTTGGAAAATCGGTTCCCCTTTTAAGCATGGCGAGGCAATTGAGGTTGTCAGACGTTTCGATGCTTCCAAAGCAGAGGCGGTTTCGGCCAAGCGCGATGCGCGTGAAGAGGAAACTCTTGCTATTGCCAAGGAAGCCAACCGCATTGCTTCCGAAGCACGAACCGCCGCTTTTGAGCAGGCACGCTGGGCTAAATGGGCTGCGATAATTGCTACGGTCGCCGCCATTATTGCTACAGCGGCTGCAATGGCAGGCAAATGAGTTATGTTCATCCAAAGTTCTAACATTGCGTTCAAACGGGGCGCCACAAAAGCGTGGCGCCCCTTAACTTTACGTTGAGCTTCCGCTACGTGTCGATAGTACGCATCCGTGGTTTACATAGCGGACGTTGCGGTAGGATTTTTTCCGGAAAAATATTTTGGTCTGCAATTTGAGCGATGCGGACGTGAGACGCAAAACTAATAAGTCCGCTTTGCTGCGTAGAACGGACATCTCGATATAGCACGCCAGACTTCCGCAATGGCCGATGAGGAGACGATCATGGTGCTCAGTCTGAACTTCAGCATCGTGTCGGGTGCGGCACGTCGCGCTGCATCACGATCAACTTCTGCTATGTAAACCAAAGCAATGGTTCAAATCACGACATTGATCAGACACATTCATATGGTATTTTGCAGTTGAAATTGCTGGTTGGTTTGGCATCGTAACAGGTGGTAGT